>ENA-UEOZ01001327-UEOZ01001327.1-human-gut-metagenome-genome-assembly--contig:-NODE-1327-length-9787-cov-133.553656_pt1 | contig 9787 bp, 7 predicted proteins | sample MGYA00242898_ERZ507912 | MGnify/ENA primary metagenome ERZ507912 (study PRJEB26167, sample SAMN06115410) | human gut metagenome | host: Homo sapiens | place: China:Chongqing | collected 2016-04-27... | reverse complement strand
GTGCCAATCGAGTACAAGCGAGTTCTCCAGGAGGAGCAGGTAAAGAAGTTGCAGCAGAAGATTGCGGATATGCAGCGAGACTATTAATAGTTAACAGTTAATAGTTTATAGTTGATAGGGACTTCCGTGCTCAAGGGCGTTAGCCTCTATAAACTATAAACTATAAATTATAAACTGAATATAACGATGGGAAATCCAAAAGCATTTTTGACTATACCTCGCAAGGAAGCAGGTTATAGACCAATTCACGATAGAATCCTCGACTTCAGCGAGGTAGAACAGACATTGAATAGCAACGACCGCCGACAGCAGGCTTCACGTTGCATGGATTGTGGCGTGCCTTTCTGCCACTGGGCTTGTCCGCTGGGCAACAAGGCACCGGAGTGGAATGATGCCCTCTACAAGGGCGACTGGGAGCAGGCTTACCGTCTCCTCAATTCCACCAACGACTTCCCGGAGTTCACAGGACGCATCTGTCCTGCACTCTGTGAGAAGGCGTGTGTATTGAATCTCATGGATCATGAGCCAACCACCAACCGTGAGGATGAGTGCGCCATCGTGGAGCACGCCTTCTCTGAGGATTATGTGCATGTTGAGATTCCGGAGCGTAATGGCAAGACGGTGGCTGTCATCGGTGCCGGTCCTGCGGGACTGGTTGCTGCCAACCAGTTGAACCATAAGGGATATAAGGTAACTGTGTTCGAGGCACGTGAGAATGCCGGTGGTCTGTTGCGTTATGGTATTCCAAACTTCAAGCTCAACAAGAGCATCATCGACCGCCGTCTCCGTCTTCTCGAAGAGGAGGGCATTGAATTCAGATACAACCAGCAGATTGATGTGACCAAGTTGCCAGAAGGCTTCGATGCCTACGTGGTATCTACCGGTACGCCGACAGCCCGCGACCTGAAGATTCCTGGAAGAGAGCTGAAGGGTGTTTATTTCGCCCTGGAACTGCTTTCTCAGCAGAACCGTATCCTCGCCGGTATGGAGTTCTCTAAGGACGAACTGGTTAACTGCAAGGGCAAGGATGTATTGGTAATCGGTGGTGGTGATACGGGTTCCGACTGCATCGGTACCGCTCATCGCCAGGGTTGCAAGAGTGTAACCCAGATTGAGATCATGCCTAAGCCAGTGGAAGGCCCTGAGGATCCTAAGAATCCTTGGCCAAACTGGCCTCGCACCCTGAAGACCACCTCCAGTCATGAGGAAGGCTGTACCCGTCGCTGGAACATCAACTCTCTGGAGTTCCTGGGAAAGAACGGCAAGCTGACAGGTGTGAAGGTTCAGCCTATCGACTGGAAGCCAAACCCAGAGGGTGGTCGCCCACTGATGGTAGAGGCAGGCGAGCCGGAAATCATCAAGGCAGAGGCAGTATTCCTGGCAATGGGCTTCCTGAAGCCACAGCAGCCTGAGTTTGCCGAGAATGTATTCGTGGCAGGTGATGCTGCCAGCGGTGCTTCTCTGGTGGTTCGTGCCATGGCAAGCGGCAGAAAGATCGCAGCCCAGGTAGATAAGTTCCTGAGCAAGTAAAATCGGTTATTTTTAACTATAAGTGCAGGGAGGTTAATCTCAGTGATGAGGTTTTCCTCCCTTTTTCGTTAAAACTCCCCATTCTTCCCCCCAAGAATTTGGTAATCTCAAATAAAAAGTGTAAATTTGCACTCAATATTTCAACTAATAATAATTAAACTAGCAAATCAGCAGAAAATGAAAAAGAAATTATCAGCTGTTCTCCTGGCGTTGGCAGCCTTTATGCCAACGACCGCACAGAATTTAGTAAAGGGCGATTACGGTTATCTCTACTGTCACATGAGCGACAAGGGAGAGTGGACTGCCTACGCCGTATCACGTGATGGCTACAACTATCAGGACATCAACGATGGCAACCCAATCTTCAACCCAGAAGAGCACGCCCGCATCGAAGGCGGTACCCGCGATGCCTACATCACCCGCATGCATAATGGCAAGGGGTACATCATGGTTACCACCGATATGTGCGTGCGCAAGAGCCGCAAGTGGGATAACTATGGCATCGACCTCCTGAAGAGCAAGGACCTGAAAAACTGGACCAGCGTTACCTTCGATTACCGCAAGGGTATGCAGAACTTCTGCGATGCTGCCACAGCCAAGTCTCCATACAAGGACTGGAGCACCATCAACCGTGTGTGGGCGCCTCAGATCTTCTGGGATCCTGACTACCGTTGGGAAAACGGCGAAAAGGGCGGATACATGATCTACTATTCCATGCTCAACCGTGCAGAGGAGAAGTACGACCGCATGTACTACAGCTATGCCGACAAGACCTTCACCAAGCTCACCACGCCGAAGCTGCTCTTCGACTGGGGCTATGCTACCATCGATGCCGACATCAACTTCCTGAAGAGCGATGGGCTCTACCACATGCTCATCAAGAAAGAGGGTGGAAAACCGGGCATCTACACTGCTACCAGCAAGTATCTGAACCATGGCTGGGGTGAGCCTGTAGAGAACGATTATGTAAGCTTCGAAGGCCGCAAGAACTGCGAGGGTAGCTCTGCCTTCCAGCTCATCGGCGATGACACCTGGCGCGTGGCATACATCCAGTATCACGATAATCCGAAGCACTATCGCATCTGCAAGGCAGACAAGTATCTCCGCAATTTCTCAGACCCTGTGGATATCAAGGGCGTAACCGGTCCGCAGCACGGCAGTTTTATGCGAATCACCAAGAAGGAGTACAATAGTCTCCTAAAATGGGATAAGGAATTAAAAAATAAGAAAAAATAGGGGATTTCTCGAAAAAAAGTAGTAACTTTGCCACGAAATTTCAGAATTGACATAAATAATAAGTATCTAGGAATCAAAAAGAGATAATAATTATATGAAGAAACGTTTCGGAATCATCGTGGCAGCGTTACTGACTGCTACTCTTTCTTTCGCTCAATCAGCCGACTATCCTTGTGTAGAGGGTAGCACGAGCAATAAGGATGATAAGAATATCCTCAACCATCTGGATGGATCTATCACTTTGGGTACCACCGGTCTAGGTGTGGATTTGGCAATGCCTATCGGCAACCGTGTGCAGGTGCGCACAGGTTTCTCCTTCTTCCCTCATTATGAGCAGACCATGCACTTCGGTGTGGAAGTGGGCGATGATAGCGATCCTGCTGTTCAGGACGAGAAGTTCAACAAGCTCAAGCAGACCCTGAACGAGATGTTCACCTTCGAGGTGGACCGCAATGTGGATATGAAGGGCAAGCCAACCATGAAGAACTTCAAACTGCTGGTGGATGTCTTCCCATTCCAGAATAAGCACTGGCACGTAACTGGCGGTTTCTATTGGGGACCTTCTACCGTGGCAAAGGCAGAGAACGCTGCCTATGACGGTACTTCCCTGGTGAGTGTGTCTATCTATAATAATCTCTACGAGAAAGTTATAGCTTCCTATGAATCTATCAAGAAGATGGAGGCGGGAGACCCTACAGACCCTATACCTTATATTACCATCAACGGTCAACAGATATATGCTGGAGAAGAGTTGTACAACAAGTTTTTAAGCTATGGTAGAATGGGCGTGCATGTGGGAGATTTCGAGGAAGGAAAACCTTATCGCATGGAACCGGATGCCAACAACATGGTGTCTTGCAAGATTAAGGTGAACAACTTCCGTCCTTATCTCGGTTTCGGATATGGCGGAAAGCTTTCTAACCGAAGCGACCGCAACTGGATTTCCTTCGATTGCGGAGCGATGTTCTGGGGCGGTACGCCTAAGGTCATTACCCATGATGGTGTCAACCTGGCGAAGGATGTAAAGGGCATCACGGGCAAGGTAGGTGATTACGTTACCTTCTTCAAGGGGGTAAAGGTGTTCCCGGTTCTGGAATTGAGATTAACACATCGAATTTTTTAATCAATAAGATATGTATCAAAAAAAAGGTCGCTCCTCATGGGGCGACCTTTTTTGATGCGTATGGGGTAGAGGGTTAGTTGATAACCACTTTCTTTCCCTTGAAGATGTAAATGCCCTGTGGCAGGCCTTCGGTTGAAGTAGCCTTCTGGCGAACCACCATACCATTCATGTTGTAGATGTTGGCTGGCTGATTGTCGTCAATCTGCACATCGTGGATGCCGGCAGGGTCGTTCTCTGCATAGAGCTTCATGTGGGTTGGTGCTGATGCTGAAACCTTCACGTATGCAGTGTTATGAGGAATGGCCTTGATATAAGGATAGGTGTAGTTGTAGTTGGAACCTACCTTGATTCTGATATCTGCCATGTAAGTATCTTCATTGTTAATCTCCAATGAACCATCTTCCGAGATGCCTAATACGCGCATGCTATTGGCGTCGAAGGCGGTGCTGTTGAAGTGGTCTGTCGGTTTCATGCCCAAGCCGAAGTAAACTCCTGTGAGCAGGTTGTCCTTGATGCTGCTTGGTGATGTTGACTCTATCTGCAGCTTGTTGTCGGCAGGGTTTTCTGATGAGCATTCAATAATCACTGGGGTCTTGGCTGGTACGATGCCCTTGATTTCCTTATAGGTAGCCACACCATTTCCTCTCAGTTCGTTGATGTAGAATGCTCGCATGCCTGATGAGGCGAAACTGAATGGCACTTCCGCAAAGAATGTAGCGTAGTATTTACCATTTGCCTTGATGGTTGGCTTTACACCGAGATAGTTGTCCTTGGTGTCTACAGGAAGGATATACCATCTCTGTGTGTTCGAAGTGATGCTGTTTACGTAGCTGGTGTCTTCGCCCTGATAGTAATCGTCTTCATCGCTGAGCATGATAATCTGACCGTTGTCAATCTGCCATGCTCTGTAAGTACCGTCGTTCAACTTGGTCAGACGGATGTAGTACTTGATCATATTGTATACATTGGCTCCCTGTGAACTGATGTTGTAGTTCACGCCCGATACGTTCTCGATGTTGAAAATCGTACCTGGGTCGGTGAGTACATCGTCTAAGTTTCTCTTGGTGACCAATGCACCTGCATCAACGCTGGTTGAGGCAAAGTGTACGCCGCGGCTGTGGTTATCGCAGAGTGACATATATCTCTCTGTAACGGCGTTCTTCACACGATAGTAGCCCTTGCCGGTGAATTGAGCGTGTGCAGATAATCCTGAGATACAAGCTAATGCTATTGAAAGAATGAATTTATTCATAAAAGATTTTCTTTATAATATAAAAATAACCGATTTTCATGCGATATCACATTGGGTAGAGATAAGGATGAAAATCGGTTATATTATTATTTATTGTGTCTTATAACCTGCAACAAGCTGATTACTTAGCAATACAGATAGTAACACGGTTCATATCGTTCTCCTCGAATGGCTGAACGCGTGAACCCATTGACTTCTTGATCATGCGGCTCTTTGCAACACCCTTAGCTGCGAGTGTGTTGTAAACGGTCTGAGCACGGCGAGCAGCAATCTTATCGTTGAATGCAGCGCTACCTGTACCCTTGTCAGCATAACCTGTCAAAGTGATCTTTGCATCTGGATTCTCCTTCATGAAGGTAACAATCTCAGCAATCTTTGTAGTCTGTGACTTTGCGATGTTTGAGTTACCGATTGGGAAGAAGATATCACGACGGAAGTTCTCATCTACTGCCTCCTGCTTGGTCTCTGTCTTAGGAGCTGGTGCTGGAGCTGGCTTCTCGATGATACGCTCGATAATCTTCTCTACTGGCTTTGGAGCTGGGATAGTCTTGGTTGTATAAGTCTTGCCGAAAGCTACCTTCAAGCCTACCAATGCGTTGAAGTACCAGTCTGGGTTACCTGCACGCTTTGAGTTGTACTTGTCGCTCAATGTGTTGGCAGAAATCTCAGCACCGAGCTTTACCTTGTCGCTCAGGCGGAAATCTACATTAGCACCTACGCGAGCTACGAAACGAGCCTTTGAACCCTCACCTTCTGGATTCTTCCAGAGGTATGCCAATGGCTGCTGGTTGTAGTCCTTAGACAATGTAGCGTAGTGACCTGCAATAGCCTTGTTAGCTGCTGCAGCCTCGTCGTTACCCCAAGCAATGTTGGCACCGATACCACCGAATACGCCAACCTCTACCAAGCGGTTTGGATTGTACTCACAGAAGAGATTTGTAAGGTTGAATGTAGCGTCAACCATTGGAGCGACATAGTTCCACTTCCACTTCTGCTGGTCCATACCTTCTACGTTCCAGCCGGCCTTGCTCTGCCATGCATTGATAGAAAGACGAGCACCTACTACCTTATTGAAGTTGTAACCTACGCCAATCTGTGCGTTTGGTGAAAGCAACTTTCCGAAACCAATCTCGCCCAATGTGTACTGACCACCAATCTGTACCTGGCCATACCAGTGTGGGTTGAAGACATTAACAGTCTTTGCTTCCTGGGCAGAAGCAGCTGTGCAACCCATTGCCAATAAACCTGACAATAATATACTCTTAAATTTCATAATCTAATTCTATTTAAAATTATTTTAATAAGATTCATGTGGGAGTGGCAACCCCATGAGACTGCCACTCACATAAGTCTTCTTAAATTATTTTACGACCTTAACGTAGAAGTTCTTAGCTACCTTAACACCTGAGTAGTCAACTGCCTCGTAAGTAATCTCGTATGTACCTGGCTTAGTAGCCTCGAAGCCAATCTTGTGGAGGTTACCGTCGATTACCTTGTTCAAGTTAGTACCAGTAGCCTTGCCATCACCATCAAGACACTTAACGTGTACATACTTCTTGTAAGCAGGAGCGAGGATCTCGCCACTGTAAGAGCTAGCTACGAATACGGTAGAAGCCTTGCCACCCTGCAACTTCAAGTAAGAAGCACCCTCTTTCTCGCGTGCGAGCTGGTTCCAGCTGCCATTGCTTGTTACATAGAACATAGCTGGCTGGAGAAGTGAGTTAGACTTGCGGAGCAAGTTCTCGAACTTCTGGATGAACTTGTTGATACCTGCGATGTAACGACCATCGATAATCTCAGCATAGTTCTGAACCTTGTCAACGATGCCGTTTACATTACCAATCATGTTACCAACCTGGCTGTTGATGTTGTCAATGATCTTGTTGAACTCATCCATTGGAATTTCAACATCGTAAGTCGCATCCTTTGTTTTAGATGTATCAAGTGTAACCTTTAAATCTTTAGGATCAATCTTGATGTTACCAATTTCAACATCTACCTTTGCTGTAGTATTCTTCTCAAGTTCACTGAGGTCAAAGGTTACCTTGCCATCTTTGCCAAGTTCACCCGTTAATGTTTTCTGACCGAATGAGATAGTACCATTTTTAACATCTACTGTTGGAGCCTTAACTTCACCGTCAATAGAAACCTTGATACTGTCAAGATCAGGCATGCCCTTCAATGTAACAGAAGTCTTCATGTTGCCCATGCCCTCAATTGGAGTCCAGTTGAACTTATAGTCGTTGAAGTTAATCTTAGACTGAAGAGTTGGGAATGATGGGAGATCCAAGTTCTTCAATGTCGCATTGTCCTTCAAGAAGTTGTAAGAGATAGGCTTGATAGCTGTAGCTGCCAAACTCAACTTTGAAGTGATTGTACGAGTCTGTTCTACACCATTAGCATCTGTGTACTTCTGCTCAGCCTGGAGAGCGTAAGCTGTCAAACGGTTGTTGAATGTCTTAGCGATTGTTGTTGCAGCATCGCCGATATTCAAACGTGTTGTGCTTGGCTGACGGAGCTTGTCGAGTACGTTCTTAGCAACATCCTTCAATGCAGCTGCATCAGAAGATGTCCAAGTCTTAGCAGCTTCCAAGTTCTCCTTGTTCAAGTTGATCTTGATAGCATACAAGTTGCTGTTGCCTGCACGGCTGATACCATACTTCAATACGCGGTTAGACTTAACAACTGTTGCTGTGAATGGAGCCTCGTTGCCCTGGCTGTCTACAACCTTCAATGTGCAACCTGTGAAGTCTACGTTAGATGGGTTCAATGTTGCATAAACAACACCTGCGTTCTCACCTGATGTCTCGTCAATCAAAACATTGTTTGCATCAGCGATTTCTACGCCACCCAACTTAACAGCAGCAGCTGTTGAGCCATAGTATGTACCCAGGATGTGAGCCTCTGCGCCCAAGAATGAGAAGTTCTCATAACCAGTGATAGGGCTCTCTGTTGCCTGGAGCTCGATTCCTGTCAACATGCTCATCATCTTGTCGAACAACTTGTTCAACTGCTCGTTGAGCTTCTTAACCTCAGCGTCAATCTTCTCCTTCAATGCTGTATCTGCAGCCTCGAATGCATTCTTCAGTTCGCTAGCCTTATTGTCAAGTTCAGTCTTGGTAACGAAATCTACCATCTGAGCCTTGATAGAATCAATCGCAGCCTTGTTTGCCTCGCTAAGAGCCTTATTCTTATCTACCTGAGCCTTAACAGCATTAAAGTCAGCTGTATCAACCTTGGCGTCAAGTTTTGTGTTCAATTCGCTAACTGCAGTCTTTAAATCAGTCTGCTCATTCTGAACCTGTGCCAACAAAATGGAGTCCTGGTTTAACTTATCCATTACATCAGCATGCAATGCAAAAAGCTGCTGGATGCTCTTTGCATACTCAGCCTGCTGCTCCTCCAAACCGTTAGTAATCTCCTTCATTGCAGCAATCTGCTCATCTGTATAAGCCTTGCTTTCTGTCTTGCAGTTATCAATCAGAGTCTTAAGTTCGGCAACAGCCTGACTGAGATCAGTTTCTGCCTTTGCTACAGCAGCATTAACCTTCTCATCTGTATAGCCCTTTGCTGCCTCAATAGCAGCCTGCTTTGCAGCTGCAATCTTTCCTTCTGTTTCTCCAACCTGAGTCTTCAAACGTTCGATATCAGCCTTAGCAGTAGCAATGTCTCTTTTCAAACCCTCGATGTCTGCATTTACATTGCTAATCTTTGTGTCAATGAGTTGCTTCAACTCAGTTGAAGTTGCAGTGTTCTTCTGCTCAATCAGTGTTTTGAGCTCAGTCTCCTTTTGACCAAGGTCTGTCTTTAAATCGTCAACCTGCTGCTGGAGAGGTTTACCTGATTCTCCACCATTCAAGATACCTTTGATGGCATTAATCTGAGTCTGCAGGTCTGCGGCCTGCTTGTTAAGCTGGTCAGCGATAGAACCAGTTACTTCGTACGCTGCATCGCTCTCGTGGTCTGTACAAGACACGAAAGTGCTAGCTCCGCCCATCAACAAGGCAGAGAAGAGCAAAATACTAGTTAATTGTCTTTTCATTTTTTATAAAAAATTTAATTAAACTTATGTTGTCTAACTCTAATGTCGAGCCGCTTATGACCTTCATGACAAAGTAGCATTGAGTTGCGATTGTATTTAGGTCACGCACTGACTCTCTTATCTATATTTAATTCTTAGCCTTTCTTCTGTTTATTCCTTTCTATTACCAAATTGTATATATACCGCTGCAAAGTTATAGCTTTTTTTTCAAATAGAAAGGTTTTCAAGCATTTAAATGCGAAAAAAGCACTAAATTTTATTTTTTTTAAGCATTCTCCCCCTTGTTTTCCGCTATTTTCCTTCAAGTTAACAAAAGTTGGGTAAAAATATCTTTCTTACCATTTGATGTATGTCAGTTCGCTTCTCGCTTAGTCCAGTTTCTCTTCTCCCTATACCTTAATTTATATATAAAGCCCCAAAATTTATATATAAAGCCCCAAAAACAGGCATTAAGCATGGGAAAATTTTCCCTTAAGGAAACTTGAAGTTTCAGTTAAGGAGACGTAGATTTTCCCTTAAGGAAAGTGCATATAAAAAGTGTTTGAGAGAAGAATGAGGAAAGTTTACTGGTTATCAGTTACTTTCCTCATTTTGGTTAAAAGTG
>ENA-UEOZ01001313-UEOZ01001313.1-human-gut-metagenome-genome-assembly--contig:-NODE-1313-length-9965-cov-24.532565_pt1 | contig 9965 bp, 10 predicted proteins | sample MGYA00242898_ERZ507912 | MGnify/ENA primary metagenome ERZ507912 (study PRJEB26167, sample SAMN06115410) | human gut metagenome | host: Homo sapiens | place: China:Chongqing | collected 2016-04-27... | reverse complement strand
ATGCGGGTATGCGAAAAGTCCGTCGTGTCCCCGTTCTCCAAAAAATCCTTCATCTCGATGTTCAGCATCTCCGGCTCGTGCGCATACCGGGCATTGAATGAATAGAAACTCCCGTCCTCGCAGATGACGGAAAAGTTCGTTTCCCCCGGAAACCCCTCGGTCGCCGCCTTCACCCGGATCACGTTCTCCGCACCGTCCGCTTTCCCGGCGATAATCCAATTGCTTCCCAAATCCACGTACCGCACCGCCGAGGGGAAGATGATATGCACCGTCTTGGCGAACGTCACCTGCACCCCGTGGGGCGTCACCATCTGCCGGTAGGGTAGCTTCCGTGTAATCCCCTGATACAGGTCGTTGCCCGTGGTCCGCTGTATCGTATCATTCACTTGTGCGTTCGCACCCGTCACCATGCCTACAAGCAGGGCAACCCATCCAAAAATCTTTTTCATTGTCTTTACTTTTTAATGGTTTTATAATCTGTTGATTTATTGTTGTTTGGCGTAGAGCATCAGCGGATCACCCGCTTTCAGGTGCACCTTTACCGTGCGGAACTTCTTGGCGAGGTACTGGCTGCCGCCCTGCATCAGCCCACGGGTGATGTCCATCGCCACCTGTTGCCCGGCGCTCCGTGCGAACGAGATGCTCGTTCCCAGCCCGCCGCCGATGTTCGCCATCGCCTCCTTTGCCGCTTCCCGCTCCAGTGAGGTTTCTATGCACAGCCCTTTCATTCCCTCGTTGTCATAGACCGCCAACTCCACCGGCAATATGTTACCTTGGTACTGGACGGACGATACCGTGATGTCGAGCCGTTCCCCCTGCACCTTGCCTGTACCGGATACCACCGTATTGCGTGGGATGGTCAGGTTTCCCGCCTGCAACGGTTCGAGCAGCCGGAGCTTCACCTGCTGACCGTCCATAACCGTCTGGTCTTGGTGGATGCAGGCGGCTATCGTGTTCTTCCCGAGGGCGTACCCGCTGCCCACCGCCGTGTTGAAGCCGTAGTTCCTCGGCTGGCTGTACCGCCGCATGAACTCCGCATCGCTTAGGGGCTGTCGCAGCCCCGATACCGTCCGCTCCCGTGCCGCCTGCACCGCCACGGCGGGCTGTCCCAAGCCGTTGCCGTTCTGCACGGTGGCGGGTGTCTGCACGGTTGCGCCGTCCTGCCCGTTCTGCCCCATGTACTTGGCGGCAAGCTCGTAGCTCTTCTCCATCAGTGCCACCTGATCGTCGATTCCGCCCGCCTGCCGTTCCCTTTCTTCTAACTTGGCGGTCAGCTCCTCCACCTGCCTTTTCAGCTCCTCCTTTTCCCCGTCCACCTTCGGCTCTTCGTAGAACGAGCCGAGTTTCCGGTTGATGTCCCGGTAGGCGGCGACGGAAGAGCGGCCGCCGCCGTTGCCCGAGTAGTCCCTGAACGGTTCCCGTTCCGGCTCGCTGTCCGGCAGTTCCATTTCCACCCCGTCCGCATCGCTCTCTTCGGAGAAGGCGAAGTCCTCCAGCGAGCGCACCTTCTCTGCCTGCCGCCTTTCCGCCTGCGCCTGCTCGTAGGCTTTCCGCTTGTCGCCGATGATCCCGTCGTTCTCCGGCAGGGGGATGTCGGCGTTGAACGCCCCCACGGTGTCCCGGTTCACCTCCCGCTCCTCCGAAGGTGCGAATATCAGCCACATCGAGCCGAGGAACAGCAAGCCCATCAGCGGATATACCATCAGCTTCTTCCGTTGCTGCAACTGTTTCGGCGTGAGCGGCTTGGCTGTCTTCTTCTCCTTTTTCCCGCCGCCCTTGTCCTCCTTCTTTCCGTTCCCCGTCTCCGGGGCTGCGGCATCCGCCACCGTCACGTGCTGCGTTGCCGTTGCTTTTTCTTGGTTCTGTTCTTCCATCATGTCAAAAATTTATGGTTGTCCTACATTCTGATTCTTCTCCCCGGAGGCTTCCGCCTGCCTGTCTCCCCGGCTTGCCGCTTGCCGGGTGGTTCCTTCCGTTCCCGTTTGAGCGATGCCGTGGGGCTTGCCCGGTTGTCCGCCCGCAGGTGCGCAGCCTTCCGTTCCCGGCTTGCCGCCTTTTCGGGGAACAGCCTCGCTTCCAGACCTGCCAGTTCTTTCGCCGCCCGCTCCCGAATGGCACGGTTGTGGCGTCCGATGGCGGCTTCCGGGTAGTCACGGGAGAGGTCGCCGTTGTCCTCGCTCAGGTGGTAGTCCCACCTTAGCCGGGCGATGCCGGCAAAATCCTCCATCAGCCCGTACTTCTCCACCGTCTCCTTCGGTACTTCCCGCTGACCGTCCCAGCCGTGGCGGGCGAGCCCGTGGAGCAGCGCCCGTTCCGCCTTCACCGCTTCCAGATAGTCGCCGGGCAGTATGCCGCCCGTCTTCCTCTCGTAAAGGGCGGCGGCTTGCCGCATCAGCTTTCCCCGCTCGTCCGCCTCCCGCAACTCGATCTGTTCCATGACGGTGTGGTTGTCGCCCCGCATCTCCTCGCTCCATTCCCGGCTCAGTTCTTCGAGCCTGCGGTAGCCTTCCGCCAGCCCGTGGCGGATGGCCACCGAGTCGTCCGGTTTCTCGCCTTTCAGGGCAAGCCTTTTCAGTGCGTCGAGGTCGCCCTCCCTCATGCAGCAGTTCAGCAGCCGGTGCGCCGCATCCCGTTCCGCCTGCGCTTCGGGGGATAGCGGCTGCGGGGCGTTGCGCCTCGTGTACTCGTGCTCCAGCACCTTGTATTGCGCCGCCAGACGCAGCATCGGGCTTTCCGCCGCCTCCTTCACGCTCCGGGGGATTGCCGCCCCCTCACGCATCCCGTAACGGGTCTCTTTCAAGGCGTCCATGACCGCCCGCCATTCGGGATAGCCCGTCTGGTACACGTACCGGAAGAACCTGTGTTCCAGCAGCAGCTCCGCCTGTTTCCTTGTCACCTCCGGGCAGTCCCGGTAGTCCCTGACGGACTGGAGGATTGCGCCGGCATCCGCACGCCTCTTTTTCAGCAGGCTCCCGAAATACGCCGTTACCTGCCTCATGTTCCGCTCCTCCTGCCGCTCCCGGCGGCGGAGCAGCCACTCACTCAACCTCTCCGCCAGTCCCATGCCGTCCGCTTTCAAAAGGGTTGACAATACTGTCATTGGGTAATTGCAGGCGCCTGACATGCTCTATCCCCAGTTCCTTCCCGTCGTTCCTGCCGATGCGGTAGATGGAGGCGACGGTCATATAGACCGACAGTGCGCCGAACGCCGCCAGCATCACGAGGATGATTGCCACACGCATGTCGGGCGAGATACGCCCGGCGAGGCGGCGGAGCTTCCCGTCCGCCCAGTCCTGCGCCTTTGTGATGAACTTGCCTATCATGTCCGTCAGCGTTTGAGGGTCTGCAAATCCTTGTTCTCCGTGACCTCGAAGCCCTCGATGATGAAGCCCTGCGGGTTGTTGTCGCTCCTGACCGCATCCAGCAGACGGCAGCGGGTCACAAGGCTGCGCTCCGTAACAGAGCTTTCCCTAAGGATGATCTGCCGGGCGAATGTCCGCACGCTGTACGGGTACTTGTCGAAGTCGCACCGCAGGCTGTCTATCTCTATCATCTGGTTGATGTTCCCCGAGATTATCCGGTTGTAATACCCCTTTTCCGAGAGGTCCTTGTAGTAGTTGAAGGCGCTCTTGTCCGCCAGCAGCAGCGAACGCCTGATGTTGCCCTCGATAGCCGACTTGTCGGGCGAGAGCGTGAAGAACAGCTCGTGGAAGCGGCGCACGTGTTCCCGTGCCTCCACCGGGCGGTTCTGCCGCACGTCCTGCGAGAGTGCCAGCATCAGGCTCTTGCCGTTGTCCAGCACGTAGATCTTCTGCCGCTGCGCCTCGGCGAAGCTGTACGACTTCCACAGGGCGAAGCCCGTCACCACGGCGCACAGGCTGGCGAACACCAGCGTAAAGAGCCGTATCTGCCTGAAGCTCGTTTCGATATTTTTCAAACTTTTAAATTCCATGTTTCCGGTTTTTTATTCGTTATGACTCATGTTCTTGGGACATCCGCCGCTACTTGACGATCCTTCCGGCGATGTTCCCCACGGCTGCGCCCGCACCCGCTGCGGCGACGTTGCCTATCTTCGTGGCGGTCTGGTTCATCGCACGGTTGGCATGGCTCACCCCGCCCGCCATGATGATCCAGTTGGCGACGGTCGGTATGGTGAAGTACCCGAATATCCCGATGATTAAAAAGATGATGTACACCGTGTTCGAGCTGTCCGGGATGAAGGTCGGGTCGCTCATCGCCTCGATGTCACGGGTGAGCATCAGCACTTGGATGCGTGCCAGCACCGAGCTGAACAGGTCGCTCACGGGCAGCCACATGTAGATGGAGATGTACCTCGTTATCCACTGCGTGAGCGTGCTCTGGAACCCGTCATAGACCGAGAGGGCGAACGCTATCGGACCGAGGATGGAGAGGGCGATCAGGAAGAACGTCCGTATCGTGTCGATCACCAGCGCAGCCGACTGGAACAGCAGTTCGAGCAGTTCTTGGAACCACAGCCGGATGCTCCGCTTCATGTTGTACTCCGTCCGGTCAATGTACATCACCGCCATCGTCTTCAAGTCCTTGGGCGACCAGCCCAGCTCGTCGAGCTTCTTGTCGAAGTCCTCCTTGCTCGCCAGATACGCCTTCTCCGGGTCACGGCGGAACGCCTCCCTCTCCAGCGTCTCCTTCTGTTCCCGGTATCGGTTCATGTCGAAGGTCTGTGATTCGAGCATCCCGTGGCAGCCCTTCACCACGGGCGAGAGCACCGTGTTGATCGTGCCGATGACGAAGGTGGGGAAGAAGAGGATGCACAGCCCGATGGCGAACGGGCGCAGCAGCGGGTACACGTCGATGGGCTCGGCACGGGCGAGCGCCTGCCACACCTTGGCGGCTACGTAGAACAGCGCACCCAGCCCGGCGATTCCCTTGGCTACCCCCGTCAGCTTCTCGCAGAGCGGCATCATGTCCTGATACAATGCCTGCAATATCTCGTGCAGGTTCGTGAAGTCTATCGCTAACAACATAGTCCTATATTATATTTATGTACGTGAACATTATTATATATTGCCACTCTCACCAGTAACGGTCTTCCGCATCCCCGTAGAGAGCCACCACCCGGTCGGCGTCCTTTTTCTTCTTCGCCCGCAGGTAGCTCACCGAGATGTTCTTGTCCGTGTAATACTGCACGAGGTTGCGGTACTCCAGCAGCCGCTTGTAGCTCTGGTCGATGATCGCCAGCCGCTCGGCGTCCGAGAGCGACATCCCCGTCACGTTCACCACGTTCTTCAGATCTTGCAGGATGTCCGCGCTCTCGGAGAGCAGCTTGGCGTACCCGAACGAGATGGTTGACAGCTCGTCCGGCGTGTAGTTCGGGTCGCCGAGCATCTTCTGGTAGTTGCGCACGTAGATTTCCGAGATGTCCGCCACCATCTCGATGGACTTCTTCACCTTCACGCCGCCTTTCACCACGTCATGCACCGCCTTGAGCGCATCGTAATACTTCCGTCCCTGCTCGAATATCTTCGCCGTCTCCTTGAATCCGTCCAGCGTGTGCTGTGCGGTGGCGGAGGTCTCCACGATCTCCTTGGTCGTGTTGATGATGCCCTGCGCCAGATTGCCGGGATCGTGTACGACCCACTGGGCGTTGGCCGCACCTGCCGTCAGGCACGCTACGCCCACGATGATTGTCTTTATCGTTCTCATGTCCTTACTGTTTTAGGGTTCCGTCACTCTTTCTCCTGTACTCTCCGCCCGGCGACAGCCGGATGCGGTCTTTCTCCCGGTCATAGTCCATCATCACGGCGAAGCCCGTCTCGATGAACAGCACCCCTTCCGTTTCCCGGACGAGGTAGGTTTCCGCTTCACTGCCGCCCGTGTGGTTCCTGTGCATGACCGTCACACGGTACCTGCCGTCCTCTTCCCAGAGGGTGAAGGGCGGCTTTCCGCCCGTGCTGACCCATTCGCCGCACATCTTTTCCAACCGTTCCGCATTTGTCTCCTTGCAGGAAATGACAAACGCCAGCGCCGCCGTCACCGCCGACAGCAGCAGGATTAAATTCAATCGTCTCATCTTGATTCCGTTTTTTTAAGTTTTACAAAATTTTATTCTCTCCATATCGTTTAGCCGTTTGTACATCCAGCCGTTTAACTGTTTAACCGTTTGACCGTTTAGCCGTTTGGTCAATCATCCGACCCTTCAGCCGTTCGTCCGGTCAATCAACCACCCGTCCGGCAACCTGTCCGCCGCTCCCCGCCAGCGCATCGGCACATTATTTATACTTCGTCTCCGCCAGCCGCTTGATGGCAAGCTCCAAGTCGCCGCCCAGCTCTTCCGCCAGTGCGAACACCTCCGTCTTCTCGCTCTCCTCGGTGGTATAGGTCAGGTACTCGGCAGCCGACACCTCCGTGGCGTACACCGCCGACTGCACCCCGTTCAGACCGATCCAGACCTCCTTGTACTTCCGTCCGGGATGGTTGGCGAGGTTGATGGAGAGTATCTGCGACTTCTCCTTGTCCGTCAGACCGAGCATCGACTGGATGCCGTCGAACTTGTTCATGTACTTCTTCTGGTCCAAAAGGATCTTGCAGTCCGAGTTGGTGATGATAGCCTCCTTCACGATGGGGGACGAGATGATATCATCGACTTCCTGCGTGACGACAATCGCCTCGCCGAAATATTTCCTGACGGTCTTGTAGAGATATTTCAGGTACTCGCTCATGCTCGGCGAGGAAAGGGCTTTCCAAGCCTCCTCGCAGATCAGCATCTTCCGCACCCCTTTCAGGCGGCGCAGCTTGTTGATGAAGGCTTCCATGATGATGATCGTAACCACGGGGAACAGCTCGGCGTTGTCCTTCACGGCGTCGATCTCGAAGACGATGAACCGCTTGTGCAGCAGGTCGATGTTCTCGTTCGAGTTCAGCAGGAAGTCGTAGCGCCCGCCCTTGTAATACTGCCGCAGCGTGGTCAGGAAGTTGTCGATGTTGAAGTCCTCCCGGCTCACCTTGATGTCCCTTGCAGCCAGCTCCTTCCGGTAATCGTTCAGCATGTACTCGTAGAAGGTGTCGAACGAGGGGGCGATGTCCCGGTTCTGTTGTATCCGGCGGATGTACGCCGACACCGCACTGCCCAGCTCGCCGCTCTCCGTCTTCGTGACCTTCTCGTCCTCGCCCTTCCACAGCGCCAGCAGCAGCGTCTTGATGCTGTCCTTCTTCTCCACGCTGAACTTGTAGTCGTCCGTGAAGAAGGGGTTGAAGCTGATGGGCTTCTCCTCCGTGTACGTGTAATAAATCCCGTCCTCGCCCTTGGTCTTGCGGTGGATCAGCTCGCACAGCCCTTGGTACGAGTTGCCCGTGTCGATCAGCACGATGTGGCTGTTCTGCTCGTAATACTGGCGCACGAGGTGGTTCATGAAGAACGACTTGCCGCTTCCGCTCGGACCGAGGACGAACTTGTTGCGGTTCGAGATCACCCCTTTCTTCATCGGCAGGTCGCTGATGTCCAGATGCAGCGGTCTGCCCGTCATCCTGTCCGCCATCTTGATGCCGAAGGGCGAGAGCGAGTCCTTGTAGTTCGTCTCCTCGGTGAAGAAGCACAGGGCTTGCGGGATGAACGTGTAGAAGCTCTCCTCGAAGGGGAAGTCCCCCTCGTTGCCCGGTATCGCCGCCCAAAAGAGCGTGGGCACGTCCACCGTGTTGTGCCTCGGCTTGCACTCCATCAGGGCGAGCTGGCTGCCCACCTCGTTCTTGATGCGCCTAAGCTCCTCCCGGTCGTCGCTCCACGCCATCACGTTGCAGTGGCAGCGCACCGAGGTCAGCCCTTTCGAGTGCGCCTCGTTCAGGTATTCCTCGATCCATGCCTTGTTGATCTGGTTGGAGCGGGAATAGCGGGAGAGCGAGTGCATGTTCCGGGCGGTCTGCTCGAAGCGTTTCAGGTTCTCCCCGTGGTCGTCGATGAAGATGTACTGGTTGTAGCAGTGGTTGCAGTCCAGCAGCAAGCCCACCGGGGCGGCGAACGACAGGCGGCAGTCCGAGCGGTCGGTCGAGAGCCGCTCGTAGCGGCTGTCAGTCGCCACCTTGCCCGGCAGGTCTTCCGTGTCAGAGAGGGTGTGCAGGCAGAGGATGTCGTCGCCGATGCGCATCTCCTCCGGGTTCAACTGGATGTCCTTCAGCACCGTCGTGTCGTGCTGCGAGAGCGAGAGGTACTTCTCCACGATGCCCGCCGCCGTTTCCGTCCCGGTGATCTCGTCCGTCGTGAGGCGGCGCAGCGTAACGAAACCGCTGTCGTTCATGATCTTCTCGAACTGACCGACCGCTTCGAGGAACCTCGTAACCGTCTCCCGGTCCTCGATCTCCTTGGGGACAAGCCTGCCCTTGCAGAGGGTGGAGAACGTGCTTTCCTGACGGCTCCGTGCCTTCGTCGTCTTGGTAAGGAACAGGTAGCAGAAGTGGTTCAGGAACGGGCGTTCGTTGAAGTGCCTCTCAAAGCTCCGGCTCAGGAAGCTAAGGTCGTCCCTGTCCGTTTCCGGCCGGTACTTCTCCTCGATGAAGAAGTCCTGCTTGTGCACGATGGAATACTCCGGCAGCACCTTCACCGCCTTGTGCCAAGCCGAGTGGACCGCCTCGTACTCGCTCCCCGTGACGGAGAACAGTTCCGGCAGTTCCACCCTGAAGGCGACCGTCACGTCCGCCTCCTTGCTCACGATGCAGCCGTTCTCCACCGCCAGCAGCGGGAACTTGCTTTCGAGTGTCGTCGCTTTCATTACGTTTCTCATTCTTGCCAGTGTTTAAAGGTGAATAATCGGGGGATTTTCAGGCGGTTCACCACGTACCTCGGATGCCGCCTGCGGGCGGCTGCCTTCATCAGCCCGTGCGTGCCGTACCGGGCGTTCAGCCGGAAGGTCAGCCATACCAGCAGCGTAGCCGCAGCCACGCCGAAGCCGATGCACACCCACTGGTTCACGCCCGCCATGTACAGGATGACGAACACCACGAACACGGCGAGCAGACCGCCGCAGAAGATGAAGAGGTACTGGCTTTCCAGCCCCTTGAACTCCACGTTCCTGCCGATCCCCTTGTTGATTTCCATGTCCATAGTCGCTGTTTTACAGGAAGAACGAACGCAGGATAGTGGCAGCTACTATCAAGAAGATGCAGGCTCCGAACCAGCTCGCCGCCGTCTTCGACGTGTCGGGGTCGCCGGAGCTGAACTTCCCATATACTTTCACCCCTCCGATCAAGCCGACCACCGCACCGATGGCGTAAATCAGTTTCGTCCCCGGTTCAAAATACGAGGTGACCATCTGCGTGGCTTCGGTGATACCCGCCTGCCCGTTTCCCTGCGCCATTGCGCCCACGGCAGCGAGTATGCAGGCCGCCGTGAATAAGATTCTCTTTTGTCTCATTTGTCTTTAAAATTTTAATTAAACATTATGGTTGTCCATCAGCCGGGCGACACGCTTACGTGCGCCCTCGAACTCGTCCAGCATCGCCTCCCAGATGTCCGATCCCATCACGGACGGCAGCACCTCACGGGCTTCCCGCTCCGCCTTTTCGTCCGCATTGTCCGACACCAGTACCCGGCGCACCTTTTTCAGGTCATCGAAGGAGTACCCCGTGGCGAAGTCAGGGTTGCCGTCCGGGTAATAAGCCCCTAATTCCTCTTCCTCCTCCAGTTCCCGGATCTCCTCCGGCGTGGGTTCATAGTCCGTTTCCTCCTCGTCCTCCTCCGGCTCGATGTCGGAGTAGTCCGCCCCGTCGTCCTCCGCTGCGAGTTCGTCCACGGCTCCGGCTACCGCTTCCTCCCCGTCCTCCGCTCCGAAGGGCAGGTAGGTGCTTTCTCCCATGACCGTGTACGGCTCACCCGGTTGCCCCGGTTCCTTTCCCGTTCCGTCCGTGTCTTCGTCCGTCTCCGCTGTCCCGAATATCCCGGCGATGTCCTGCCGGTAGTATTTCCACAGCACGGCGAGGTAATAGAGCAGCAGGAC
>ENA-UEOZ01001294-UEOZ01001294.1-human-gut-metagenome-genome-assembly--contig:-NODE-1294-length-10120-cov-96.782734_pt1 | contig 10120 bp, 7 predicted proteins | sample MGYA00242898_ERZ507912 | MGnify/ENA primary metagenome ERZ507912 (study PRJEB26167, sample SAMN06115410) | human gut metagenome | host: Homo sapiens | place: China:Chongqing | collected 2016-04-27... | reverse complement strand
AAGCGTGCCATCCAGGATTACGTTCTGAACGATTTGAGCAAGAAGATTCTTGCCGAGGAAGTAAGTCGCGAGAAGCCGATTACCATCGACTACTCAGAGGCAACCGGCATCGAGTTCAAGAATCTGTAATATACTAGAAGTCAAGAGTCTAAAAACAGAAGATGAATTCAAACAGAAATTGAATTTAAAAAATTCAATTCACATAAAGCAGAAAGGTTCCTTCGAGGAGTAACATCCCTGAAGGAACCTTTTTTATTTACAAATCCATACAACACATCGAAATCAGACACAAAAAACGGATATTGGAAATCAAACTTGTGATTTTTCACTTGCGAAACTTTAGTTAACTATCTGATATTTGATAACACTTTTTTATTTGGCTATTTAACTAGAAATTCGTATCTTTGTGCTCAAATACAATCATATCCCGTGTATAAAGATATTCCTTTAATGGAATAAGATTCACAAACGGGGCATATAAAAAACAAAAAAAATGAACAAAAGAATCATCACAACCGCCTTTCTCGTCATAGCAGCATTCGTTGTGAAAGCACAGTGTAATGTAGATATCATTGACAGTACAATTTACAAGATAGAAAAGTTGCCATCGATTGTATTTAACAATATATTTTCATTCAAGGCAACAGGTTCTCCGATAACAAAACTAATCAGCATACGTCCCCTACCTCTTTGCAATTTGTATCAACATAATCCTTACAAGTTCAATTTAGAGAAGAATATTCATGTCGAACTTGTAACTGATGCAGACACAACAAATGCATTCTTAAGACAGACTATAACTGACGGGGGCAGGTTGAACAAGCTAAACAATCAGGGACTTATATGTACAGATGTCTGTGTAGTGCAACCACACAAGGTGACTGTAGACTTTAAGAAAATCAAAAAGATATATCCCTATGACACCCAAAGCACGCTCTACAAGACCTACACAGCCGAACAGCTGCCCGACATTGCAGTTAACAATACAAAAGCCAAGGCAACGGCAGAATTTATCTGGAAGAAGAGCAAGGGAAATGTGATAAAGTATGCACGCAAGTGTTACGAGGCTGTGGCCGAGTCATTGAAGTATCATGATGACCCGGACATGCTATCCTTCGAGGAAATCATTACCAGGGGCGGTGGTAACTGTGGCAGCTTCGCTTCTGTATACGTAACGCTGCTGCGCATCAAGGGCATTCCTGCCCGTCATGTGATAGCCCTCCTTCAGAATCGCGGATATCACGTCTGGGCTGAGTTCTATCTGGAGCGTTATGGGTGGATTCCTGTTGACCCTACATGGAAGAACGGAAACATGAAAGAGGATTATTTTGGGCGTTATGACGGTTCAGCTGTGGTCATAGGAAGAGGCATCTACGTTCCATTAAAGTTTGACGATGGTACTGTTAAATCCACAAGATCCCTGCAAAATGGATGGCCGACCTACTGGTGGAATGGTCCCAAAAAACCTGAATTTTACTTTTCACATGACCATACATCATGGAAAATGGAATAACCTCCTTATCCTACTCCACCGAGTTCATTATCTGGGCAAGGAAGGAGAAGAAGGTGCCGCATTATTACAACTACCAGTTGATGAAAAGGCTGAACGAAGACAAGCAGATGACGGATGTATGGCGTCTGCCAGCCATCGCAAGATGGGAGAAATCGCAGGGCAAGCATCCTACGCAGAAGCCGCTCGCCCTCCTTTTTGGTATAAACTTATTTGATGATGGCAAATCCATGCTACACCCAAACCTGACTTCTAAAAAATACGGATATTGGAAATCAAGTAGTTACATGATGAGCTGCCGCAATATAGGCTATATCTCGCTTATTCTTTCAGCTGCTTCAACTGACTCTCCGACAATCCAGTAATTTCCATCACCATCGCAGCATCCATACCTTTTGCCAGCATCGTCCTAGCAATCTCGAGGCTTCGCTGACTCATGCCTTGAGCTAATCCCTTTTCCATTCCTTCAGCTAGTCCCTTCTCCATTCCTTCAGCAAGTCCTTCTTCTTTTCCTTCTCTCTTGGCAGTATCAATCGAATTCTTGATGTCGCGATATGCCATTTTGCTGGCTTCATACTCCCGTTGTTCCTGCGGAGTAAATTTTGCTATCTCGGCTTCTTCAAAGAGGCGATCGAAGACCTTGTCACACAAGGCCTTAGGGCGCTGGGTGAGCTTATAGAGATTCTTTAGTGCATAGAGCCACTTGTCGTAGAGCGTTTCCAGCTCGTCCAACGTTTTGTTGAACTTGGCGATTTCCACGTAGATAAACTCAAGCTTATCGTAGAAAATCTTGTGCGTGGCTGTATCGCATAGCTGCACATGATGGCGGATTTCCTCCTTATTGAAGGCATCCTCGTTCATGTTGAAGTTGAGCAGAGCAATTGTGTAAACATGGTTGAGCTTGAAGTCCCATTCACTACCTTTAGGAGCCTGCTCACGAATTGGGAAGGTGGAATAGAACAGAGCACGGTCCTTGAAGTAGGTCTGGTATGCATTCTGCATTTCCACGATAAACTTCTCGCCGTTTTCTCCTTCGCAATATACATCGAAAATAGCTTTTCTGTCGGTGTAGATATCGCCCACACTCTCTGGATTCAGATACTTCACGTCCTTAACAACTTGTCTTCCATTGAACAAGCTGTTGAGGAAACAGATCAACAAATCCTTGTTAGGAGCTGATCCGAAAATTCGCTTAAAACCGAAATCGGTCAGCAAACTGATATATCTTTCTTCTACCTGCTTCATAATCCCAATGTTATTAATGTTTCTATTGTAGCAGCAAAGTTACGATTTTCTTTTGAAACCAACAAGAGTTTTCTCAAAAAAGTTGAGAAACCATCCATAAAAGACAAAAAAGTATAAATAGTGAATCATATAAATGGTCAAGTGAAATATTATCATTATCTTTGTAACTAAAATAATAGGTAACAAAACTATGACGCCAGAAGAAAAAGCAAGAGTCAAAATAGACCAATGGTTTGCTGATGCAGGATGGAAGGTTGTCAATCGAGATGAATACGAGCCTACCATCTCAGCCGTAGCTATTCGTGAGGGATTGCTCAAAGGTAATCTTGAAGCAGATTATTTCCTGTTTATCAATGGGAAAGCTATCGGTGTGCTCGAAGCTAAAAGAGAAGAAATTAATATTTCTTCCAATATTGTGAGTGAACAGGCTATCACATATGCAAAGAGTGTACCTGACTGTTATCAAGCCTGGCAAAAACCTTTGCCTTTCCTCTTCAAATCAAATGGTAAGGAAATAGAGTTTTTTGATTATAGACATCGTGAAACTTCAGAATGGGAAAACATCAGCCGCATTCTTACTCCAAAGGAAATAGTAAAGATGTTAGGTATAGACGACCCTTTTGCCGGACTTCCTACATTGAATAAGAAAGGTCTGCGAGAATGCCAATATGAGGCAGTAACAGAATTGGAGAAAAGCTTCCGTATAGGTCAAAATCGTGCATTGATGGTTTTAGCTACTGGTGCCGGCAAAACATATACGGCATGTCTTACTGCTTATCGTATGCTTAGCTATACCCCTATGCGTCGTGTTCTGTTTCTTGTTGACCGCAACAACCTCGGAAAACAGGCAGAAACAGAGTTTGGAACATTCCGCCTTACGGAAACAGGTGATGCCTTCAATACAATCTATGCAGTCAACAGGTTGAAGTCGGCAGAAGTACCAACAGACAGCAATGTGGTTATCTGTACCATACAAAGATTATTCTCACTCTTAAAAGGAGAAGAGATTACGGATACAGATGATGACGATGAAGATACAGCTGATGGTGAAGTAACATTGCCAGACAACCCAAACTTACCACACGATTTCTTCGACCTTATCATTATAGATGAGTGTCACCGTTCTATTTATGGCAACTGGCGCAAGGTGCTAGAATACTTTGATACAGCTCGTCTTATCGGTCTTACAGCGACACCAATTCCAGAAACGATGGCATTCTTCAACAACAACCGTGTTGTAAACTATACGCTTGAGCAGTCAGTCATAGATGGTGTCAACGTCGATAGCCGCATCTATCGAATCAGAACAAAGGTAACAGAAGAAGGTGGAGCTATCATGCAAGGTCAGAAAACCAAAGTTGAGACTCGATACACTGGTGAAGTTAAAACCGTAAGCACAAAGGAAACGAAGACTTATACGAAAGAAGAGTTAAATCGAAGCATCATCAACCCTGCCCAGATAAAACTTATTCTTTCCACTTATCGTGATGCTGTCTATACAGAAATGTTCAATGACCCTCAAAGAGAGCCTAACATGGACTATCTGCCAAAGACCCTCATCTTTGCGCTCAACGAGAACCATGCAACAAATATCGTTCAAATTGCTAAAGAAGTTTTTGGACGCACGGATGACCGCTTTGTTCAGAAGATAACCTATTCAGCAGGAGATAGCAATGAACTGATACGCCAGTTTCGTAACGACAAGGACTTTCGCATTGCCGTAACCTGTACTCTTGTGGCAACAGGAACAGATGTAAAGCCTCTGGAAGTCGTGATGTTTATGCGTGATGTGGCTTCAGCTCCCCTCTATACACAGATGAAAGGTCGTGGAGTCCGGACAATAGGTGATGAACAGCTGCGCAACGTGACACCTAATGCAATAAGCAAAGACTGTTTCTTCCTTGTTGATGCAGTAGGAGTAACCGAACATGAGCATATCATACCAGGTCAGTATGAAGGTCCAGAGACAGAGACCATCACATTAAAAGAACTATTGGAACGTATCGCTCATGGAAATCTGCCAGACAATTACCTCAAGCGGCTTGCTGCCACATTATCCAGACTTTACAATAAGGCAGATAATGCACAGCGACAGGAATTTGTCCGCATCGCTCATGATGACATGCTGGAAATTGCTCAACGCATCTATAATGCTCTCGATCCTGAGCACCAGCCACAATTGCCACCATACGTAGATATCAATGAACCTAACAATGAACGTAAGGGTTTGGTATCTCCGATAGCTAATCATGCCAATGTCTGTAAGTACATACTGATTCTTGCAGCTGGTTTTGTCAACACACTGATGCCTGGAGAAGATACACTCATATCCAAAGGTTTCTCTATAGAAGAGGCTCAAAGTACCACAGATGCATTTGAACAATATTGCTGCGACCACTGTGATGACATAGAAGCTTTACGCATTCTATATAATAACGAGGGCGAACCCATCACCTATTCCATGCTGAAGGACTTGGAAAACAAGTTGAAGATGGAGAACAACCGCTTTGCACAAAAGCTCTTATGGAATTCATACGCCATCGTATATGGTGATAAAGTACGCCGCACGACCAAGAAGGAAGAATCGGAGGCTCTTACCAACATCATCCAACTGGTACGCTTCGCTTACCATCAGACAGAAAAACTGGAAAGTGCCTATCCTACGGCTCGAAGTATGTTTAATCTTTGGTATGGTCGGAAACAAATGGATATAACACCGAAGCAGAAGGATTTAATAGGCAAGATAGTGGAATACATCGCAGCCAATGGAGCCTGCAACGTGCGAGAGATAAGGAAGAACGATGTCACCCATGCAGCCCAATTGATTGCAGCTTTCGGAAACATGCAGAAAGCTGACGAGGCTTTGGATTCCGTATATAAATTTATAGTATTAAGAACAACTGCATAGTATATAGATATGGCTAAAAATATAACAACAGAGCAAACGCTCACAAAAAAGGTGTGGAATCTTGCTACGACACTGGCAGGAGTCGGAGTAGGATTTACAGATTACATCACACAACTCACCTATCTTCTTTTCTTAAAGATGGATGACGAGAATATGGAACTCTTTGGAGAGGATTCATCCATACCTGTTGGGTATAGATGGAAAGACTTGACAGGCTTGGATGGCTATGATCTCGTAAAGCAATATGAGAGTACACTCAAACTATTAAGTCAACAAGATGACCTCATCGGTACCATCTATACCAAAGCACAAAACAAGATTGACAAACCTGTCTATCTTAAGAAGGTAATCACTATGATAGATGAAGAGCAATGGCTCATCATGGATGGTGATGTAAAAGGTGCTATATATGAAAGCATCTTGGAGAAAAATGGTCAAGATAAAAAAAGTGGTGCTGGTCAGTACTTTACCCCACGTCCACTGATTAAAGCTATGGTTGACTGCTTGCAACCCCAAATTGGTGAGACTGTATGCGACCCCGCCTGTGGTACTGGTGGCTTCTTGCTTGCTGCCTACGATTACATGAAGGAACAAAGCCAGAATCGTGATAAATTGGACTTTTTGAACAACAAAGCGTTACATGGCAATGACATCACCCCACTTGTGGTTACACTTGCCTCCATGAACCTTTATCTTCATGGTATAGGCACAGACCACAGCCCTATCGTATGCGAGGACTCTTTGGAGAAAGAACCTTCCACCTTGGTGGATGTCATCCTTGCCAACCCTCCATTTGGCACACGCCCTGCCGGTTCTGTAGAGATCAACCGTCCAGACTTCTATGTCGAAACAAAGAACAACCAGCTCAACTTCCTTCAGCATATGATGCTGATGCTCAAAACTGGCGGACGTGCAGCAGTAGTCCTGCCAGACAATGTACTTTTTGAAGGCAACGCAGGAGAGACCATCCGCAAGAAACTCTTATCGGATTTCAATCTCCATACCATTCTCCGTTTACCTACAGGCATTTTCTATGCACAGGGAGTAAAGGCAAACGTACTATTCTTTACCAAGGGACAGCCAACTAAGAATATTTGGTTCTATGACTATCGCACTGGTGTAAAACACACCTTGGCTACGAACAAGTTAGAGCGTCACCACCTCGATGACTTTGTAACCTGCTATCATGCTGAGGACATCAATGCCCGCAAAGAGACATATGATGCAGACAAGAACCCATCTGGCAGATGGCGCAAGTACGGCATTGATGAAATCATGGCTCGTGACAAGACAAGTCTTGACATCACTTGGATAAAACAGGGTAATGATACTAAAGATTTACCATTGAGCCAACTGATGTCGAACATCAAGGAACAGAGCTTGAATATCAGCAAGGCCGTAAGTGAGTTGGAGAAATTATTGAGTGGAATAAAGGAGGCATAAAATGGACAAAAGTTTGATAAACACTAACATCGAACAGCAGTTTACCGAAGTCGTAAATCTGATAGTTCAGCATCGAAGTAAAGCGTCTATGGCTGTCAATAAGGAGATGCTGCTCACAGCGTGGCATGTAGGTGCCTATGTTTCCAAGAAGTTAAAAAGTGAGGAATGGGGAAGCAAGGTTATTTCCCAACTATCTGAATATATCCGTTCTCAACATCCTGAGATAAAAGGATATAGTAGAAGAAACATATATAATATGGTGATGTTCTATGATGAATATTCTACGGAAACTTTCACTACGATAGTAAATAAGTATCTTGATGCTGAATTTGTGCAGCCAATGGCTGCACAAATTGAAGTAAAACAATTAGTATCGAAAAGTAAGGCAATACAATCAAAAAATGGTGCTGCTGCATTTGTGCAGCCACTGGCTGCACAAATGCCTAAAATTTTGGAGTTGACAACGTTCACTAACCATATAGAAATACTATGTCGTTGTAAGCGTTATGAACAGCGGTTATTCTATATTCTTTATGCACATAAAGAAAAACTAGGAAAAAGAGAGATGCAGCGCTGTGTTGACAATGATACTTTTTCCAATCTTCTCGGAAATAAAAGTAATATGTCGAAGGGATTATTAGAGCAATATCCTGATGCTCCTATTATGTTTAAAGACACTGTGTTTTTAGATTTTCTTGGGTTGCCAAAGAAATACAATGAAAGCAAATTGAAGAATGGATTAATAGAGCATATGAAGCAATTTATTCTCGAATTAGGTAAAGATTTCATCTTTATGGACCAAGAGTATCCGCTCACCGTTGGTGCATCTACCTATAAGGCAGACTTGCTGTTTTTTCATCGCGGTCTCCAGGCACTTGTTGCGGTGGAATTGAAGAAAACCAAATTCCATCCTCGAGATCTTGGTCAATTAGAGTTTTACCTTGAAGCTCTTGACCGTGATGTGAAACGTTCCAACGAGAACCCTTCTATTGGCATCATTTTATGTCCTGATGTGGACAAGGTTGTTGTTGAATATGCTATGAGTCGCAGCATGAGTCCTACGATGGTGGCGGAATATAAGCGTATCTTAATTCCGCAAGAAAAAATGCAACAACAATTAAGGGAATTCTGTCAGTTCTTCTCAAAAGAAGATAAATCTTAAAATTAATAGACGAATTAATAATGGACACAAAAGCATTAAGACAAAAGATACTCGACCTTGCTATTCACGGCAAGCTCGTTCCACAAGATCCCAACGATGAGCCTGCATCGGTGCTGCTCGAACGTATCCGTGCTGAAAAGGAAAGACTCATCAAAGAGGGAAAGATTAAGAAGGGAAAGAAGTCTGCAAAGACTTCTGATAAGCCGCATTATCCGTTTGAACTGCCGAAGGGGTGGAAGTGGTGCAGGTTGGAAGACTATGTTTTTTCTGTTACAGATGGTGACCATCAAGCACCTCCAAAAGTATCAAAAGGAATCCCATTTTTAGTTATATCAAACATAGCTGATGGAAGTCTTGATTTTTCAAATACACGTTATGTGCCAGAAGAATATTATGAAAAAATACAAATGGAAAGGAAACCCAAACGTGGTGACATATTATTTTCTGTAACTGGTTCATACGGCATTGTCGTAAACATTAAAACTGACCGACTATTCTGCTTCCAACGACATATAGGTTTGATAAAACCTACCATAAGTAATGAATACTTGTCATTTGTTTTGATGAGCAATTACATTAAAAGTTTGTGCGATAAATTAGCAACAGGAACTGCGCAAAAAACAGTCGGATTAGATACTTTACGTTCATTGTATGTTCCAATTGCTCCTATTGAAGAACAGGAAAGGATTGTTGCTAAAATAAAGCATCTACTTTTACAAATAAGCTTCTTGGAAGCAGGAAAAGGAAAATTAGTAGCAGCAATAAAGCAAGCCAAGAGCAAAATCCTCGACCTTGCCATTCACGGCAAACTTGTACCGCAAGACCCGAATGACGAGCCAGCCAGCGAATTGCTCAAACGCATCAATCCAAAGGCAGAAATCACTTGTGATAACCCCCAATATGGCAAGCTGCCGTTTGTAATACCTTCAAGTTGGGAATGGGTCAAACTTTCTGGTATAGCAAAATCAAATATAGGATTGACATATAGACCAACGGATATTGTTTCAACTGGAGTTCCCGTTTATCGTTCTAACAATATTAGAAATGGGAAAATTGACACAACTGATTTGGTAAAAGTTTCTACAAAAATATTAGAAAAGCAACTTCTTCATGTAGGAGATTTGCTTATTTGTGCAAGAAATGGCAGTAGAAATCTCATAGGTAAAAATGCTATTATAAGCGAACTAAAAGAACCAACATCATTTGGCGCATTTATGGCGGTTTGTAGAAGTGCGTATAATCAGTGGATAAGGATTGTACTAAACTCTGAATATTTTGATAGATATTTAGATGATTCTAATTCTGCCACTATAAATCAAGTTACGCAAAAGATGCTTTTAGCTTTACCTATTCCTCTACCTCCTCACCAAGAGCAACATCGCATTGTGGCTAAGATTGAAGAGTTATTCGCTCAACTCGACAAGATAGAAGCATCTTTGTAAACATCATATTTAGCCATCGCAAGTCATATTCTTGCGGTGGCTAAATGCTATAGATACAGTTACCAAGTAACAACCTTGTCCACTATCTTCTGCTGTTCGCTTGCTGTGCGTCGCAGATAAATGCGTGTTGTTTCGATGCTCTCATGTCCCATGAGGTCGGCAAGGAGGGCGATGTCGTTGAAACGGTCAAGGAAGTTCTTGGCGAAACGGTGACGGAAGGAGTGTGGATAAACCACATTACGGTTAAGACCGTATTTTTCGGCAAAGTGCTTCAGTTGGATGGCTATGCCACGAGTGGAAAGGCGGTTGCCTAAACGATTGGTGAACAGATAACCAGAGGTGATGTTTTGTTCTGTTAGCCATCTTTGGGCTTCAGTGCATAGCTTCTTCGGAATGTAAAGGCGGCGCAT
>ENA-UEOZ01001291-UEOZ01001291.1-human-gut-metagenome-genome-assembly--contig:-NODE-1291-length-10197-cov-2.524308_pt1 | contig 10197 bp, 7 predicted proteins | sample MGYA00242898_ERZ507912 | MGnify/ENA primary metagenome ERZ507912 (study PRJEB26167, sample SAMN06115410) | human gut metagenome | host: Homo sapiens | place: China:Chongqing | collected 2016-04-27... | reverse complement strand
GGCCATGGAGCAGGCCGTGGCCGCCACCGCCAGCAGCAGGGAGGCCCGGCCGCCGTAGATCACCCGGCTGAGCACGTCCCGCCCCAGGGCGTCGGTGCCCAGGGGATGGGCCCGGCAGGGGTCCAGCAGGCGCAGCTCCATGTTCACCTCCAGGGGGTCATAGGGGGCCAGCCAGGGGGCGAAGATGGTCATGAGGACAATGGCCCCCAGGATGGCGCACACGAGGGCCAGCTTGATGTTCTGTTTCCGGCGTCTTGTCATGCCTCTCCCCCCTGTAGGCGGATTTTCGGGTTGACCGCAATGTAGAGCAGGTCGATGGCCAGCGTAACGAGCACGAAGGTGGTGCCGGTGATGAGCACATAGCCCTGGATTACGGGGTAGTCCCGGTTCTGGATGGCGGAGAGGACATAGCTGCCCAGGCCGGGGATGGCAAAGATGTTCTCGATGATGGTGCTCCCGCCCAGGATACCGCCGAAGTAGTTGCCGATGAGGGTGATGATGGGCACCAGGGAGTTGCGGAAGGCGTGCCCCACCATCACCGCCCGCTGGGACAGGCCCTTGGCGTTGGCCACCACGATGTACTGCTCCCCCAGTTGGGCCAGGATGTTGCCCCGGGTGAAGCGGGAGGTGGAGCCCACGTTGGCGGCGGAGAGAGCCACGGCGGGCAGCACCAGGGAGGCCAGCCCCCGGTCCAGGCCGCTGGTGGGCAGCAGGTGAAGCCACTCGGCGAACACCGTGATGAGAAACAGGGCCAGCCAGAAGCCGGGCACCGACAGCAGCAGGGTGGACAGCCCCTTGAGCACCGTATCCAGCCATGTGCCGTGGCAGGCCGCCATGAGCACGCCGCCTCCCACGCCGAACACCACCGCCGCCAGCATGGCGGCCAGGGAGACCTTGAGGGTGATGGGCAGCCGGGTCATCAGCTCCTGGGCGATGTCCTTGTTGCCGATGTAGGAGCGGCCCAGATCCCCCCGGAGGGCGTCCCCCAGCCAGTCCAGGTACTGCACCGGCAGGGGCCGGTCCAGGCCCAGCTCGGCGCGCATGTCCGCCCGGTCCTCCTCCGTGGGAAATTCAATGCCGATGCGGAACAGCGCATCGTCCACCGGGTCGCCGGGGGCGATGCGCCCCAGCAGGAAGGCCGCCAGGGAGATGCCCAGCAGCACCGGGATGAGCACCAGCAGCCTGCGGCCGATGTACTTGAGAATTGCCATGATCCACCGCCTTCGGAGACAGAATACAAACGGAAAATAAGCCCCCGCCTCGCGGGGGCTTATTTTCACACACGGTCCTTACTCGGCCCAGCAGACCTGGGTGAAGCCGGTCAGGCCGTACACCGTAGCCTGATAGCCGGTGATGTCGCTGGAGGAGGCCACCACCTCCTGGGAGTACAGCACGGGGATGTTGGGGAAGTCCACGGCGGAGATCTCCTGGAGCTCCGTGTAAATCTCGGTCAGGCGGCCGGCGTCCAGGCAGGCGGCCGCCTCCTCGATCAGCTCGTCCACGTGGTCATTGTGGTAGCCCAGGCCGTAGCTGATGTTGGTGCCGCCCTCGGTGTGCATAAAGCCCTTGAACAGGGAGAAGGGGTTGGCGGAGGGCAGGCCCTGGATCTTGAGGCACAGGTTGTAGTTGCCCGCCTCCATCTCCTCCTTGCAGGGGCCCCAGTCCATCTGCTGGATGCTGACCTTGATGTGAGTGCCCTCGATGTTCTCCAGCAGGGACTGGATGTATTCGGCCTCCTCCTGGTAGGGATAGCGGTTGGCGTCCACGCCGGGCAGCAGGAACAGCAGCTCCACCTCCTGGTCTCCCACCACCTCGCGGATCAGCTCGGCGCCCCGCTCCGGGTCGTGCTGCACGGGCTGCTCGCGGTAGAAGGCGGAGGTGTAGTTCAGGAAGCCGCCGGCGGCGAGGCCGTAGCCGTTGTAGAAGCTGTCGATGATGGTCTGGCGGTCCAGCAGCAGGGACAGGCCCTCCCGCATGCGCACGTCGTTGAAGGGGAAGGCGCCGCCGTTGACGTTGAGGAAGTGGGTGATGCCGGAGTCGCCCACGGACACGTTGTAGGCCGGATCGCCGTCGATCTCCGCGGCCTGGGAGGGGGAGATGGCGCCCAGATCGCACAGGCCCTGGACCTCGCCGGCCCGCAGGGCGGTGTAGCGGGTCTCGGCGTCGGGGATGACCTTGAAGCGGAAGGTCTTGGCGATGCCGGGGGTGCCCCAGTAGTTATCGTTGCGCTCGATGACGCAGTACTGGCCCAGCACGTTCTCGGTCACCACGTAGGGGCCGGTGCCGATGGGGAAGCCGGCGAAGGTGCCGTCCTCGGCGAAGCAGGAGGGCTCGAAGATGGCGGAGCCGTAGTTGACCATGGTGTAGTCCAGCAGGGGCTGGCCCTCGGAGAGCGTGAGCACCACGGTGTAATCGTCGGTCTTCTCGTAAGAGACCAGGCCGGGGTAGATGGTGTCGATGTTCATGCCGTAGAAGGAGGACTCGAAGGGCCCCTTCTTCATGCGGTCGAAGTTGGCCAGCACGCTGTCGGCGTTGAAGGGAGTACCGTTGGAGAAGGTGACTCCCTCCCGCAGATGGAAGGTCCACACGGTGGAGTCCTCATTGTGCTCCCACTCGGTGGCCAGGGCGGGGGCGGGCTTGCCGCTCTCGTCCTTGGTGATCAGGGGCTCCCACACGCCCAGGGACATGGAGGCGTAGTAGGCGTCCTGCTCGCCGGGGCACTGGTCGCGGGAGGCGGCAAAGACGATCTCGCGGGTCTGGTCCACGGCGGCAGGGGTTTCGCTGCCCGCCGGGGCGGAGGTCTGGGCATCCGGCGCGGGCGCGCCGCCGCAGCCCGACAGGGACAGGGCACAGGCAACGGCAAGCAGCAGAGACAGGGTGCGCTTTTTCATGTTCATGCTCCTCTCAAATTGACTGACGCATGAATCCATGCACAAAAAAACTCCCCCCTGTTTTCCAGAGAGGAGCCGCAATCGGATGACAGGCCGGCAGACCGGCGCTGCACAGCTTTCCCCACCGAAAGAACGTGCACACACCGCAGGCGGCTGGTCTCCTGGCTTGGACTCATCCTCACGCCCGCCTTCCCATCCGGCGTACCGGACAGTGACATATCTGGGCGCTTGTCATCCTTACAGTAGAGAGGGCTGCTGCGGATTCTCACCGCATTCCCAATGAAAGCAATCGCTACCGTCTGCTGATTCACTTGTCGGCGTTCATTATAGCCGCGCGCCCCCCGCCTGTCAAGATGGCGGAGGCAGAATATCACAATTTTCTCTCCTATCCCAGCCATAAGTTCCAAATTACGGTTGACAGAAAGGCGGGTTTTTTATATAAGATCATATACAATCGAAAGGTCAGGTTATGCCGGGTGTAGCAAACCTGCCGTACTCCACTTCCGGGCGGGAGTGGGTTTGACTTCAGATGCGTGGAGAGCATCTTGAGGCGTTTTTGTGCGCTTCAAGATGCTCTTTTTTGTAAAACGGGAGGACAGGCGTATGGGTGTGACCAGGATGGGCAAGACCACCATTTTCCTGGCTGATGACGATGAGGGCGTCCGCCGTACCTTGCGCACTTTTTTTGAGGGGCTCCCCGGATATCGGGTGGTGGGCGAGGCCTGTGACGGGATGGAGGCGGTGGAGGGCTGCCGGGCGTCGGCCCCTGACGTGGCGCTGCTGGACATCCAGATGCCGCTGCTGGACGGCGTGAGCGTGGCCAGACAGGTTCTGGCGGACCGGGCCGCCAAATGTGTCATTATCCTGACGGCGTTCAGCGACCGGGAGCACATCGAGCGCGTACAGGCGTGCGGGGCGGCGGGGTACCTCACCAAGCCTTTTGAGGCGGAGAAGATTCTGCCTACCATCGAGCTGTGTATTGCGCGCAGCAAGGAGTACTACCTGCTGAACAAGGAGTATCAGCACCTGAGCCGGCGCTGTCAGAACCGGGAGCCCATCGATCAGGCCAAGCTCCTGCTGATGGAGACCAGGGGGATGCGCGAGGACGAGGCCTACCAGTACATTCGGGAGCTCAGCCGCCGCAAGGGCATGTCTATGGCCCGGGTCGCCAGCTATTTGCTGGCCCAGCAGGAGGAGCGGCATGATTAGCGCCACGCGGATGCTCTGTCAGAAATACACGGATCTCACGGACGCGGAGATCTCCTACCTGGAATCCTATGGCGCCCTGCTCCCCGCCCTGGCCAACGCCGAGCAGGCGGATGTCTTCATCGACTGCCGGACCGTCAGCGGGCGCTCTGCCATCGTGGTCTGTGAGGCGAAGCCCCAAACCGTCCCCTCCAACTACCGCAGCTCCATCCTGGGCATACTGATCCACTGGCGGGACGAGCCGGCGGTGGACCGCTCCTTCCGTCTGGCGGTTCCCACCTCCGGGGTGCGGGCGGTCTCCATGCCGGAGGACCGCCGGATCGTCCAGTCGGTGGAACCCCTCTTTTATGAGGGGCGGCTGATCGGCGTCCTCATCTATGAGCGGCCCGCTCTGGCCGCCGAGGAGCCGCCGCCCGCTGGGGAGCGGGAGGCGGAGCAGGCGTCCGGGGCTCTGGACTGGGCTGCGGTATCCCCCTGTCTGGACGACGCCGTCCTTTTCCTGGATGAGGAGGACCGGGTCTGCGGCTTCAACCCGGCGGCCACAGCCCTCTACCGCCGGATGGGTTACATCGGCACTCTGGCCGGGATGCCCGTCAACAACATTCAGCCCGCCGCCCTCAGCGAGTGCGACCAGGACAGGCACGAGACGGCCCTGGCCAACCGGGTGCTCCAGTACCAGCGCCTCCCTCTCTCCTCCGGGCAGGCCCGGGCGGCGCTCATCATCCACGACCTCACCCGCCAGCGGCAGCTAGAGGAGGAGCTGGCCCTGCAGCGGACGGCACTTCAGGAGCTGCGGCACCGCATGAAAAACAACCTTCAGATGCTCGCCAACCTCACCCGGAGCCGGGGTTGTGATCCGGCCGAGTCCCCGCCGGTGCAGACCGCCCTTCTGGATACGGCCAACCGGCTGCTCTCCCTGGCCGCCACGCTGGACGGCATCGTACAGGTCTCCCGGGAGAAGGTCTCCCTCCTTCAGATTCTGGAGCAGATCCGCCGGTACATGCTCCAGACCCTCCTGCCCTCCGCCCGCCGTGTCACCATCCACGTGGGCGGCGAGGACGTCATTGTGTCCGCGGACTGCGCCTCCTCGGTGGCCCTGGTGGTCAACGAGCTGGTGCAGAACGCCCTGAAATACGCCTTTCCCTCCGGCCACGCGGGAAGGATCGGCATCGAGCTCCACAGCGGGCGCCCCCTCTGCCAGCTCACCGTCTGGGACAACGGCGTGGGCTTCCAGGCGGACCGCCCTCGCCCCGGAGGCGCCGGTCTGGAGCTGGCCTCCACGATCGTGCGGGAGAAGCTCACCGGCGAGTGGAGCGTGGAGAGCGGCCCCGGCGGGACGCGGATCTCCTTCGACTTTCTGGAGCAGTAAAACCAAATCGTGCGCCGACCTGAGGCTATGGCGGCGCGTACAAGAGCACGGGCGATGCAGCCCAGGGACAGCGCAGGCGCTGCCCCTGGGCTGTTTTGCATAAACAGCCAAATTTGACAAGCTTGAAACGGGCGCCGAGGGGGCGTCCGGCGCAAAGGAGAGGTGCAGCAGAATGAAATTGAAAACCACACTGAACGGCCAGACCTTCGCCTTCCGCGACATCAGGGATGTCCTGGCCAAGGCCAACGAGCCCAAGGCCGCCGACCGGCTTCAGGGCGTGGCCGCCGAAACCGTGACGGAGCGGGTGGCGGCCAAGATCGTCCTGTCCGAGCTGACGGTGGGCGAGCTGACCGAGAACCCCACCGTCACCTATGAAAAGGACGAGGTGACCCGGGTCAATCTCAACGGACTCAACCAGCCCACCTACCAGCGCTTCAAGGGCATGACCATCGGCGAGCTGCGGGAGTGGATTCTGGACCACAAAACTACGGGGGACGACCTGGTACGCAGCTGCCGGGCCTTCACCGGCGAGGTAGCGGCGGCCGTGGCCAAGCTCATGTCCGCCATGGATCTGGTCTACGGCGCCAGCAAAATTCACCACATCACCCGCTGCAACACCACCATCGGCCAGCCGGGCGTGCTGGCCTTCCGCAACCAGCCCAACAGCCCCACCGACGACCCCGAGGAGATCCTGATCCAGATGATGGAGGGCGTCTCCTACGGCTGCGGCGACGCCTGCATGGGCATCAACCCTGTGGAAAACAATGTGGAGAGCACTCGGCGTATCGCGGATGCGGTCTACAGCTTTATCTGCCGCAACGACATCCCCACCCAACTGGTGGTTCTCTCCCACATGACCACCCAGATGGACGCCATTCGGAAGGGCGCGCCTTTGAGCATGATTTTCCAGTCCATCGCCGGCACAGAGGCCGCCAACAACGACTTCGGCGTGAGCCGCCAGCTCTGTACGGAGGCCTACGAACTGGCCTGCCAGCACGCCCTGAGCACCGGCCCCAACCTGCTCTATTTTGAGACCGGCCAGGGCTCCGAGGTGTCCATCGGCGCCGACTGCGGGGTCGACGAGATGACCCTGGAGGCCCGTACCTACGGCTTTGGCCGCTTTTTCCGCCCCTTCATGGTGAACAACGTGTCCGGCTTCATCGGGCCGGAAACCCTCTACGACGGCAAGGAGATGATCCGGGCCAGCCTGGAGGATCACTTCATGGGCAAGCTGATGGGCCTGCCCATGGGCATGGCCCCCTGCTACACCAACCACACCTCCATTACCCAGGACGAGCAGGAGATGGCCACCATGCTGCTCAACGCCGCGGGGGCCAACTACTACATCGGGGTGCCGGTCAACGACGATATTATGCTCTCCTACCAGGACACCAGCTACCACGACAACGCCACCCTGCGGGAGCTCTCCGGCCGTCTGCCCGCGCCGGAGTTCCACCAGTGGATGATGAAGCGGGGCCTGATTGACGAAAAGGGTGTCCTGACCGAGCTGGCCGGCGACGCCTCCATTTTCCTACAGTGAGAGGGAGGGAACTGATATGAATGAAACCCAACTGAGAGAGCTCATCCTGAAAGCCATCTCCGAGGCAGTGGGCGATACCGCCGGTGCACAGTCCGCCGCTCCCGTCCCCCCGGCCTCCGGCGCGGTGGAGAGCGGAGAGGTCCGCGACCTGTCCGCCGTAGATTTCCGCCAGATTATCGACGTGCCCACCCCCGCTAACCCGGAGGAGTTCCGCCGCATGCGCTCCAAAACGGTGGCCCGCATCGGCGTGTGGCGAGCCGGGCCCCGTTGCCGCACCAACACCTACCTGCGGTTCCGGGCGGATCACGCGGCCGCCATGGACGCCGTGTTTACCGACGTGCCGGAGCGTCTGCTGGAAGAGATGGGCCTGTTCACCGTGCAGACCCTCTGTGAGACCAAGGACATGTACCTTACCCGGCCGGATCTGGGCCGCCGCTTCTCTCAGGAGACTCTGGCCGAGCTCCAGCAGCGCTGCAAGCGCAATCCCGACGTGCAGCTCGTGGTGTCCGACGGCCTGTCCAGCACCTCAGTGTCCGCCAACCTCCGGGACATCCTGCCCGCCATCCTTCAAGGGCTGAGCAGCACGGGGGTCAGCGTGGGCACCCCCTTCTTCATCAAGTACGGCCGTGTGGGAGCCATGGATGCCGTCACCGAGGCCTTGGGCTCCAAGGTCACCGTGATCCTCCTGGGCGAGCGCCCCGGCCTGGCCACCGGCGAGTCCATGAGCGCCTACATGACCTACGGCGGCTATGTGGGCATCCCTGAGGCCAGCCGCACCGTAGTCTCCAACATCCACCGCGGCGGCACCAACCCCGCCGAGGCGGGCGCGTTCATTGCCGAGCTGTGCGGGCGCATGCTGAAGGAGAAGGCCTCCGGCCTGGCTCTCAAACTGTAAACGCGGCCCGGCCGGAATCTGCGGCTCCTCTTCCGGCGGGCTCGGCATCGCACTGGGGGGCTCTCCAGCCAATTCCTAAACACGGGAATTGACCCTGCTGCGATTCACCTTTTGTCTCTCAGCATGCCATTTCTGCCCCAAAGGACTCCTTCAATCCGAATATTCTGAATATTTTCTACGCTTATCTGTAATGCTGTTCAGGTACAGGCCATCCGCTCACCTTTCGCACACTCCCTGCACGAAGTAAAGACTCCATCACCCGCAGCTTCCACAGCCCTCCCCCCGTTACAGGTCGTCGCAAGGGACATATATGGAACAAAAGCTCCGCCGTTTCCACAGGAAACCGGCGGAGCTTTTGTTTTGCAGCTTCTGCCGTGGGAAGGGGCAGGTGCATCACTGTGCACCGCTCCTCTATCACACAGTCAATCTGTATTCGGCAAATGGAACCGTTCTATCCATCTGCGGGCAGCCCCTGCCATCGGAGCTTCTCAACCAGAGAAATCCGTCCCTTTACAAGGGCGGATTTCACTTCAGGCCCAAAATAGCACGAGCCTCCTCCGGGGTAGCCAGCACCCTGCCGAACTCGGCGGCCACCCGCTTCACCCGGCCGATAAACTGCTGGCTGCCCTGGGCCAATATCCCCTTATTGTAATAGACATTGTCCTCCAGACCGACCCGGATATTACCGCCCATCGCCAAGGCGGCCAGGGTAATCTCATTTGCACCCCGGCCGATTCCAAAGGTACTCCAGGTGCAGTTCTCGGGCAGATGGTTGACCAGGTAGACCAAGCTCTCCGTGGTGGCCTCCATGCCGCCCGGCGCACCGAGGCAGAGCTGGAAATGGGCCGGTGCATCGAGGACGCCCGTTTTCAAATAGTGCTTTGCGGTGTTGAGCATGCCCATGTCGAAGACCTCAATCTCCGGCTTGACTCCGGCGGCGCGCATCTCCTGGCCGCACAGTTCCAGGAACTTGGGTTCGTTCATAAATACCACACTGTGAAGCCAGTTCATCGTACCCGCGTCAAAAGACGCCATCTCGGGTCTGAGCTCCCGGAAGGGGCGGATACGCTCCTCCCAGGAGAACCCCTGTCCTCCGGAGGAGGTCAGGTTGAGCAGCACCGGGCAGCCACTGGCGCGGATCAGGCCCACCTTGTCTCCGAATTTGTCAAGCAGCAGACGGAAATCAATACTGTTTCGTGCTCCCCAATTGGCGGCCCCTGCCTCGTAGCAGCGCAGCGCTGCCTCGGCAATCTCCTTTGGCTGGGTCGGAAGATAAGGGTTATCCTGCTTGGTGGTGACCGCGCCGGTGAGGGCGGCGGTGACAATCACCTTATTGCTGTCATTCAAACGCCTGGTTGTGGTCATGCGGTTTCCCTCTTTCTAATCCAAGTTTTCAATTACCACTGCCGTCCCCATGACGCCGGCGCAGGGGGGCAAGCCGTACCGCAGCCCGCGGCGCCTGAGCTCATACAGCAGTGTCATCACAATGCGGGAACCGGTGGCGTCCACCGGGTGCCCCAGGGAGATTCCCCGCCGTTGACGTTCAGGCCATTAGAGCCGGCCCAGCGCGCGGGACACCTGAATCAGGCCGCGGGTCAACGTCTCATTGGATGCTTTGACCTGCCCGGGACTCCAGAGCTGGAAGCCCTCTCCCGTTTTAAAGCCCAGTTTTCCCTCGTCCATGAGCTGTACCATCAGCTTGGAGGGCTCGGCGGAGCTCTCAATGTGGGGAAATAAGTACTTGTGAATGGAGTAGGTGAGGTCCCGCCCTCCGCGGTCGATCACCTCCATGGGGCCAGAGACCCCCAGGCGCATACCGAATCCGTACTTGATGGCGTCGTCCACATCCCCGGCTTCGGCGATCCCATTTTCCACGATAGAGATCGCTTCGCGGAAAAGCGCGTGCTGCATCCGGTTGGCCAGGAAGCCCGGTACATCCTTTTTGACGAGGACGGGCTTTTTGCCCGCCTCCTCCATTAGCTGAAATACGGCGGCCACCGTCTCCTCGGAGACATATTTGGTACGGATCACCTCCACCAATGGCACGAGGTAGGCGGGATTCCAGAAATGGGTACCGATGATGCGCTCCTTATGGACGGCCTTCCCGGCAATCTCCGTCACGCTGATGGCGGACGTATTGGTGGTCAGGACCGTCGAGAGGGGGCAGAGGGCGTCCAGCTTCTGAAAGTAGTCCTGTTTGACTGCCAGATCCTCCACAATGCACTCAATGACAACATCGGCAAACGCCGCAGCCTCCTCAAGAGACTCGGTCCAACTGACCCGGTCCAGGATGGCG
>ENA-UEOZ01001259-UEOZ01001259.1-human-gut-metagenome-genome-assembly--contig:-NODE-1259-length-10496-cov-23.944045_pt1 | contig 10496 bp, 10 predicted proteins | sample MGYA00242898_ERZ507912 | MGnify/ENA primary metagenome ERZ507912 (study PRJEB26167, sample SAMN06115410) | human gut metagenome | host: Homo sapiens | place: China:Chongqing | collected 2016-04-27... | reverse complement strand
ATTCCTATAAACAAAAAACGCCCGCAACCAGACTTTACTTGCCTGATTACGGGTGCAAAGGTACGAAAATATTTTTGTATTTACATAGTACTAGTACTATCTTTTTCCTGATGCTGCCATGATACCCAGGGTGCGAGGTATCTAAGAGGGTGTTCAGTATTCAGTATTCAGTTTTTTTCGCGATAGTTATCCTTTCTGTGGTTACAAATTATAAGTAATTATTTTATATTATATATATATTAATATACTATCTATACAGAGGATGGTAATAAGAGCGAAAAAAACTGAATACTGAATACTGAATACGTTTCCCTATAATCGGGTATTACTTCATAATATACTGGTTTATAACGCAAAACATAGTTTTCGATACCGTAAAAACATAGAGATGCGCCCCATAAGAAATAGAGTCCGTTTTTTACGAAGTTTCAAATTGTAAGTGTTTTGCTGAAAATCGCTCCTTATCACATGCAAAAATTTGGTAGCAGCCGAAAATCTTTGTATCTTTGCACCAGCAATCGAAGGAACAGCCTTTTGTGCCTAAGAGCGGTCTTAATAGAAGACCGGGGCTGGGCTTAAATGATGGCAGGCGCCGGTCATCTATTAAGACCCAGAATCGGGGCAAAAAACGAGGGCTTTCCGGGTAGTTGTGATTCAGTGAACTCTTAAACACAGAACAGAGTATGATTAACTACAGCATCGTAATGCGCAGCGTGAACGCAAACCTCCTTGAGATCAACCAGGCAAAGTCACGTATCAACCAGGCTAAGAAGGACGGCAAGGAGCCGGACAAGAAGGACACCGACCTGGTGAAGACCGAGAAGCAGAATGCGTTCGCCATCTCGCAGTACACCGATGTGATGACCATCGAGAAGTTTGCCAAGCACATCACTTCTCACGGCAGTGTGTATTCAAGAGCTGACATCAGCGCCATCCTCTACATGGCAGTGGACTGCATGAGAGAGATGCTGCTCGAGGGCAAGAAGATCCGACTGGGTGATCTGGGCGACTTCTCTCTCCTGCTCAGCTCCAAGGGCGCAGAGACTGCCGACAAGTTTACGGCGCAGAACATCACCAACGTGAAGGTTCAGTGGGAGCCTGGACAGCAGTTCAAGAACCTGCTCGACGACGCAGAATTCAACCTCGTGGCTAGCCGCAGCGCTCAGGCTGCCGTGATCAAGGCAATCAGGGAGGGCAAGACCAACGTGGACCTCAACGTTCCAGTTACTCCTGATGGTGGTGGCGATGGCGACGGAACCACTGGCGGAGGAACCCAGGGCGGTGGCAGCAATACCGGCGGCAGTGGTACTACCGGAACTGAAGGCAGCGGAACGCAGGGAGCTGGCGGTAGCGGAACCACCGGTGGCCAGGGTACCAGCGGCGGCAATACCGGCAGTGAAGGCGGTGGCGACGACAATGTAAGTCTCTAAAAAGTAGAAGTCTATGAAGAAGGATACTTGGAAAATGGTGATTCAGATTGCGATAAGCATTCTCACCGCAATAGCCACTTCGCTCGGTGTTTCAAGCTGCGTGTAGCAGCAGGAAAGCAGAAAGTAAGATGCAGGAAAGCAGAATGAAATCTGCATGTGATTAGTTTTTGAGAAGATTTTATCTATTACAACCGCTCCTCCTATATATATAAATAGGTGGAGCGGTTTATTTATTTCCGCAGGTGTCATTAAGGGTCAGTGTCATGAAGGGTCATTTTCATTTTTCTATCCCCTTAAATCCGGTCATTAAGGTCATTAAGGATTTCGGTTTTTAAATGTCCCTCAAATGGCACCCAAGATGGCACTCAAAAGTGGCACCCAAGATGATACTGAAGGTGATACTCAAATGATAACCAAGGATAAAACTATGACATCCAACATAGTTTTGTATTTCATAAACAAAATTAGGGAGTTTACTCATCATGACTTTCACCGTTGTGAACAAAGAGACAAGGGAGAAAATCAAATACGATGATTACCGTCTGATGTCCGAAGAGCGACGCAAGGAGTATAACGTATATTCTAAACTGCAGGTTTACAATGTGTTTAATGTAGCGCAGACCAACTTGCAGGAGGCTCGTCCGGAACTCTACAAGAAGCTGGAGGCAGCTGCAGGAGTGAACAGACCTTTGAATCAGGGTGATGACTTCTCCTTCCCTGCTATGGATAAGATGATTAAGGAAAACGGATGGATCTGTCCTATCAAGCCTGTCTATGGCGACAATGCCTACTACAGCATTTTCAACCAGCATATCGATGCCATGCAGCTGAAAATAGACCAGGAACAAAGTCAAGAGGCTGAGCAGAAGCAAGAGAAAGCTCCAACGATGTATTACGCTTCAGTGGCGTATCTCCAGACTACCGATGCAACAGACCGTCTTGACAATTTCAAAAATGATGGAGACTACAATGCACTCCTCACTGAGGCAAAGGAATTACTAATGGTTATCTTCGTTTTTATATTATTTCGAAGATTATTCATATTTGTGGGTAATGACTATGATAATAGCTAGCAAATAGTTTATTTTCCCCAAATCATCAAACGTCTTACTAATATGGTTTGGGGAATGTTATAGTAAAACAAGAAACCCGCTGAGATTTAGCATAAACGCTAAAAACAGTGGGTTTACTTAATTCTTTCAAATCATAATAGAAGTGAGATACTATCCTTTTCCCTGTAGTCCCGATCTTGTACTTCACTTATCTATGATTGTGCACGTTCGTTTAAGTTTGCTTGAACTATTTTCTTTATTTTGGTTATGGCAAATGCAACTCGATCTACTTTGTCAAGGGAACCCTCCTGCTCAACATCCCATGGCTTACTAGTATCTTGATGATAATAGATAAAGCCTGTACCAGTTGCACCTATAGATGCAATAGGTTTTAGAATATTCAAATCATCCCCATAATTTTCTAATCTAATAATTTCATTACCATCTTTGTCGCGCAACTTATCTAACAAATTCTGATATATTACATTCAAGAAAGGATTCCAGTGCTGTCCGTTGAACTGATGCTTATTAAGCGTAGTACAAATGTAATCGTTCGAATCGTCCCATGTCAGTTCTCCATCAGCACCTCGTAACATATCTGGATATTTTACAAAGTAATATCGCCAATCGAAAGTCTGTTCTTCTTCCTTTTCCGAAAGATATTTATTGATTATAATATCCAAACTCTCCCCATTTTTAATTCTTTGAAGAAGCATACGCAGAACAGCCATTGTTTTTTCAAAATTATTTCTATTACGGCTTTTATGCAATAGTTGTGACCAAGTAGATCTGTTATGATTTCCCATATAGTAGCGATTGGAATCAGTCTGCATATAATTATCAATAGCCAACATCGCACGGTGTATTTTAACAAATTCTGGCGTGCTATCAAACAAAGAAACAAATGTATCAACCAAACCAAGATTATCATAACCCAATCCAGACGCATAGCCATAAATTAAAGGATGATCTTCAAATTTATGAAGGTTTTCTATATCTATTTCCTGTTTCTTCTCTTTCTTCTCGATTTCTTCGTCTATTTGAATGCCATTAAACTTGTGGGAAAGTTCCTTGTTTATAACACCTGCCAACATCAAGTCTTTTACTTCACAAAGCAAATCTTTCATATAATCAGCATCACCACGAATTTCACCTGAATTAGAATTCCAAATAAGATTTCTCAATGTACGAAGACGATCAATAAATTCATCTTCTTTTATAGCATCCTTGTTAATCAGGTAAGTAATTATGCCATAAAGAAACAAAAAGTCACTATATGAAAAATTGTTATTTACCTGATAGAGTTTCACACATGCATGAAAGAAGTTCTGAGTATCGAGGTATTCGTAAACACTCTTAAATGTAGTAACCTTACCTTTCTCATAAGTAAATCCGGAAAGATATTTCGCAAAGAAATTGTCTATCGATCCATAATCTTTCATAACCCTATACCAGCAGTCAAAAGCATCTTCAAGATATTTGCGATTGGCAACTGCATTAGGCGAGTCGCTATATATCAGTTTAATTAGCTCAAACTCATCGTTAGACTTCTTGATACCTTGTTCATAGCAAAGGATATGGCTTACATAAAAGAAATACTTCATGAACTCATTGTCAACGATGTCATCTTGATTACGATATGGAAAGAACGTATCTGCCCATTCTACATCAAATTTATGATTTACCGTTCTTGCCTCATCAGAGTCTTTTTCGTACAGATCTTCATACTCAGCCTTAAAATGTTCGAACGCAGTCAATTTCTTTCCTCTAGAGTTCATCTTGATATACAACTCATCAGAGAGTCCATTTTCTGATAAGGGGAGGAAATAAAAGACTATACGCGCCTTCTCCCCTGTCAAGATTTCCCAAAGATTAGCTATGTTGCCAAATTTATCATTGATGGAATCAAGCATTACAAGCATACCTATTACTGTGGGGTCATTTAGCCATTCACCCATGAACCAGTTTTGGTCAACCAATTGGTCGTGAAACGATAAAGACCAATCAGGGACATATTGCAAAAGATGTGAGCAAAAGTCTCGCGAACTAGGACGGATGTCATAAGTGAAGTAGTTTAGAAACTCGTAATTACTTGCTTCTACAACACCTTTCTTTGCAGCATACCAATGCAGTAAATATAAAGTAGTTAAGCGTTGTTGACCATCTAGTGGTGTCACAATTATTTTCTCCAGTTTATTTGCTGTAGTAGTACTCCAGACCTGTTCCGTCTCTCCATAGATAAAGTCCATTTTCATCACATCGTTATCATCTTCTGATTTTACGAGATATGACTTAATAGCATCTAAGAATCTATTTCTCACACGGGTGACATCATCTGTGGTACGCCCCTGTGCATAATCTCTCTGCACCATGGGGATAACCACATGATATTGTTCAAGAAAAGACTTGAAACTAAAAGGTTTGCTTTCCTTATTTTCTGTTACCATAATTTATTCTGTTCCTTATAAGTTTAATTTCTTTGTTGCTATTTTTCTCTTTATAGTCGTATAAGACATTATTCATAGCACTTATATAACCTTTTCTATCTTCTTCTGACCAGAAATGCAGCTTCGTATCTGAGGAAGAATAGTACTTCATAAAGACGTTTCGAGTACATACAGGAATATACTCTCCAGCTTTATCCATGGCAATAATCTTCATGCGTTTAACATCGAAAGTGGAATTGTTAAGAGCCGCATTCTCACCAACGGTCAATAATGCCATATTTGACAAGGTGTGCATCTGCGACTTGTCATCACCATCTGACAGAATATTGATCACTGCAGGAGCTACTGCGTTGAACTCATCCCTTATAGAACCTTTATACCCTTTTTCATTAATATGGGTAATAACAGTGTTCATCTTATCAATAACCTCTTCAATTTGTTTTTTATCGTCAGAACTAACTTCCAAGCCTTCAAGAGATTTTTTGTGAATTTCAAGCCATTCCTTCCATTCTTGGTTTGTTTTCAGGCTCTCTGAATTTTGAGCATGGATATGTTCCAATGACCATGTTCCTTCGTTTTTATATCGATAAAATGGGAAACGGACATTCTCGTCTCCTTTTTGTCTGATAGTCTCAATATTAAACAGAAGAAGAACATACTGTATAAACTTTGAATGATCTTCGTAATTAAGCTCTGCATAGTCTATTTCTTCTCCGAAATCTTTGTCTCCAACCATAAATACCATCTTCTCCCGTATCATATCAAGTACTCTAAGTTTAAAATCAGATTTCTTTATAGGATTATCGGTACTCATAGCTATGTCAAGAAGAGACTTCACGCTTGTGCCAGTAGCAACAAGAAATCCAATATGATGGAATAAGTCAAAACTATTATACCACTCTTTTAGCTGTTGCATGTATCGTTCTATCAGTTCCCAAGTATCATATCTATTGTCTGAATTCTTAAACCTCTCATAGAATCTGTTAAATGTATAGAAATTACTCTCGCCGTTCGGTTTCATTTCTATCATATCAAACAAAAGCTCCATACGAATGGGATAATGATCAGACTTTTCATTGGTAATGAAAGTCCAGAATTTTTCGTTATGTAAATCTTTCTCCATTGAGTCCCAACCGAGAGCAATTTCATGCTGTTTTTTTCCTCTATGCCATAAGGATTTCCTGCATATCGACCTTCGGAATCCTTTTTGCCACGGCTAAGAAATAATGCCTTTACGAGTTCTGCATTAGTAAGATTTATTTTACCTATATTCAGACGTGTGAATATATTTACACTATCTTCATCGTCATCTACTTCATACCAGATAATTGTGACATCGTTTTGCAGTTTTTTGGCAAAACTCTCCATCTTAGACTCTTCACCATTAAACCACGTTTTAACTATACCATATGATTTCTTGATAAACAACTCATCAATATTGTTAGAAGGTAAAGAAAGATCAATTTCATCAATTGTTTCAAGCAATTCCTTACTTCCGATATGCCCATTTTCGCTCTTTCGTGTAGCGTATTCTATGCTAAATTTTATATCAACGTAGGCATTCAGATACTTCATAATCAAATAGAGAGTTGTCAGGCGTTGCTGCCCGTCAATCAGTTCATAAGTATCATTCACGTTTTTCACAACAACAGGCTGAAGACAATACTTTTGGCCATCAGGAATTTCGTTGATATCTTCAAGAAGATATTCAACTTCATCTTTTCCCCAACGATAGCCTCTCTGATATGCCTCTATTGTGAATTTACCAGTTATTTCACTTATGATTTTTTCTTCTAAATTCATTATTTTTCCTATTATATATTCTTCTGATTAAACCAATTGTACCGCAGAATGGAATGAAGGATATTGAAGCATGTTTCATTTACCTTATTCCTATCGTTTTATGATTTCACCTAATTTATTGCCATCAGCATCCTTCCAGTCATCCCAGCCATTAATTGGTCGGCCGAGTATTATTCCACTTGCACCACTTGGACTAACCATAGGCACATCGTGTTGAAGGATAATCTGCCCATTTTCTTTTTTGCAATGTTCATCGATGAAACTCTGACGTGATGCAATAGATTTGAAACTTGGAACCACCTGACTTGCGATGATACAACCTTTCACGAGGACAAACTGTTTAGAGTTTTTGTCATAATAACCAATCCCCTTTGCAGGACGGTCTGTTGCGTGAACATAGAACAGATGTTCTGATTGAGGCTTTGCTACTGGTGCATCAAAGATACCGCATCCATAGAAACGAGTGAGCAACTGTATATCACGGAAGAAGACTTCCATATCATTAACACGGTAAGGTGCAATAGGAGGCTTTCGTGGATTCGAGCTATTGAGCAAGGTAAACGATTCAACACTTTGTGCAGATTCTATGCCAAGATACTCTAAATATTTCACATCGTCTCCATATATCTTATGATTATCTGATATAAAAACGAGAGCTGTCTTCCAGAAATCCTTCTTCTGAACGTGGTCATTCTTACGATTGGAAAAATCGGTAGTTTGACCAATATATGCTTCTGGCTTTAATGCATTGGGATCACCTAGCAGAATATAAAAAGCAGGTTGACCTGCTATGTCTGCTATATCGTTGGCTACATTAATTTCATCACGTGGAATAACGTAAAGGTGACAAGTAGAGTTTGCCCCCATATAGATATTCCTAACTCCTGATAGAGTTCCATCCATCAGTTCTGTGTGGATGGTGAAGGTATTCTTTGCTTTCATAACTTTGGCTCGACTCTTATAAGTTCTGTATAGTTTACTTCCAGTAACTCTGCAATTTTCATCAATGTTTTAAGAGATGGCTGTGAAGAGTTTGTACACCATTTACTAACTGTAGCGGCATTAACTCCTAAGGCAGAAGCAAGCCATTTATTGGTTTTCTTCTTCTCTGCCAACATAACCTTTATACGATTCAAATCTTTTTTACTTTCCATAAATATATATGTTTTATGGCTACAAATTTAATGAATATTCTTTAAAGATGATGCGTTTTTGCGCAATTTTTATAAAAGATTATACATAATTTATTGCTTTATTTTCATTTTATTTACCCATATCACCCAATAATGATAGTACAGCAGACTAAACTTTATTGAAATGTGAATACACAGTATGCGCAATTGAATTGACCGCTATGCGCTTTTTATATATTCATTGTTTTTGCACGTAATAATCTTATAAATATTATGTGCAAATATACTGATTATACTCTGAATATCAATAATATAGATAAAAGTAGATCACTATATTGGCTGTCTGTTTATATGCAATAATAACGAGTGCGCTCCTGCAGAATCTATAAAAATGTCAACCAATGTCCCTCAAGATGTCCCTCAAGGTGTCCACCAATAACACGTTTTAGACAGATATGACCAACATACAATGATTTTAATTCAATTGCGTCCGCAGTGCGGACGTTATTGTCTGCCAGGCTTCCTAAACCTTTTCTTGGCTCAGGGGAGATTCTACTTCTTTTACAGTTATTGCTCCTATCGTATCATAGGTTGCTATCTTCAGAAGAAGTCCAAAGAAATCCTTCTCATCTAATCGCCAACTTCTGCAGACTATCTTTCTGTTTGCTCCTTCTGGAAGCATATTGGTAAAAACAGGTAATATTTAAACGGTTTGACGAATCTCATATTTAACCTCCATGCCAAGGATATCCATGATTTTCTCAACTGTCGATAGAGATGGGTTGCCTTTGCCGCTCTCTATTTTCTTGATGGTTGAAATGGCTATCTCAGACATGTCAGCGAGGTCTTGCTGGGTAATCCCCAAGGCCTTACGCTGCAATTTCATTACTTCTTGAATTTTCATATCAAGTAGTGTATTATATTGTACTTTTCGTGCAAAGATAAGAAATGTTCTTGGAATAAACAAGCAAAAGTATCATATAATGTTCTTTTTATGAAAAATTATAATTTCCGGTCATTAAGGATTTAGGCTTTTCAAAATATCGCTCAACATCCCTCTATCTTATAAAATAAGGTTAAATCAAGTTCACCCTGCAAACAAAATCCATCCATAAGATCACTTTTCTGAATATTTTTTTGTATTTTTGCAGATATATTGCGCTAATATGGGAGTTGAGCATGGCTTATACTCAAGATGATACTCAAGATGGCACTCAAGGTGGCAGTATGTTGCTAGCGGCTATAGCGGTCATTGGGAAGTAAGGAAAAAGAAATGAAAAAATATATATAGATGGAAAAGAATATTATAAATATAGATGCACATGTTATAGATGATATCAGAACCATCATCACAAGGGCAAGAAACAGGGCGTATCAATCTATCAACGAAGTCTTGATACGTTCAAACTGGGAAATTGGCAAGCGTATTGTTGAAGAAGAGCAACTTGGCAAGCAGCGTGCAGATTATGGAATACAGCTCATCAAGTCCATATCTCAGCAGTTGACAACAGAGTTCGGCTCCGGATATGGTGTTCGTAACCTTGCCTATTTCAAGCAATTATACCAATATTTTCCTGATTGGGAGATTTTGCACGCGCGCGTGCAAAATCTTACTTGGACCCATCTGAAGAGTATTCTAAGAGTTACAGATGCAGAAGCTCGCCTATGGTATTTAAAGGAGTCGTCAGAGCAAATGTGGAGCACAAGAACCCTCGACCGCAATGTTGCCTCCCAATACTATTATCGTCTTCTGCAAACCAGCAATGAGCATAAGGATGAGGTAGAGAACGAGATGAAAACCCTTACAAAAGGATACGCAGACTCACCTGCCATGTTCATCAAGTCGCCAATGGTGACAGAATTCCTGGGCTTATCCCGTGACATGAGCTTCTCGGAAAGCGAACTGGAGAGTGCCATCATCACCCATCTTCAGAAGTTTCTGATGGAGATGGGTAAAGGCTATGCCTTCGTAGAGCGACAGCAGCACATCATCACCGATACCCAGGACTACTACATAGACCTGGTATTCTACAATTACCTGATGAAATGTTTTGTACTGATCGACCTGAAGACGACCAAGATTACCCATCAGGACGTAGGACAAATGGATATGTATGTAAGAATGTATGATGAACTGAAACGCACGGAAGGCGACAATCCAACCATTGGCATACTTCTTTGTTCGGAAACCAGCCAAGATATCGCAAGATTTTCCATCTTGCACGACAGCAAGCAATTATTTGCTTCAAAATATCTTACATATCTTCCTACAGAACAGCAACTTAAGGAAGAAATAGAAAAGCAGAAAGAAATATTTAGATTACAACATATAAGATAAGCTAGTACCTCCAAATATCTCTGCTACAAGATAATAGACACAAAGTAAACAAGACATTGAAAATTAGATCATGAAGAAGATATTATTCCTACACGGATTCTTTGCCACGGGCAGTTGTCCGATGGCGAGAGCCTTGAAAGAGGCGTTTGAGGGGACGGCGGTGGTGTTGACTCCCGACCTCCCTTTGCACCCAAAGGAGGCACTGAAGGAGATTCACTCCATCATCGACCGGGAGCAGCCCGACTTGCTTCTGGGCAACAGCTGCGGCTCTTTCCTCGCCCAGATGCTGGCTC
>ENA-UEOZ01001250-UEOZ01001250.1-human-gut-metagenome-genome-assembly--contig:-NODE-1250-length-10576-cov-3.532622_pt1 | contig 10576 bp, 10 predicted proteins | sample MGYA00242898_ERZ507912 | MGnify/ENA primary metagenome ERZ507912 (study PRJEB26167, sample SAMN06115410) | human gut metagenome | host: Homo sapiens | place: China:Chongqing | collected 2016-04-27... | reverse complement strand
GGGCATCCCGCGAGAAGAGTGGGACGGCTGGGCCAACGCCGACAGCGCCATCGTCCACCCCGACTACCGGGGCAACGGTCTGCAGCGGAAGCTGCTGGAAGCGGCGCTTGCCCTGCTCCGTCCCGGCATCGTGGGCATCGGGGCCACCGTCAGCCCGGAAAATCAGTACAGCCTCAACAACGCCTTGGCCAGCGGCTTTGAAAGCGTCTGCCGCCGGGAGATGTACGGCGGCTACGACCGCTATCTGCTGGAAAAGCAGCTGTAACTCTATGCAGTTTTGGTGTACAACTATTTCGAAATGTGTTATACTATACGGTATGAATAACAGCGAAGGAAACAGGTGAAACCATGGCAGCATCTCTCGGGCAGGAATTCTGCACCCTGCGTGATACTTACATTGAAAAGCAATTCGGCCGCCTGAACGATATGCAGCGGCAGGCTGTGTTTACTACGGATGGCCCGCTGCTCATCCTTGCCGGTGCGGGCAGCGGTAAGACCACCGTGCTGGTCAACCGCATCGCAAACCTTATCCGGTTCGGCTCGGCGCACGGCTCCAAAGAAACGCCCCGCCCGGTGACCGAGGAGGACGTCAAGGCTCTGCGTACCGCCATCATGACCGGCACCGATGCCCCCAGCTGGCTGGACGGGATGCTGCGCCAGAACGCGGTGCGCAGCTGGAATGTGATGGCCATTACCTTTACCAACAAGGCGGCAGGGGAGCTGAAAGAGCGTCTGCGCCGGATGCTGGGCGGCGAGGAAGGGGACGAAGTGTTCGCCTCCACCTTCCACTCGGCCTGTGTGCGCATTCTGCGCCGCTGGGCCGAAGAGATCGGCTACCCCCGCAGCTTTACCATCTATGATACAGACGATGCCCAGCGTGTAATGAAAACCGTATATAAAGAGCTGAGCATCGATGATAAATTCCTGCCCATCAAGGCCGCCATCAACCAGATGAGCCGCTGGAAGGATCAGCTGGTCAGCCCGGAGCAGGCACTTGCAGACCACGCCAGAGACGTGAAGAGCACCCAGACCGCCCGCATCTACGCAGCTTACGAGAAAAAGCTGAAAGAGGCCGGTGCGTTCGATTTTGACGACTTGATCTACCAGACCGTGCAGCTGCTGGCTGAACACCCGGACGTGCGGGAGTTCTACCAGAACAAGTACCGCTACCTGCTGGTGGACGAGTATCAGGATACCAGCGTGGCGCAGTTCCGTCTGGTCAGCCTGCTCACCGGGCCGGAGCGCAACATCTGCGTGGTGGGCGATGACGACCAGAGCATCTACCGCTTCCGCGGCGCTACCATTGAGAACATTCTCAACTTTGAAAAACTCTATCCCGGCACCAAGACCATCCGTCTGGAGCAGAACTACCGCTCCACCTCCAATATCCTCAACGCAGCCAACTGTGTCATCCAGCACAACACCAAGCGCAAGGGCAAGACCCTTTGGACGGACAACGGCGAGGGCGATAAGGTGCAGGTGTATACCGCCGAGAATGAGCAGGACGAAGCCAGCCATATCGCGGATATCATCGGCCAGCACCTGAAGGCGGGCGGCCATCTGGCAGACCACGCCATCCTCTACCGCATGAACGCCCAGTCGGCTCCCATCGAAAGCTACTTCACCCGCGCGGGCATCCCGCATAAGATCGTGGGCGGGCAGCGTTTCAACGACCGCAAAGAGGTCAAGGACATCCACTCCTATATGTCCATCGTGGCCAATCCCCGGGACGATGTGCGGCTGCGCCGTATCATCAACGAGCCTGCCCGCAAGATCGGTGCTACCACCGTGGATGTCATTGCAGACCTTGCCGGGCAGCAGGGCGTCAGTATGCTGGATGTCATCAGTCATGCCGACCAGTACGCCAAGCTCTCCCGCGCGGTCATGCCGCTGCTCAAGTTTTGGCAGATCTACCAGCGTTTGCAGGATTCTCTTGCAACCCGCACACTGGACGAGTTTGCCTCCGACGTCATTGAACTGACCGGCTACAAGGCCATGCTGGAAGCAGACGCCGCCAAGGGGCACGAGGATGCCGCCGACCGTCTGCAGAACTTGGGTCAGCTGGTGAACAACGTCAAAAACTACTGTGACCAGCACGGCGAGGAAGCCACGCTGGAGGGCTATCTGGAGGATATCGCCCTCATCAGCGATATCGACAGCTATAACGAGAGTAACGATCAGGTGGTGCTGATGACCATCCACTCTGCCAAGGGCTTGGAGTTCCCCTATGTGTTCCTCATCGGCATGGAGGAGGGCGTTTTCCCCAGCGAGATGAGCAAATACTCCGAAGCAGATCTGGAAGAGGAACGCCGTCTTGCATACGTTGGCATCACCCGTGCCAAAAAGGAACTGTACATCTCCAACAGCGTCACCCGGATGTTGTACGGCCGCACCCAGCGCAACGAGCCCAGCCGCTTTCTGCGGGAGATCGAGCCGGAATATATCGAGGAGACCCGCAGCCCTGTATTGGAACAGCGTTCCCGTATGGGCGGCTGGGGCTCTGAGTACAGTGATACCGTGCCCGGTGGAGCATCCGGTTACTCCGGCCCCTCCGGTTACAGCCGCAGCAGCTACGGCGGCGGTTACGGCTCGGGTTACAGTTCGGGCAACCGCAGCGGCTACCTGAATCGGGAATATAACGCCGGTGAAAGCCGTGGTTTCGGCTCCTCTTACGGCGGAAGAAGCACATCTTCCACCGGCTTTGGCAGCCACTATGGCAACAGCTCCACCCAGCCGACCACAAGAAGCGGCGGATTTGGCTCCGCATATTCCGGCGGAAATGCGACGAAAAACACTGTAAAGCAAACAGTCTTTACGGTAAATTCTGCCGTAAAACCGGCAGCTTCCGGTTCAAAGCACTATGAGCCGGGCGACATCGTGGAGCACAAAGTATTTGGCCGCGGCACGGTGCTGAAAGTAAAGCCCGCTGCCGGGGATCAGATCGTAGAGATCAACTTTGAAAAAGTTGGCATCAAGAAAACGATGGCCAATTTTGCGCCCCTGACCAAGATTACGGAGGAAGAATGACCCTATGATGACTGTTCGTTTGATCGCCCACACCCCGGAACCGGAAAAGGTGGTGGCGGCTGCCGCAAAGCTCTGCTATTCCGACGCCCACATCACCGACCTTCTGGACGGGCTGGACGAGGAAAAAACTGCAAAATTCCTGACCATGCTCAGCGACCTTGGCCATGCCAGTCCCATCGAGCACGCCAGCTTTACCTTTGGTATCGAGGGGGTCAGCCGCACTCTGCTTGCCCAGATCACCCGGCACCGCATCGCATCCTTCAGCGTACAGAGCCAGCGCTATGTGCGTCTGGATGATTTTCGCTATGTGACGCCCCCGGAGATCGAGGCTATCCCGGAAGCAAAGGCGGCTTTCCTTGCCAGCATGGAGGAGGACGCCCAGCGTTATCTCGACCTTGCCCACAAGCTGGAGGAGGGGCACACCGCCCGCCTGATGGCTGAGGAAATGCCGGAAAAGCAGGCACGCGCCAAGGCTTCTAAACAGGCCAACGAGGACGCCCGCTTTGTGCTGCCCAACGCCTGCGAGACCAAGATGGTGGTCACCATGAACGCCCGCAGCCTGATGAACTTCTTCCAGCTGCGCTGCTGCAACCGCGCCCAGTGGGAGATCCGGGAACTGGCTGAAAAGATGTTCACGCTGGTGTACCCGGTGGCACCCCATATCTTTGCCAAGGCCGGCCCCGCCTGCCTGTGCGGCCCCTGCCCGGAGGGCAAGATGTGCTGCGGCAAGACTGCCGAGGTGCGCGCAAAATATGCCGCCATTAAAGAAGGTGCCGCCGTATGAGCAAGGGCAAACTGATTGTGCTGGAAGGGCTGGACGGAAGCGGCAAGGCCACACAGGCAAAGCTCTTGGCAGAGCATCTCGCCGCGCAGGGTGTACCGGTACAAAAGATCACCTTCCCGGACTATGCCAGTGATTCCAGCGCACTGGTCAAGATGTATCTGGCCGGGCAGTTCGGCCAGCACCCGGACGATGTAAACGCCTATGCGGCTTCCAGCTTTTACGCGGTGGACCGCTATGCCAGCTATAAAACAAGCTGGGGCAGCTTTTATGAGCAGGGCGGTGTGATCATCGCCGACCGCTACACCACCTCCAACGCGGTGCACCAGTGCTCGAAGCTTCCGCAGGAGCAGTGGGAGGAATATCTGCACTGGCTGTTTGATTACGAGTTCCGTCTGCTGGGACTGCCCGCACCGGACAGGGTCATCTATTTGCAGGTAGACCCGGCGGTCAGCCAGCGGCTGATGACCCAGCGCTACCACGGCGACGAGAGCAAAAAGGACGTGCACGAAAAGGATACGGCTTATCTGGCGCGCAGCCGCGCTGCTGCCGAGTTCTGCGCCCGGCATCTTGGCTGGGATACCGTGCACTGCACCAGCGGGGACGCCATGCGCAGCATTGAAGATATCCAGCAAGAGGTACAGCAGCTTGCTCGGAAAACACTGGGCTGAACGATAAAATATGATAAGAGGGGGCATCCTGAACGATGTATCGTCTGATGCAGCCGTCCGATGAGGCGGCAGTGCTGGCTTTGTGGCAGAGCCAGCATCATGATACCAAAGATTTTGCAAAAATGGTACTGGAACGCTTTGCCGGTATGCAGAACATTTATGTGGCCGACGAAAACGACGCCATCGTGGCGGCTGCGCTGGCTGTGCCGGTCACCCTGCAGGGGCGCACGGGCAATTACCTGTGCCTGTGCGGCGAGGGCAGTCTGCTGCTGGCGGGTCTGCTGGATACCCTGTGCGCCCACCAAAAGCTGCGGGGCGCAGGCTTTACCGTGACAGTCCCGGCAGATGCAGCACAGGCCGCTCTGCTGCAGGATAAAGGCTTTGCAAAGGCTTTTGCCCTGCGTTGCCTGCCTCGTGAGGTGAGCCGCAACCTGTGGAGCCAGGCGGAATTTGACACGGTGACGGCCAAAAAGCTGTGCGAGCTGCGGGAGCAGTTCTGGAAGGATACCGTGCAGCTGAGCCCGGAACGCATGGCGGTGGTGTTGCAGGAGCTGTACGCCCGGGGCGCTACCATCGTGTCCAACGAACATGGCTACGGCATCTACTTCCGCAAGGAGGATACCCTGTATTTTGTGGAGATGATGGCCGACAGCGACCGCGCCGCCGAGATCCTGATGGAAGCCGCCCGCGAGAAGGAAGTCATCGTGGAAAAGGCGGTCATCACGGTAGGCGCTGCCCAGCCGCTGTTTCTGGGCGAGGGCACCCGGCAGGACTACGGCATGATCCTCGTTTACGCATAGACTTTTGACGTAAGCGAAAGCTATCTGCGTCTGATGCTGGAAAACTGAAAAAAGGAAGGTGCGTATGGCACACAACGATACACACGCAGCCCGCAAAAAGGGCGGCGCAGGCAAAATTCTGCTGGTAGTGCTTCTGCTGCTTCTTCTGGCAGTAGGTGCAGCGGTGCACTTTGCCTACAATGAGATCCACGGCAATGGTGCACCCGGCAGCACAGAGGTGACCGTAAGCATCCCGCAGGGCAGCGGCGTAGCGGCGATCGCCAACAAGCTGAAGGAGGCGGGAGTCATCCGCTCTGCCTACCTGTTTCGCTGGTATGTGGGACAAAAGGGCGCTGCCGCAAAGCTGCAGTACGGCGATTTTGTCTTGCAGACCAGTGCGATTTCCTACGACGCGATCATTGCCACCCTTTCCCAGTACGCCAAGGCAGAAACGGTGCGGGTGACCATCCCGGAGGGCACCACGGCCATTGCCATCGCCCAAAAGATGGAATCCGCCGGTCTGTGCACCGCCGAGGAGTTTCTGAAGGAAGCCAACGAGGGCGATTTCAGCGCTTATACCTTCTGGCAGTATGTCCCGGAGGATAAGGATGCCCCGAACCGCTTTATGAAGTGCGAGGGCTATCTTTTCCCGGAGACCTACGATTTTTTGAAGGATGATACGGTGCATAACTATGTAGCTACCTTCTACGCCCAGTTCGATGCACAATTTACCAAGGAAATGTACGCAGCGCTCAAAAAGCAGGGAATGATCCTGCCGGAGCTTGTCACCCTTGCCTCCTTTGTGCAGGAGGAAGCGGGCAACAGTCAGGACTCCAACGTGGCGCAGGTGTTCCGCAATCGTCTGGCAGAGGGCTCGCCCTACCCCCGGCTGCAAAGCAACACCTCCAGCCATATCCAGAGCGACGCCGACAACAACTATCTCTGGAACTGGGTCGCGCCCTACTACGACGGCTGGGACAATATCCCGGAAAATATCCTTACAGCCTACGACACTTACAGCTGTATCGGCCTGCCCGCAGGCCCCATCTCGAACCCCGGCCTTGCCGCCATCAAGGCAGCGCTGGAGCCGCAGCCCGATGAGGAAGCCAAGGACGCTTACTTCTTTGTGACCGACCTCAAGGGCAATTACTACTACGCCCACACGCTGGCAGAGCACAATGCCAACTGCAAAACTGCCGCAGCTGTGAACAAAAGCCTGAAAAACTGAGGAAAGGCCGCTGCACCGTTTTTTGTGCGGCGGCCCCTTTCCGGCTAAAACTGTGATACATAAGAGAGGAACCTACAAATGTTACAGATCCCGGAACTGCTTGCCCCGGCGGGCGATGCGGAACGTCTGCGTTATGCCATCAACTACGGTGCCGATGCCGTTTACTGCGGCCTGCCGGAGTTCGGTATGCGCTCGGCTCCGGCCAATTTCACCCCGGAGCAGCTGACGGAAAGCGTCATCTACGCCCATGCCCGCGGCCGCAAGGTCTACCTGACCATGAACACCCTGCCCACCAACGAGGAGGCCGACCGTCTGCCGGAGGCCATCAAGGAGGCTGCCAAGGCCGGTGTGGATGCCTTTATTGTGGCAGACCTTGGTGTGCTGGATGCCTGCAAGACCTTTGCCCCGGACATTGACGTGCATCTTTCCACCCAGACCGGCATCACCAACTGGGCAGCCGCCCGCGCCGCCTACAAAATGGGCGCAAAGCGGGTGGTGCTGGCCCGGGAGATGACCTTGCAGGATATTGCCATCCTGCGCGATAAGACTCCACCGGAATTGGAGATCGAGGCCTTTGTGCACGGTGCGATGTGCATGAGCGTGTCCGGCCGGTGTCTGTTGTCCAACTATATGGCCGGGCGCGACGCCAACCGCGGCCAGTGCGCCCAGCCCTGCCGCTGGAAGTACTACCTGAGCGAGGAGACCCGCCCCGGCCAGCTGTACGAGATCGGCGAAAACGAGAACGGCAGCTACATCCTTAACGCCAACGATCTGTGCACCGCGCCCTTCATTGACCTGATCTGCAAGGCGGGCGTGGACAGCCTGAAGATCGAAGGCCGTGCCAAGACCTTCTACTATGTGGCCAGTGTTACCGTTGCCTACCGCAAGGCACTGGACGCCTATCTGGCCGACCCGGCAAACGATAACTTTGAACTGCCGCCGGAGGTGTACGCAGAGCTTACCCGCACCAGCCACCGGCACTACTCTCCGGGCTTCTATTTCGGCCGCGAGCAGGCCAAACAGGCCACCGACAGCGCTACCTATATCCGCGAGTGGGAGTTCGTGGGTACGGTGGACAGCTGGGAAAATGGCATCGCCCACTGCCAGCAGCGCGGCAAATGGAGCCTTGGGGATACGCTGGAGGCACTGTGCCCGGACGGACGCAGCATCCCGCTTACCCCGGAATGGATCGAAAACGAAACAGGGGAGCGGGTGGAAAGCACTCCTCACGCCATGGAAAAATACACCATGCCCACCCCGGAGCTGCCGCCCATGAGCCTGCTGCGCCGGAAAACGGTGTAACAGCGTGACAAAAAAGAAGGAATCCGACGTGAAGTATAGTGACACTTCTGGCCGCTACGCCCTTCTGGACGAACTGCGCGGGTTGGATCTGGTCAGTATGATGCTCTATCACGGCTGCTGGGATCTGGTCAATCTCTTCGGTATTCAGGCCGACTGGTATTATGGTCTGCCCGGGCATCTGTGGCAGCAGAGCATCTGTTGGGTGTTTATTCTGTTGTCCGGCTTCTGTGTGCAACTGGGGCATCATACCTTGCGCCGGGGCGCACAGGTGTTTGGGGCAGGGGCGCTTGTCACGGCAGTCACGCTGCTTTTTATGCCGGAGGACAGAGTTATCTTTGGTGTGCTGACCCTGCTGGGCAGCGCTATGCTGCTGACCGGCCTTTTGGAAAAGCCACTGCGGCACATTCCACCCGCAGCAGGGTTTGCTATCTCCGCAGTGTTGTTTGCTCTTACCCGCAATGTCTCGGCAGGCTATCTGGGTTTTGGAAGCCTGCGCCTTTGGCTGCCGCAGACACTGTATGCAAACTGCGTTACAGCGTACTTTGGCTTTTATCCGTGGTGGTTCTATTCTACGGATTATTTTGCCCTTCTGCCGTGGCTGTTTCTGTTCTGGGCGGGGTACTTTCTCTACGACGTTGTAGGGCGGCAGCGCATGGAGCCCTTGCGCCGCTCGGTCTGCCCGCCGCTTGGCTGGCTTGGGCGGCACTCGCTGCTGTTGTATCTGCTGCACCAGCCGGTCATCTACGGGGTGCTGTTGGTAGTTTTCCGCGTATTAGGCGGCTGAAATACACGCTTCATGCACTTTTGAGAAAGGCGGGATTGTTGCACCGTGCAAACATTGCACGAACGTCTTGACAAGCAGGGCAGGGCTGTGGTATCCTGTTGACGGTTAGAAGATACTAACCGCAAAATGCGTCATGAAACACGGACGCATTTTTACAGAACATGAAGTTATTCTAAACTAACTACGCAGAGAAAGAGGTAGAGTTTTATGAGCAAAGTAGCAATCGTATTCTGGAGCGCCACCGGCAACACCGAGACCATGGCAAACTGCATCGCCGAGGGCGCAGGCGCCAACGGCACCATCGTACCCTGCGCCGAGATGACCCCCGCAAAGTTGGCAGAGTTTGACGTTGTGGCCTTTGGCTGCCCGGCTATGGGTGCAGAGCAGCTGGAGGAGAGCGAGTTCGAGCCTATGTTTGCTGCGCTGGAAGGCTCTCTGAACGGCAAAAAGATCGCACTGTTCGGCTCCTACGGCTGGGGTGACGGTCAGTGGATGCGCGATTGGGCGCAGCGCGCACAGGACGACGGCGCACAGCTGTTCAGCGAGGAAGGCCTCATCTGCAACGAAACGCCCGATGATGATGTGCAGGCCGCCTGCCGTAAGCTGGGCGCAGATCTGGCTGCTTGGTAAAACCCATGTATAAACTCTTGCTCCATAGGGCAACCTATGGACAAAGAGGTGATAAACATGGAAAACATCGGCGTGACCTGTGATGTCTGCGCGTGCTGCCACAACGTGGACGGCTGCAAATGTGATCTGCCGCAGATCAAGGTGACGGAGCAGTGCAGCTGCACCACCCAGCAGGTGGAGACCCCGCACTACTGCCAGAGCTACGAGGAAAAGTAAGTTCCCCACCAACGCACAGCAGCCCCTGCCGGAGAAACCTTTCCGGCAGGGGCTGCTGTTTGTTATATGAACATTCAGCGCAGCGCCACGTTACAGGTGGCAAGGCTGCGGATCAGCGTACCAACGCTGTCCTTCATCTGGATGCCGGCAAAGCCCAGCGCAAAGGCGGCCTGCACGTTTTCCAGTCTGTCGTCGATAAATATGCATTCGCTGGCCTTCAGCTGATACTTTTTCAACAAAGCCCTGTAGATCTGCGGGTCAGGCTTATTCACCTGTACCTCGCAGGAGGCTACACCGCCGTCAAACTGAGCCAGTACGCCGCGCTCGGTCAGCAGCTCCAGCACATCCTGCGGGATGTTGCTCAGGTAATACACGCAATAGCCGTGGTTCTTCAGCCGCCGCACCAGCTCCAGCATCCGCAGACGCGGGCGCAGAATGTGCATCCAGTCGTCCAGAACGCCCTGCACCTCAAAGGCACAGCCCTCGGCACGGGCGTGCTCCAGCATTCGCTGGTTGCCGTCATAGCGGGAAAGTTTGCCTGCGTCCAGCAACTGCCACTCCTCGCTGCCAAAGGTCAGGTCGTAAACTTTCTCTTCCATTTCGGCGTTGCACAGCCGGTCTACAAGGTATGCCTTGGGGTCAAAATCCACCAGTACACCGCCGATATCAAAAATAATGCTTTTATACATAAATACTGCCTCGCTTGTATTGGATGTTTTCCAGATATTTTCCATAGTATACCACAACCGGGCGGGTGCTTTCCACCCCTTTGGCATAGAAAATGCCGCCCCGGCGTATGCTGTGACAGAAAGGGGAGAGCGCCATGACGATCCGGGAACTTTGTGAGAAGGAGGTCGTTCAGCTGGAGCAGGGGATGTGCCTTGGCCGCGCGGACGATCTGGAGCTTGACCCCGCAACGGCGCAGCTGCAAAGCTTGATTTTGCTGGGCAGACCGCGGCTTTTTGGCCTGCTGGGCCGGGACGAGAGCCTGACCATCCCGTGGCAGGAGATCGAGACCATTGGCACGGATGCGGTGCTGGTGCACACGGCCCTGCGGAAATCGCCGCCGCAGCCGGATCAGCCCAAATGTTGGCAAAAGCTGCGCGTGAAGGTTAGTCTGTAAATTTTTTGCAAAAACAGGGTGGACCTTTTTGTGGA
>ENA-UEOZ01001246-UEOZ01001246.1-human-gut-metagenome-genome-assembly--contig:-NODE-1246-length-10590-cov-4.583849_pt1 | contig 10590 bp, 5 predicted proteins | sample MGYA00242898_ERZ507912 | MGnify/ENA primary metagenome ERZ507912 (study PRJEB26167, sample SAMN06115410) | human gut metagenome | host: Homo sapiens | place: China:Chongqing | collected 2016-04-27... | reverse complement strand
AGACGGCATCTCCTACAGAAAAACATCCTCAATACAACTCTCACAACCAACAAATGCAAAATTTAAACAGGCTCTTAGTATATTAGAATGAGCGCTCGGCATTGTTCGTAAATATTAGACTCTCCGGAAGTTGAGGTTTATCGCATTTTCCTGTTTCCCTCAGTTTGGCTGACAAAACGGGGTCGGTAATCGGATAAGCTACCGGTCTTATTGCTCCTTATCTCAGCGATAATACTAAATAACACTCCGTAAGCGAGTGATAACACAGTTTCTCCTCGGAAGGCTTTTCCTTTGCAGTGTCAATTGAAAAACGAATGAAAATGAAACGAATACTTTATTACTCTCTGGTTTTACTTACTGCCGGTAATGGGATGTTACAAGCGCAGAATTGGATTCATGGAAAAGTGGTCGATAAAGAAGAACGACCGGTAGACGGGGTGGCTGTCGTGTTGCAAACATTGGATTCTACTTATATAGATGCAGTCGTTACGGATAGTCTCGGGGCATTCATGTTGAACAAGGAAGCCGGTCCGAACTATCGTTTGTTGTTCCAGCATCTGCTGTACGAGCCGGTTTGTAAAAAAATCTCGACTGCTGATGCCGGTACGATAAGCCTGACTGAAAAAGATTATGAACTGGAAGGCGTTGTGGTAAAAGCCGAACGTCCGCAGGTCAAAGTGGAAAACGGCGCTTTGAGATACGACGTGCCCCAATTGATGAAAGATAAGGCGGTCAGTAATGCGTTCGAGGTGGTGAAACAGATACCCGGTGTGATCAGTACGGACGATGCTGTCCAACTGTTGGGAGCCGGCAGTCCGAGCATTGTGATCAATGGGCAGTTGACCACGATGTCGGTCGATCAGTTAGTCGGTTTGCTGAAGACAATTCCTGCTTCGCGGGTATGTAACGTAGAGATCATGTATAATGCACCAGCCAAGTATAATATCAAAGGAGCTATGATCAATGTCGTATTAGATAAGGAAACTGTCGAAAAGAATACTTTGCAAGGAGAAACCGGTGTCGATTATTTGCAGCGCCATTATGCGGAGGGGAAAGTCCATGGCAACTTGCTTTACTCCACATCTCGTTTCAATATAGATTTCTTAGCCAATGGGGCTAAGGGACGGAACTATATGGGAGAGGAGATCCAGGCCCTCCATACCCTGAAAGATCAGGTAACGGAGGTCAACCAATCGGGACGTGGCACCCGGAGCGGCATAGATGGAACGATGCGTTTAGGTATGGACTATACTTTCAAAAATGACGACAGGCTCTCTGCTGCCTACTATCTTACGGCCGGCAAATCCGATCTTGAGCGGACGGCCGTTACAACCTTCCAGGCATTGAAATCCGGACAGCCGGTGGAAGAACGCCTGAGCCGTACATACATAGAGGGAAACAGTGCGTTGCACAATGTCCGTATTCAATATGACGGTAACTCCGGACTGATGGCGGGTGCGGATTTTACGCGTTATCATTCACCCGGCTTCCAGACATTTGTCGATCAAAGCCATGAAACGACAGTGACGGATATGCAGAATAATTCCAAGCAGGATATTTCACAAGGAGCACTATTTATTAACCATAGCCACACTTTTGAAACCGGGTGGGCGCTGAATTACGGTGTCCACGGCGGTTTCACCTCTTCGAAGACTTATATCGATTATCTATATAATAAAGGTAACGGCTATGAATTGGCTCTTGATGAACTTGAAAATAACCGCCAGAAAGAGTATAGTGGAAATGCCTTCTTGGAGGTGTCCAAGGATTTCGGTTCGCATTTCTCTGCAACAGCTTCTCTGAAAGTTGAATACTTTAAATCGGATTATACCTCTAACGGGATGAAATCCACACTTTGGAATGATTGGACCTTATTCCCGAATGCGACACTCAGCTATACGGTCAATCCGATGCACATCATCCAATTGGACATAAGCAGCGACAAAACCTATCCGTCCTATTGGGATGTGACGCCGCAGGAAAGCCCGATCAACTCTTATTCCGTTATCTTAGGCAATCCTTCCTTGAAGCCTTACCGTTCTTATAGCGGGCAGTTGATTTATATCCTGAAGCAGAAATATACGATTCTGGCTTTTTGTGACTATGTGCCCGATTATTTCGCCCAGTTGCCTTATCAGAATACCTCGGAACTGAAAAACGTTTTCCGGTATGAGAACATGGACTACCAGTTGCAATTCGGTGTAGGGGTGATCGTTCCTTTCCGGGTCGGCGAGTTCTGGAACAGCCAAGTGACTTTGTCCGGTCAGCGTATGCAGGAGAAGTTGGACCATTTTCATGATCTGTCTTTCCATAATGAGAAATACACCGGGCAGTTCAAGATGGATAATACGTTTACCCTTTCCAAGTCTCGTCCGAATTTGAAGCTGGATTTGAATGGCTATTTCGTTACCGGAGCCGTGCAGGGAATCTATGATCTCGGTCATCTCTATGATGTGTCTTCTGCATTGAAATGGCAGTTTGCCGACGATCGTGCTACTCTGATTCTGAAATGTAACAACATCTTCCGTAGCAATATGCCTCATACGATGGAAATCAACCAGTCCGGCCAATACAGCCGCCTCTGGAAACTGGACGACCAACGTTGTGTAACGGTTTCTTTTGTCTGGAAGTTCGGCGGTTATAAGAAAAAGCAACATGAAGCGGTGGATGCTTCCCGATTCGGCAAATCGATGTGATCTGTTCTTTTGACATTTAGATAGGGAAAAGAGGGTTGAACATGCTTGTGTATTATTGTCGTATTCTAATTTGAGTGTCTCTCAAATAGCCTACGAATCAGGCTATGGTAATGTTCCATACTTTATCAAGCAATTTGAAAGTATAACCCGGCAAACTCCAAAGGAGTATCGTATTTCTCTTTTGCAAGGTTCGGAGAACCGGATAAAAAGTAGTACATTTGATGCCCGATAACAATTAGAACAAATGGCAGAAAGAGGAAAAAATACAGGAGGAAAAGGGAGGCAGAAACAGGTTGTAGTACCCGATATGGGACGTTTGCAACCACAAGCCCGCGAGTTGGAAGAGGCGGTGTTAGGTGCTCTGATGCTTGAAAAGGATGCTTACTCCATCGTTAGTGAAATATTGAAACCGGAGAGTTTCTATGAGAAGGCACATGAGAAAATTTATGCAGCTATCGTAGATCTGGCGATCAGCCAGCGTCCGGTGGATATGCTGACCGTCACTGAGCAACTGAAGAAGCGAGGCGAATTGGAAGAGGTAGGTGGCCCGTTCTATATTTCCCAGCTGACCAGTAAGGTTGCCAGTAGTGCCCATATCGAATATCATGCTCGTATCATCGCCCAAAAATATCTGGCGCGTGAGTTGATCTCCTTCACTGCTATGATACAGGGCAAGGCTTTTGATGAGTCGATCGATGTGGAAGACCTTATGCAGGAAGCGGAAGGAAAGCTCTTTGAGATTTCTCAGCGCAATGTGAAGAAAGATGTTACCCAGATCAATCCTGTCATCAAGGAAGCGATGGTTATGCTTGAGAAGGCTGCCAATCAAAAAGAAGGGTTGAGCGGTCTGCGCACTGGTTTCGAAGGATTGGACAAAATGACGTCCGGATGGCAGAATTCCGATCTTATCATCATTGCCGCCCGTCCTGCGATGGGTAAGACGGCTTTTGTCCTTTCGATGGCTAAGAATATGGCGGTAAACCATAACACGCCGGTGGCTCTGTTCTCTCTTGAAATGAGTAACGTCCAGCTTGTCAACCGTCTGATCGTGAACGTATGTGAGATTCCGGGCGAGAAGATCAAGAGCGGGCGTTTGGAAAACTATGAATGGGAACAGTTGGACTTTAAGATAAAAGAATTGTATGATGCACCGATTTATGTAGACGATACGCCGAGTCTTTCGGTATTCGAACTGCGTACGAAGGCTCGTCGTCTGGTGCGTGAGCATGGTATTAAGATCATCATTATCGACTACCTTCAGTTGATGAATGCAAGCGGTATGAGCTTCGGCAGCCGTGAACAGGAAGTAAGTACTATTTCACGGTCGTTGAAAGGATTGGCGAAGGAACTGAACATTCCGATCATTGCCTTGTCTCAGTTGAACCGTGGTGTCGAGGCACGTCAAGGGGCGGAAGGAAAACGCCCGCAGTTGGCCGACTTGCGTGAGTCCGGTGCTATCGAACAGGATGCGGATATGGTTTGTTTTATCCACCGTCCTGAATATTATAAGATAACGGAAGACGAACGTGGTAATTCCTTGATCGGTCTGGCGGAGATTATTATCGCCAAGCATCGTAACGGTGCGGTCGGAGATGTACGTCTTCGTTTCAAGAGCGAGTTCGCCAAGTTCATGAATGTGGACGAAGATGTTCCGGTTCGCGAGTTCTCCTCTAATATGAATAGTTCAGGCCCGATGGAAACAATGCCGCCCATACCACCAGCCGGTACCGATTTCTTGGCTCCCGGCAATAATGAGGTTCCGTTTTAATAATTCTATCCTCTTTTCAAAACATAGGTGTTTAGTATAAATAATTATTTAGTTTAATGGAGTGATATGGCAATTTGTGTTTTCAGCAATTTAATGCCTTTTTATTCTCTTCATTAACCGGATTCTTTCCTTCCGGTGTGTAGAGATGGTCGATGCGAGAGGCATATGCTTTTTCTATTTTCCCGCGGACGATCTTCATCGTGCTGTTGACCATGCCGTTCTGTTCGGTGAAAGGCTCCGGCAGGATAGCAAAAGCTGCAGGCAGCCAGCGATCGGGGAAAAGGGCGGACAGGTCGCCTCCCTTGCGGAAACGGTCTATCTGGGATTGGATGATCCGGATTGCCTCTTCGCGTCCTTTATCGGATGAAAGATCAAGATACTGGTGCGTCAGATGCTTCTTCAGCCGGTCTTTGTTAGGGACGACGAGGGCAACGGTATAGGGACTCTGGTTGTTATACAGGATCAGCTGGTCGATGCAGGAAGAATGTTCGACGAGTGCCTCCTCGATCCCTTCCGGACTGTATTTTTCCCCGTCACTACCGATCAGCAGACTTTTGAAACGTCCGAGGACGTAGAGCAGACCGTCATGCCCCATATATCCCATATCCCCAGTGTAGAGCCACCCGTCGCGTACGGTTTCGGCAGTTGATACCGGGTTCTTCCAGTAGCCGGCCATCACATTCTCGCCCCGTATGACGATCTCTCCTTTTTCGCCTGCCGGGAGTTCTTTTCCGTCGGCATCGCATATTTTCAGGTCGAGCGGACGGACCAACATACCGCTGCTGCCGAAGGTATGCCGGTGCGGGCCGTTGGTGGAAATTACGGGAGTCGCTTCGCTTAGTCCGTACCCTTGGTACATAGGAAGTCCGATTGCGTAGTAGAACTTTTGCAAGTCTTTATCGAGCAATGCGCCACCGCCGATGAAAAACTTCAATTGTCCGCCGAAGTTTTCACGGACTTTCGTGAAAAGCACGTGGTCGAACAGGCTCACGAGCGGTTTCAGCAGGAATCGGACACCACGTCCCTTATCTTCTCCGCCGTCTCCGTTATAGATGTAAGCCACTTTGAGGGCAAAGTAGAACAAACGGGTTATATTCTTGCCCTGGGCACGGATGCCTTGTTCGATATTCTTTTTGAAATTCTTGGCCAGTGCCGGGACGCTCAGGATCAAGTAGGGCTTGAACTCTTTGATGTTGACCGGAATGTTCTTTAATGTTTCCAGTCCTGTCCGTCCGACTTGTACTGTTGCTACGGATGCTCCTTTCGACATGAAGATATAAAAACCGACCACATGCGCGAAACAATGGTCGAGTGGGAGGATTATTAATGTGCGCCATGTATCGTCGATATCGACACAAGATAGGGCTTGCTCCACGTTCGCCGTATAGTTACGGTGCGTCAGGATGACACCTTTCGGGTCGGCCGTCGTGCCTGAGGTATAGGTAATCGTCGCATAGTCGTTATTCTGTAAGGATTGTCCGACAGCAAGGAAGTCTTCCAGAGAATGAGATGCCAGATATTCTTTCCCCATCCGGAATACTTCGGACCAGGATATTTCTTTTTCTTTATATTCCGGCAGTTCGTCTATCACAATTATTTTTTCGACTAAAGGCAATTTATCCATGATAGCCCGTATCTTTTTGAGCTGGTTGCCGGAAACCAGGATATATTTCACATCGGCATGCACAAGACGGAACAGCAGGTCGTTCGCTTCTTCGAGCTTGATGGAAAGCGGGACGTTGGTCGCGCCGGCATAGAACATGGCCAGTTCGCCGATGATCCAAGCATTACGGCCTTCCGAAAGGAGCGCCATATTGTCGCCCTTCTTCACTCCGAGAGCTATCAGTCCGGCACCGGCAGCGTAGACTTGTTGCTGAACTTCTTTATAAGTGGTCGGTTCGAAGGCATCCCTGGTTTTTTCCCACAGGAAGGGATTGTCGGGATATTGTTTTACCGAATTTTCGAAAAGGTCTATAATTGTCTTCTTCATATTATTTATTTTTGTATTTGTACTTTCCCGATTTCATCCAGGTAATTACAAGCCACCTCTACCGTTGGTACATTCTTGATCACGATACTGCGTTTTCCGTTCTGTTCGCGAAGCGTGCATTCGCGTGGATGCTTTTGGATGAAGCCGAGCAGCTTGTCGAAGGCCTCGCTTTCGTAGTAAGGACTTTCGGGATTAGTGACGAGAAAAATGCTCATCTGTCCTTTTTTCAGAATGACTTTTTCCATACCTAACGTCTTTGCCATACGGCGAAGGCGAACGACACGGATCAGTTCTTTCCCTTCTTTCGGCACTTTTCCGAAACGGTCTTTCAGACGCTCGGTAAAAGCAAGTATATCACGCTCTTCCTCCATCTTGTCCAGTTCACGATAGAGGGAGACACGTTCGGAGTCATTCGGGATGTAGGTCGGAGGGAACATCAGTTCCAAATCGCTTTCGATATAGGTTTCACGGACATATTCGCTACCGGTGTCGGGGCAATTTTCGGTAGCGTTGGAATACAGGTCGGCAAATTCTTCCGCTTTCAGTTCGTCAACGGCTTCTTCCAGGATTTTCTGGTACGTTTCGTAGCCCAAGTCGGCGATGAAACCGCTTTGTTCGGCACCTAACATATTACCGGCACCCCGGATGTCAAGGTCCTGCATGGCGATATGGATGCCGCTTCCCAACTCTGAAAAATTCTCGATCGCCTGCAAACGACGGCGTGCTTCCTGCGTAAGACTTGACAAGGGTGGAGAGAGGAGATAACAGAAGGCTTTCCGGTTACTTCGCCCGACACGACCGCGTAGTTGATGCAGATCGGACAATCCGAACTGTTGTGCATTATTGATGATGATCGTATTTGCATTCGGTACGTCGATGCCACTCTCCACAATGCTCGTGGCGATCAGTACATCGTATTCGTAATTGACGAAATCCAGAATGATCTTTTCCAGCTTCTCCGGTTCCATCTGCCCGTGACCGACAGCGATACGGGCATCCGGCACTTCACGTTTGACAAGTGCTTCCATTTCATAAATATTTTGGATGCGATTGTTGATGAAAAAAACCTGTCCGTTACGGCTCATCTCGAAATTGATGGCTTCTCGGATGATGTCCGGGTTAAAACGTTCTACCTCTGTTTGAACCGGATAGCGGTTGGGTGGGGGAGTCGTGATGCTCGACAAGTCACGGGCTCCCATCAACGAGAATTGCAGGGTACGAGGAATCGGAGTGGCGGTCATGGTGAGCGTGTCGACGTTGGCTTTCAGCTGGCGTAGCTTCTCTTTGACGGATACGCCGAATTTCTGTTCCTCGTCGATAATCAGCAGACCGAGATCTTTGAATGTGACATCTTTTCCGACGATTCGATGGGTGCCGATGATAATGTTGATATTTCCTTCTTTCAAGTCTTTCAAAGTTTCCCTTATCTCTTTCGCCGTACGTGCCCGGCTGATATATTCGATTCGGCAGGGAAAATCTTTCAACCGTTCGGAAAATGTTTGATAGTGCTGGAATGCTAATACTGTAGTCGGGACCAGCACGGCAACTTGCTTGTTGTCCGAAACGGCTTTGAAAGCGGCACGAATGGCTACCTCCGTTTTCCCGAAGCCTACATCTCCGCAAATCAGTCGGTCCATCGGACGGTCGTTCTCCATATCGGCTTTGACATCGGCTGTTGCTTTCATTTGGTCAGGGGTATCTTCGTAGATAAAGCTGGCTTCCAGTTCGTGCTGCATGAAACTGTCTGGGCTGTAAGCGAAACCTTTTTCCTGTTTTCGTTTGGAGTAGAGGAGAATCAAATCGCGGGCGATATCTTTTACTTTTGACTTGGTGCGTTCTTTCATCTTCTCCCAGGCCCCTGTTCCGAGTTTACTCAGCTTGGGCGGTTCCCCACTGTCCTTGCCTTTATACTTGGATAGCTTATGGAGAGAGTGAATGCTGACAAATATAATGTCGTTGTTCTGGTAGATCAGCCTGATGGCTTCCTGCATTTTTCCGTTTACTTCCGTACGGACTAGCCCGCCGAATTGTCCGACACCATGATCGATATGTACGATATAATCGCCGGTCGTGAATTGGTTCAACTCCTTCAACGACAGAGAGAGTTTTCCACTTCTTGCTTTATCGCTTTTCAAGTTGAATTTATGAAAGCGGTCGAACAACTGGTGATCCGTGAAAAGGCAGACACGCAAGGTCTCGTCGGCAAAACCTTCATGGATGGTCTTGTTGACGGAGGTAAAAGGTATGTCGTCTCCCCGATCCTCAAAAATGGCCCTGATACGGGTTGCTTGCTTTTCTACATCGCTCAGTATATATAATGTATAGCCGTCTTCTAAATATTTATGGAAAGACTCGCTTACCAAATCGAAATTTTTATGATAGATCGGTTGTGCTTCCATTGAGAAAGTCAGGGTGGCATCGGCTACTCCTGTAGGCCGCGTACCAAAATGGAGCCGGCAGAAACCAAGTGCCGCATGTAGAAAATCCTCTCCGGTAATTAATTTGGCCCGCAGTTGCTCGATGTTGGCAAACGATTCTTCGTCCCCGGTGATTGGTTCTTCATTCCAGATACTGCCGATACGTTCTTTTACCCATGCCATGTCTTTGCTAGCGAGCAGTGTCTCGGATGGCAATGAATCTAGTAAGGATGAGTTGGTCCGGTTTCCTTTTGTCATTTCGGGCACGATATAGATGCTGTCCAGTTTTTCTTTGGATAGCTGTGTTTCCACATCGAACGAACGGATCGTCTCTACTTCGTTTCCAAAGAAGTCGATACGATAGGGAAATTCATACGAGAACGAGAACACATCTAAGATACTGCCGCGCATCGCATACTGCCCTGGCTCATAAACATAATCTACCTGCTCGAAGCCGTATTCGTCCAGTACGTCAGAAACAAACATATTGTCCAACCTTTCGCTGACACTGATCTTCAGCGTGTTTTCTTTCAAGATCTCCCGTGAAATTACTTTCTCCGCCAATGCTTCCGGATAGGTGACAATGATGAAGGGAGCAGTCGGATCCTGCAGCGTGCTGAGAACTTCTGTCCGCAGGATTTCGTTGGCTGGATCCACATGTCCGTACTTGATAGCACGTCGGTAAGCGGAAGGAAAGAAATAGATTCCGTCACCTCCTGTGAGTTGCACCAGATCGTGATAAAAGTAGCCGGCATCCTCTAGGTCATTCAACACACACACATAACTTCCTCTTCTTTTTGAAAAAAGAGAAGCTATTATCATTGCGGCCCCTGAACCGTTCAGTCCTTTCAGAAATATATTGCGGGACGTTTTGTTTTTTAACAGGGTATTTAATGCCGCCACTTGCGGATGGGCGGCATATTGTTTTAGTAAATCTTGTACCTCCAACGGATGAATTGAAAATTGATAATTATATATGCGCAAAATTACGGAAAATGTTACAATAATCTTCCTAAAACCAATGAAAATATCTACCTTCGCGCTTGGGTTGTCAATTGAAATGAGCAGGATCTTCTCATTTTCAATTCTCAATTCTCATTTTTCAATTAAACAGTGGATTATGTCAGACAGTATTGTTATTATTCCCACGTATAACGAAAAGGAGAATATAGAAAATATTATTCGGGTTGTATTTGGGTTGGAGAAAGAATTTCATATTTTGATTATAGATGATGGATCGCCCGATGGTACGGCAGGTATTGTAAAACGGCTGCAAAAAGAGTTCCCCGAACGCCTTTTCATGGTGGAACGTAAAGGTAAGTTAGGATTGGGTACGGCTTATATCTGCGGATTTAAATGGGCAATAGAACATAAATATGATTTTATATTCGAAATGGATGCAGACTTCAGTCATAACCCGAATGATCTTCCCAAATTATATGCGGCCTGTATGGAACAGGGTGGTGATGTCGCAGTCGGTTCCCGCTACTGTAACGGTGTGAATGTCGTGAACTGGCCATTGGGACGTGTTTTGATGTCCTATTATGCTTCCGTATATGTTCTTTTTGTTACTTGAATGAAAGTACAGGATACGACAGCCGGTTTCAAATGCTATCGTCGTGAGGTGCTTGAGACGATCGATCTGGATCGTATCCATTTCAAAGGATATGCGTTCCAGATAGAAATGAAGTTTACGGCATATAAGTGTGGTTATAAAAT
>ENA-UEOZ01001236-UEOZ01001236.1-human-gut-metagenome-genome-assembly--contig:-NODE-1236-length-10692-cov-11.692228_pt1 | contig 10692 bp, 5 predicted proteins | sample MGYA00242898_ERZ507912 | MGnify/ENA primary metagenome ERZ507912 (study PRJEB26167, sample SAMN06115410) | human gut metagenome | host: Homo sapiens | place: China:Chongqing | collected 2016-04-27... | reverse complement strand
TAACTATTAGATAGTTAGTGTAAGTACTCTATAAGGGTGAATAAAAGTCTAGTGTAAATAAAAAAGATTGTTTACTAAATAAAGATAGATTCTTTAGTAAATAGTCTTTTTTTATTCACTTAAAAACTAAGTGAAAGGCATACGTAGATTAAAGCGTGTAGAAACCATGTTTATTATTACCTTTGCTTCAAAAAGTTATAAGGATGTTTGTAGATTCAATTATTCAGATAAAGACATATTTTCGAAACCTCACGCTCAATGCATTGGGTGTGGAGAGAAGCATCTTCGAACGTTTGGAAGATAATGATGTTGATTCTGTCGTAAACATGATGGAACAACATGATTTCGATGTGGATAATGCCATTTCGGAATATAATCCGCAAACTCACAAGGTGATGAGCCGTGAGGATAAATGGGTAAATGGAGAAAAACCATATAGGACGGAGAAGTTGGCAAGGACAAGGCAGAGATACATCAATGAGGTAGAGTTGTTCTTCTTGTTAGGTAATCCGATAATGTGGAAGAAAGTAGAAGGTGACGATGAAGCCTTTGAGCTATACAAAAAATACTTGAAGAATATATACTTCAATACCAAGCTTCGCCAATGCAAGCGACTTGCCGGAGCGGAAACCGAAAGCGGACTTGTCTTTAATTTCTCGCAAAAAGACGGAAACATGCACGTTGACGTATATGTTGCAGCTCGTTCAAAGGGACATAAGATGCGAGAGTTGTTTGACCAGTATGGAAATATGCTTGCTTTTGCGATTGGTTATTCTCTAAAACGAGAAGCAAGGACAGTTGAATGTTGGGATATACTTACATCAATCTTCAACTATCATTGTGAGCGTGGTGGATTTGGATGGAAAGTGTATAAGTATCCTAATCCAACCGGAAAGATTAATGGCGTTTATTTTCATCAGCCGAAGTCATGGGAAGGAGCAGAACCGAGAATGGAACGTGAAGAGATGCTAGATTCCAAGATTGGAGATACCAACAACTACTTTGCCGACCCTATTGCAGCGGCTACTGCTGACGTGATACATTCTATTCCTAAGCCGAATAAGCTAGGGAAGCTGATACAACTGACAGGCAAGAATTCTAGGTTTGAATACATCAATCCTCCTCAGAACTCGGAAATCCGCAAGGCGGAGAAAGAGGACTTGGCTCAATCTATATTGTTTGATACATTTACACCGGATATGTCACCGGAATTAATGAAAGCCATGAGCACGCTTACCAGTGTAGGTATAAAGCGAGCGTTGGTATTGGGCTATATCAAGAGGGCGAACCGAATGGAAATTTACGAAGAGCTTGTCGGTAGATTGTCGCATGTGATTATTGCCGTTATGAAGGAACTATATCCCGAGATGAGAAGCAAATTGGATAAGCTTGAGGTTGAATTCGAATTTTCAGAGCCGTTTGAGGATGACAAAAAGGATAAGTGGAAAGTTATTGCGGAACTATATAATCAAGGCGTACTCTCGTTAGAGACTGCTGTTCAAATGCTTGCACTCACGGACGCTCCTGCTGAAGAGATAGAAAAGATACGCAAGGATTCCGAAGAAAAAGTTGCGTTAGCTGCAAAGGTAAAGGGAGACGAAAATTCAACTTCATAACATCAAATGCTTATTGTTTTTTTGGGGGGCGCATTTCCTGCTCGGATTTGCGCCCTTTTTGCACTTAAATTTTAAGTGAAAGCATTGTGGTAAAAATATAATATTATTCCTCATTTTGTTTTTAACTTTGCTGACATGAATTCGAATGAACTTATCATAAACGGAAAGGATGCTTGGACTAACTATCGTGTAAAGATGGGTAGTGGATTCTTAGATGCATTAGAGGCTGATGCAGACAATAAGAGTTATATTGCCAACGAGGTAAGAACTGAGCATGGAACTAGGGTTGTTCCTATTCGTCCAAAAAAGGCAGAAAGAAGCATTACATTAGAGTTCGTCATTATTGGCAGAGACCATACTGACTACAACAAAAGGGTAAAAGCCTTTGATGCGCTTATGGATAATGGCTTTGTTACTATACAGGTTCCGAAATCAAAAGATGATGTTTATCGTTTGTATTGTGCAAGAAAATCATCTAGCTATTCTAGGGGAAAAGGAGGTTCTATAGGCAAGAAGAGTTTGAAGTTAGTGGAGTACAATCCTACAAATAGAGGAGAACTGACGGATTCGGATAGAGAAAAATTCACTTTAAAAGAATTTGAAGATATAGAATAATTATGAAAACTTTCAAGGAAATCGACATAAAGTACTACGATAATAGCGGAAACGTACAAGTAAGATGTACTGTTCCTGTTACACAAGAAGCATTAGTTCATTATGAATTGATGCGGTCTCACTATTGTAAGCTTTCGTTTAAACTTTCTAGACCGACATATTTCTTGCTTGGTGATTTTATCGAAACACCATATGGACGATTTGAGCTTATAGATTTAACTAAGGCCAAAGATAATGATACTATTGGATATTCCTATGAAATCCAATTCGATGCCTATTATCGTAAGTTAAAGAATAAGATCCTGAAGTATCGCCCGAATACAGGTTCACAAGAAGCGACATTCTCTCTTACTTCAAAAATTAGTACTCATATAGAAGTGATAATGAAAAATCTAGCTTATTATGCGAAGTTAGATAAGTCTTACCTTTATGACCCTAATTTTGAAGGAGAAGGAACGGATTATACTTATGTTATAGATGCGAGTGTAGATGCGAATGCTGCAAAGCTTATAACCTATTCCAATTCTAGCATATTGGATGCTATTGCGAATATAGCCCAGACGTTTGGTTGTGAATGGTGGTTTGAGGGAAATATACTGCATTTTGGAACTTGTGAGAATACGAATGCTATTACTGATTTCAGACTTAACGACAATATCGTTTCTATGTCAAGCTCACAAAGCCAATCCACTTATGCAAACAGGGTATATGCCTTTGGAGCAGCAAGGAACTTGCCTAGCGGATACAAGAATGATTCCGATGCAGATATAACAAAGGATGGTGTTGTCGAAAAACGCCTTATGCTTCCAACGTCAGCAGAATGTTCTGAACAAAACAAGCAAATGCTGGCAGAGAATGGCTTTGAACTGAAAAATGGATATATACAAGTAGGTGGACTCCGTGAAGACCAATATGTTGAGGGAGTAACTACAAATGATGATATTTATCCAAGAAATCTTATCAAGACTTCTAAGGTAACATCATATGAAAAAGATGTAGAAGATGAAAGTACACCAGAAGAAGGAGATTACATCAAACGGACTTTCTATCGTGTAAATTCGCTTACTATTGTCAATGAAGATGGCGAAAAAACAGGTGATATGGCTTTCCGAAAGGCATATATCCTTAGTGGCAAGAACTTACATATAGTATTCCAAAGCGGTTCTCTTAATGGTATGGACTTCGAATGTGAGTTTAATCCAGATGGAGTTCCTGAAATACTTAAGGACGATGATGGTAATCCGATATTGAAAGATGGAAAAGAACAGATAAATCCTAAGTCGCAGGTATTTGAGATTGTTGCTAATGAGGATTATGGTCGTTTCTTGCCGGATATAACTTTGCACCCGAAGGATGGAGATACTTTTGTTCTCTATAATTGGGATTCTACCAAATTGGGTGATACTTTGGTTTCTTCCGCTTCCAATGAGTTGCTGACGGATTCCATAAAGGATTTGAAGAAGTCCATGATAGACCCTACGACATATACATGTACTGCTGAGGCTAACTATTCCTATAATCAGGGTAGGGGTAACTTGCATGGAGTAGGAGACAGGGTAAATCTTTATAATAAAGGTTATGGTGACAGTTATAGGTCTTCAAGAGTTATTGGATATGAATTCAGCCTTGATATTCCTTTTGATGGTGCGAAGTATTATGTTGGAGAAAAGCCTTCGTATTCCCGCCTCAATGCAATGGAGTCAAAGATAGAAGAACTTATCTATAATGGACAGAGTTACCTTAATGGTAATGGCGGAAGCGGAAGGTCGATTTACATCATTAAGAGTTATGATAGCATAACTCCTACGGATTATAATGTATTTTCAGCAAAAGCTGTTGATGAACAAAGATTAAACAAGACAAAGGACGACACCGCCAAGGGTACTATCACTTGGGAGAAGGTGCAGAAGCTTTTAAGTGGTTTGCTTGTCGGTAACTTCAACAATGAGAACGGCGGTTCCTGGAATACGGACGCAGCAGGTCGCTCGCATCTCATCACAGATTACCTGGAGGTGAGAATGAAGGCTATATTCGAGGAGCTGGTAATCAAGAAAACCTCCACCATCGGTGGTAAGGAGATTCTCTCGCCTGCTGGTGGCGTGGTGGCTCACAAGGTAGAAACCGTTACCGTAACTTATAATGAGGTTTCGCAGAAGGCATACCGATGCTACTTCCTCGCAGAGCAGGAAGGCGATGCCGTGGATAATGATTTCGCTATTGGCGACCAAGTGCGTTCTGAGTCATTCAACGTTCGCAAGGGCACTTATCATAAGGTTGGCAATCACTTTTACTGGCGATTGTTAATTGGTCGTGACGAAGACCCCGTAGAGCTGGAAGGAAAGAAGTATCATTATATCGACCTCTCCGATACCGATTGTGCTACGGCAAGCGACGTACCTGCTAAAGGTGATGTGTTGTCGCAGTGCGGTAATAGAACCGATGTAGAACGTCAGAACTGCCTTATCTTCTCGGCTGTGGATACCTATTCGCCATTCATCGGTCTCTATCACGGCATCAACAGCTACTCCTTTGCAAACAAGGAGTACGTGGAATATGGTGTGAATAAGCAGACTAACAAGGCATTTTTTAATGTCTATGGCGATAGTTATATCGGAGATAAAGAGGGTACGAGTTTCTTCCAATACGACTCAAAGAAAAAAGAGGCTACCTTTAAGGGCAAGATGATATTTAATTCAGACTCTCAGTTACCTGATGGCTCATCAGTCAACGATATTGCTAAGAAGAAGGATTTGAATATCAAGAGCGGAAACCTCTTGCGCAATACGTCATTCTGCGGCGACTATGAGAGTATTGATATATCCGAAGATGTCGAAATCTCTGAGGATAAGGAAACGTTCTCCGAAAAGCAGAAATGCTGGACGATGGAGAATGCTTCGATAATTGATATCAAAGACTCTACAAGCGGAAAAGCAGTATGGATAGGTCACAAATTATCTCAGCAACTTGCCCAACCGTTATTGTCAGGTAAGGCATACGTGCTTTCCTTCAAGGGCAAGGGCACGACCGTAAAGGTAAGTATCGGTGGCGAAACACATGATGTAACTATGACTTCATCTTTCGAGCGATATGAGTTGCATATTACTTGCTCTGATGCAAAAGACGCTGTATTTGATATGGTTAGTACAAATTGTACTGTCTGCGAAATCATGCTTTCTTATGGCACGATTGCCCCTGCTTGGTCTCCGTCCTATTCTGATAATGATAAGTCGATGGCTGAGTTTCAGAATATGAAGTTCTTGACTGATGCCATTTCGCAAGGTTCTACTACCATCGATGGCGGTTTGGTTATGTCTCAGCTGTTTAAGGTAGGCAACTACCGAGACAAGAAGATGATAAAGGAAACTGGCGGTATGAGCGGATACTACAATGATAACGATTCTCCTTTCCTCTGGGGTGGCGGAACGCTCGAACAGGCTATCTACACTATTCAAAAGTACAAGGACAACCCGAATTACGAGCCTACTGCCGAGGAGCTCAATAATCTCGCTAAATTCGTAGTCACACATGGCGGTAGAGCCATTCTTACCGACATCATCCTGAGAGGTATCATATACGCGGAAGGTGGTGTGATGAAGTCTATCAAGTCGCCGAATGGTAACTTTGAGATTGATAATGAAGGAAATGCTAAGCTTAAAAAAGCTGTAGTGGAAAGCTTATCTTCTGTCGGCGGTTATTTTAAGGATGTGTCTATCAGCGGAAATATCTATACACCTTATACGATAATAGATGATGGCAATAAGATGCAGTATGGAGGTTTTGGTCTTGATTGGGTTGAGCTATATTATAAATTGGATTTGTCTTTGAGCGGGTTTAATATCCAAATTGGATTACCTAAAACAACAAAGCCAGTTTTTATTCAACTTCCAGAAGATGAGAAATATTTAGGCGCAGAGGTTAATATTTTCTGCACGTATAGATATATTGGATTGAAGAATGTAAGCTACGTGAATAGCTATGATTTTAATTCAGCTATTTCTTTTGAGACAAGATACCCTATAATTTATCAAGGTCAGATAGTTAAACTGAAATGTGTAAAAATTGCTAATGCTATTAGATGGATAGTAGAGAGACTTAGTGATACTATTTATCCACTATCTACAGCTCCGAAGCTTATAGCTATGTATCAAGTAAGATATGATGCTGAGTTTGGCATTTACCGTAACTATGGTATTACTGGTACTAATTACGATATAAGTGGTGGTTTCTCTGATATTGAACATGTATCTACAGGAGTACACGATTTATCCTACAAGGAGGGGTTTGATATGATAGAACCTTTTGCGTTTGACGGAATGGTAGGGTATTCTATCGATACGGAGAACAAGAAGGTGAGAATTTTTACATACGACCGCGCTGGCAGAACTAATGATGTACCATTTGGGTATAAGGTCTATTCAGGAATGAGTAGAATTGATAATTATATTAAAACAGAAAATTAAGCAAGAATATGGAACAATTAAACAAAACCCCTACCACGGGTAAATTTGGCGACGTAGCGAAAGCACTCGACACCAACTTCGGCTTGATTGTCACAAAGCTCATGGAACTGAGCAAGGCGAAGAAGATGAATTGCGGTTTCTACTCATCAGAAACCGAGTTGAAAACGGCTTATCCGAACCCAGATAAGGGTATGATGGCTTACGTAGGCAGCGGTACTGACTATACCGTCTATCGTTGCAAAACTGATGGTACGTGGACTGCTACCAGTGAAACCTTTAAGGTGACGGTAGATTTATCCACTTATGCTACCAAGGATGCGCTGGCACAAGTCAAGGGTTCGGTAGATAGTCTGCTGCTGGGTGCGGTGTATGGCGGTATCGCTGCAAAAACCACCAATCCTAGCACTCCAAAGACCAAAGTATTCTATCTGCCTACCGAGGCAGGTGAATATCCTAACTTTGGCAATCTCTCTGTAGTAGAGAACGAAATCGCCTTTCTCTATTACGATGGAACCAACTGGACAAAGCAATCAGTCGATTTCTCTAACGATTTTAAACATATTAATGACAATCTCAGAGACTTAAATACTGAGCTGATAAAGAAAGCGAATACCGAGGATGTCAATAATTCCATGCAGGAGCTTGACAAGAAGCTGAACAGAAACCTTCTTGCCATAGAATTTGACGATGATACTGGTTATCTCAATGCCATTATCGGACAAGACTCTACCATCAGCTCTGTATCTACAGATGAGGATGGAAATGTAATCATTGAACAAGAAATCATTTAAAAGTATTATTTATATGGGCACAACAAAATTAAACATCGGTAAGATACCTATTTCAAAAGGTGAGTACCAGGAAGGTACTGCTTACCAGCGATTGAACCAGGTGACCATGCTTGGTTCAACGTACCAGAGCAAGATTGACGACAACACGTCTGCTCCTGCCCAGATGGGAGCGGACGGAGCCGTTGAGAACATCAACACGGACAAGTGGCTTTGCATTGCGGTTGGAAACGTTTCAGCTGCAAGAAAAGTCGTGTACAACAACGAGACCAGCGGTCTGGAGGCCGGAAACGTGCAGGAAGCCATTGATGAAGTGGGTTCCAAGGTCAGTACTTTACAAGACAATATCAAATCACTCACTTATGACATTCACGGTGGTGAGAAGGATATTGTAAAGAAGTCATATACCTCAGAATCAAATTCCGTGAATATCCCTATTGACGGTACTATAGTCAAGTATGGTGATACCATCACTCTCAAACTCTCTGAGCCTATATCTGCTACCTATATAATTCAGACGAGAACAGAAGATAGTTCCATTGGGGAGAAATCTGTGCAGTTTACTGATGGTTATGCAATGTATGGTGTAACTACAAATATTGCAGCTAAATCCCTCAAAATTAATAATTGCAACAAGAATGTAAGTATTGTTGAGAAGGTAAAGAAGGAAAGCATTGATGATAATATTGCTGCTTTGAAGAAGAATGTGGAAACCATAGAAAGCAAAAATAGTCTTCTTGGAAATAGTATAGATGTCATAAAAGATAACATTGATGGCAAGGATTTACACCTTAATTCATACGTTTCTGACAGTACTTATATAGACATTCTGATAGAATCTCCATTTGTATATGGTGGAACTTATAGATTCCAATCTGATTATTTTGAAAATAAGGTAATAAAATACTCTTACCGAAATAGTGAGTTATCTTCTATAGGTGAAGGAAGTGTCCAAGCATCCAATGGATATATTGTCATTACTATAACACAAAATCCTAATGCCAAATATTTGCGTTTTCCTAACGTACCTAAAGGTACAAAAATAGATTATGTATCTAAAGAAAGTACAGTTGGGTATCGATTAGAAAAAGTTGAAGAAGCTATAGATAAAGTAATTAAGCATAATAGCATTAAATATGGTTCTGAACTCGGGGATGTAAAAACTCAACCAGGAGAAACTTATGAGAACTGTGTGTTCCTAGTTCCTAGTGTTATAGTTTCAGAAAATGTAACTTTCAGAAAATGTGATTTCGTGAACTGTGTTGTTACTCCTTCGAAATCAGTAACCAAAGATATGATAGTTGAACATTGCAATTTCATTGGTTCAAATGCTAGACTTCAAATGAAATTTCTAGAGAATTGTCAAATCTTATATAATGACTTTAAGATTTCAGATTCTGCATATCCTGATGCTGCTCCAAAAACAAAGGGAGAGAATAGTAGGAACATATTCGTTCATTCAATCAACAACACCAAAATTATTGGTAATAGAATCAGAATTGGACGAACTGGAATATGTGTTCTCGGTTTCAAGGAAGATGTATTATATGAGGGAAATTTGTCTAGCTGCAATAATGTCATATCAGGCAACCAGATAGATGGAATTGGAGAGGAACACATATCTTTTGATGGTGGTGTGTTGTATGATGTTGCAAAAATAACCAGCTTTGACAGCATTGACTTCGTAGAAGAAGATACTGGGCAAGGTCAGGAGAATAATACAGAAAATACATCTATGACTAAAATAGTAGCAAAGATTACTTGCTCTCTGAAAGATATTGTTGCAGGAACATCATCAAACTGCCCAAGTGACAATAGTTTCCTGAAAAATTACAGTCATTTAGGAAATGGTTCTTTTCATATAGTCAATGAAAGAAATGGTTTGCATTCCGCAGTAGATAGCTTTGAGATTGTTGGCACAATGAAAGAAGACGGAGACTACAGATATGCTTCTGAAGGAACCTATAAAATATCATTCAGAATGCCTACAATTTACAACTATAAAAGGCAAATGTCTGAGGATGCAAAAGCGAAAATGATAGCTAAATTTAAGGAGCATTTTGCTGTAGATGATGAGGTTGTCATTACGACGATGCAGAATTATAACGTCATTTCTAATAACCTTATTAACGGAATAGGAACAGATTGTGTTACAGATATAGATACCCAAGGTGGTATTGTCTTATATTCTTTCTGTTTCCACAATGTGGTTAATGGCAATGTTCTGCATCAGAAGAGAATATGGGCGCAGGGATGGCATTCATTCAATTACCACTCTAAAGTAAAGATGCAATGTGATAATGTCATATCCAACAATACGCTTGACAATACAAGTATTTCGTTCGTTTACCATACGCTTAACACTCCAACGGATTACAAGATGAATAAGCGAAACAGAATTGTAAATAATGTCGTTACTGGAGTGAATGATGTGGCAAGTATTCAAATCGCCAACACAGAAGATACTTATCTCTGTGGAAATATAGCAAATTCATACAGAATCAAGAACAATGACAAGCTAAAAATGGTTGCAAATTCACTTTCTGGATTGGGGATGGGTGAAGGTTACATGACTAATAATACTAATACAGTAAAAGATGAAACAAATCAGGTACAGTAAACTATAACTCTAAGTAGCTGACTTCGTAAATAACAAAAAAGCTAGGTAGAACTTATGAGTCTACCTAGCTTTTTCTGTTTTTTTGGGGGGGCATCTTTATACCTGTTTATGTTTTCAATACAAAAATAATCCTTTTTTATTATCTTTCTTTAAGAGATTTTCTCATAAACCTTAATGATTCATGTTATGTTCTTGCAGACGTTAAGAAAAGCTCCTATCTTTACCACAAGTTAACATACTTTGGTGACGCAGCCTTACAAGGTCAAGCTCGGCGGTGATGACAATCCGATATATAGAGAGTTCTCGACACTCCAGGAGTTCAAGGCGTTCCATATAAGTATTGTCAAGCATATACAGCGCTGTATCGAGGAGGGAGGGATGAAGAAGGATGGTTTTGATATCGGGAAGTATGAGTAATATACAATAATAGCGTTAGAATCGGCTTAGAAGTCTGTTCTAACGCTATTTTTGCGACTTATTACTTTCAGATTGTTACTTTTTATAAAATTTAACACGAAAATTAATCAAAAACCGATTGCTTTTATTAGAGAATACGTACTTTTGCGGCATCAATCTTTTAAATCAACTAAAAT
>ENA-UEOZ01001234-UEOZ01001234.1-human-gut-metagenome-genome-assembly--contig:-NODE-1234-length-10700-cov-5.167279_pt1 | contig 10700 bp, 9 predicted proteins | sample MGYA00242898_ERZ507912 | MGnify/ENA primary metagenome ERZ507912 (study PRJEB26167, sample SAMN06115410) | human gut metagenome | host: Homo sapiens | place: China:Chongqing | collected 2016-04-27... | reverse complement strand
ATGGTTCGGTAGTTCAGCTGGTTAGAATACATGCCTGTCACGCATGGGGTCGCGGGTTCGAGTCCCGTCCGGACCGCCAGAAACAAAAGTCTTTGGTTCATTGTGAATCAAAGACTTTTTTATTTTAATCCAAGGGGTCGAGATTCTGTTGAAAATGATTTGCGCCTGCCCAAAAATGAAACCTTTCAGGTGAAGGATGGAATGAAAGTTATGAGGCTATGAAATGAGTATAAAAACAAAAAAGACCTGAAAGATTTCCTTTCAAGTCTTTTTTTTGTGGGCAGTGATGGATTCGAACCACCGAAGGCGAAAGCCAGCTGAGTTACAGTCAGCCCCATTTGGCCACTCTGGTAACTGCCCCCGTTATTTTCAATTGCAGTGCAAAGGTACGATTATTTTTGAAACCTGCAAGCGTTTAGGCAGAAAAATTTACCATTTTAAGAGCTGTTACTGCCGCTTCATCTCCTTTGTTTCCGTACTTGCCACCTGCACGGTCTTCGGACTGTTGCATAGTGTCTGTCGTTAACAAGCCGAAAATGAATGGAATATCGTACATAAGATTTAATTCTGTAATGCCCTGCGTAACGCCTGAACAGACATAATCGAAATGAGGAGTATCTCCTCTTACGACGCAGCCCAAAACGATAACGGCATCCACTTCTTTTGTTTCAGCCATTTTTTTTGCGCCAAAAGTCAGTTCGAAGCTGCCTGGTACTCGTTTTACAAATATGTTTTCGGCTTTGACGCCATGTTTTTCCAATGTGTTGCAGGCGCCTTCCAATAGCTTTTCGGTGATGTGCTTGTTCCATTCCGCTACGACGATTCCGACAGTCACTTCCGATCCGTCAGGAACACTGTTAAAGTCGTACTCCGATAAATTCTGATAAGCTGTTGCCATATTTTTTGTTCTTAAAAGAAGAGGATGCCTTGTTTGACGAGACATCCTCTTATATGATTATAATAATGTGTATACGTTATTTGTTCAATGCCGAAGCACGGGTGATATATTTGTCGATATCGGAAGCTTCCATTGAATTGAAGTATTTTTCCTTAATCGTCGTGTATGCCTTAACAGCATCACCATATTGTTTCAGGCTTTCATAAGCGATACCGGCTTTCTTCAGGTAAGTCGGGCTGATCACTTCGTTGCTTGCCTGCTTGGCTGCTTTTTCGAAATAGCTGATACCTTCTTTTACGTTGCCCATATTTACATAGCAGTCACCGATCAGGCCCGTGATAGCCGGCGAGATCATGTCGTCGCTGCCGCTGAAAGATTTCAGCAGATCCAATGCTTTTTCATTGTCGCCCATCTTGAAATAGCAGATACCGGCATAAGCCTTTGCCAAGTTACCGGCCGATGTGCTTCCGTATTGGTCGATGATAGCTTCGAATCCTTCATAATCCGCACCGTTTCCGTTCAGTGCCAGGTTGAAAGAGTCTTTTGCAAAATATTGTTCGCCTTTGAACATAGCTGCTGCGGCTTTTTTCTCCTGCGGAATCAAATATCCGTGCTTGATACCCAAAACAGCTCCAACAACGAGAGCGAGTGCTATAATACCATAAATGATTTTCTTTGAATTGTTTTCAATGAACTGCTCCGATCTCGAAACAATTTCTTCGACCTCTAACTCTTTGTTGGTGTCTTTTTCCTTAGTAGCCATAATGTTTTATAGTTGTTATTATTTTATCATTGTTTTATGCCTGTGGCAATTCAAGTCGCAAAAGTAGTTTTTTTTACTGAGAAAATCTATACTTAGAAGTATATTTTTTAATTTTGTGCAACTAATATAGCGTGGATGATACTTAAAAAGCTTTCTATACTCAATTATAAAAACATTCTCCAGGCAGAAGTTTCTTTCTCTCCCGAAATAAATTGTTTTTTCGGGAATAACGGAATGGGAAAGACCAATCTGTTGGATGCCGTTCATTATCTCTCTTTTTGTAAAAGCCATATCAATACGCCCGATTCCCAGCTGATCAACAATGGTCAGGATATGTGCGTGTTGCAAGGTAACTATGACTATGAGGGGCGTGAAGAGGAGATCTTTTGTGCTATCCGTCGCCGGCAGCGGAAACAGTTCAAGCGGAATAAAAAAGAGTACGACAAACTGTCGGAGCATATCGGTCTGTTGCCATTAGTGATGGTTTCGCCAGCCGATTCGGAACTGATACAAGGCGGGAGCGAAGAACGTCGCCGCTTTCTCGATGTGATTATTTCGCAGCAGGACAAGCCTTATCTGCATGCGTTGATACAATATAATAAAGCCTTGCTTCAGCGGAATTCGCTGTTGAAGGACCAGTGTATCGACGCTTCCCTTTATGAAGTGCTGGAAATGCAGCTGGACATGTACGGCCGGATGGTGTACGAGAAGCGGCAGATGTTGGTGAATGATTTTATCCCGATCTTCAACGAATATTACCAGACGATCTGCCGTTCGACCGAACAGGTCGGTTTGCGGTATATCTCCCAGTTGGAGAAGGGGAGCCTGGCGGATATGCTGGCTGCCAATCGGGAACGTGACCGCATACTCGGTTATACCTCGACCGGCATTCACAAGGATGAACTGGAGATGACGTTGAACGGCCACCTGATCCGCCGTGTCGGTTCGCAAGGGCAGAACAAGACGTATCTGATTGCCCTCAAGCTGGCTCAGTATGTGTTTCTTTCCTGCAGGGGGCAAGCGCGTCCGATCCTTCTGTTGGACGATATTTTCGACAAGCTGGATGCCGACCGGGTGGAGCAGATCGTCAAGCTGGTGAGCGGCGACCAGTTCGGGCAGATTTTCATTACTGATACGAACCGGAAATATTTGGACGCCATCCTGCAATCGATCAATCACGGCTACGCTCTGTTCAGGGTCGAACAGGGTGAAGTGCAACCGATGGAGGAAGCGGAATGATGCACCGGAATGCACAGACGTTGGGCGATGCGATCCGGGAGTTTTTCGAGGATAATGCTGAGTTGAGGGGGAAGATACTGGAAATCCGTGTCATGCGGGCCTGGGGCGAGATACTGGGGCCGATGGTCGCTCAGTACACTCGTAATATATATGTAAAAGACAAAGTGCTGTATGTTTCCCTCACTTCTTCCGTCTTGAGAAGTGAATTGGTGTTGTGCCGGGAACGTCTGGTGAAGAGCTTGAACGATTATGCCGGTTCGGAAGTTATACAAGATATAGTTATCAGATAAAAGAGTTGAATCATTATGGATGCAAAAAAGATAGAAGAAGTTCCGTTTGAAGAGGTTTATGAAGTGGAAAAGTATGGCACATACTATTCTGAAAATAAATTCTGGCAAAAAGTACAACGGGTTGCAAAGAAAGTCGGTGCGACGGTGATACGCCCTGTCTTCCAGCTTTATTATCTGCTGCACGATAAAGATGTTCCGTTACAACATAAGGCTTATATCATAGGAGCTTTAGGCTATTTTATTCTGCCGTTCGACCTGATACCGGAAGGTCTTCTTCCGGTGATCGGCTTTACTGACGATGTAGCCGTGATGGGACTTGTCCTGAAAATCGTGAAGGATAGCATCACACCGGAGATAAGAGCCAAGGCGGATGCTAAGGTTATGGAGCTGTTGCAAACGGATAAGATCTGAATCACAATATTTCTTTTTCAGTTATGATCAAGTCCATTTTCCGGTCGAACGGCTCGGCCGGAATCTGATCCTTTAACTGGAAGTCATAGCAGATTCCGATTTTAGGAACATCCAGTGTCGAAAGCAGTCGGTCATAAAATCCTTTTCCCCGTCCGAGGCGGTTATGCTGGCGGTCGAAGGCGACACCCGGAACAATGATCAGGTCTATTTCGCTTTCCGGTACGGCTTCACAATCTTCGCTTGGTTCCAATATCCCGAAAACACCCGTTTTGAGTGATTCTTTTCCTGCATACAAGAGCAATTGAAGATCATTCCCTTTTATAAGAGGGAGCAATAATCTCTTTTTCCGGTACCATTTTTCGATCAGTCCGGCAGTCTGCACTTCGCCGGGGATGGCATGGTATAGTGCAATGCACGAAGCTTGCTGGAAGAGGTCTGTCTCTTCCAGCCGATCCATTATCTTAGCAGAGAGATCCAGCAATGTAGTCTTCGTATATGATCTCTTTAAGGAAGCCATATCCTCTCGAAGCGTTTGTTTGGCTTTGCGCAATTCCATTGGGCGTATTGTTTTTGTTCTCCAGTGTCGGGAATGATTTGCCTTCGTTCAGGACTTTGACGGCGCGTTTCAGCGTGATGTCATCGTTCTGGAATATTGGATAGAAGCCGGCTTCGTCGAAGAAGTTACGGACGATGTAGGCCTGGATCTGTTTCTCGATCAGTTTGCCTGATATGTTGATCAGGTGCGGACGTTTCTTGATCCCTTTTGCTGCGGCATAATTGGTGAAATCGGAAAGCAGTGGTTGTTGTTGCAGGTATTTGTGTAAGTCCTGATAGGTCTTGAAAGAAGCCAACTTGTCGTAATTGCGATCCGAGTATTCGAGTGCATATAGGTTCAACATACCGGAATTGACTACGTTGGAGAAATAGGAAGTCACACCGCTTGTGTCACGCGGGATGAAGATATCCGGCATGATACCGCCGCCGCCGTAAACGGGGCGTCCCATCACGGTTTCGTATTTTTCGCTGTTGTTCAGCTTGATGCTGTCGGCAGAATCAAATTCACCGTGCATGAAACGTTGGTAGATGTCCTGTTCGTATTCGCTGTCTTTACCCAGTTCGTACTTTTTCTGGATACAACGTCCAGACGGCGTGTAATAGCGTGCGATCGTCAGGCGGATTTCCGAACCGTCGCTTAACTGGATCGGCGACTGGACCAAGCCTTTTCCGAAAGTACGGCGGCCGATAATCAGCCCGCGGTCATTGTCTTGGATAGCTCCGGAGAAGATTTCACTGGCGGAAGCCGAGAACTCGTCTGTCAAGACTACAATCGGAGCATCCTGGCAAGTACCTGTGCCGTTCGTATAGACATCGTTGCGCGGGAATGCTTTTCCTTCCGTGTATACGATCAGGCGGCCTTCCGGCATGAATTCGTTTACCATATTGATGGCGGCATCCATATAACCGCCCGTGTTACCGCGAAGGTCGATCACGAATGAGGTACAACCTGCCTGTTTCAGCTTGGCGATTGCTGTGATAAATTCATTATAAGTGGTACGGCCGAATTTGCTTACCTTGATGTAGCCGATTCCTTTGCTTACCTCGTAAGACACGTCGACCGAACTGACGGGGACATCGCCGCGCGTCACGTCGAAATACAACAGTTCCGGTTCGTTTTTACGTTTTATGCCTAACTTGACCGTACTGTTCTTCGCACCACGCAGAGTCTTCATGATGACTTCCTGGTCACTTTTGTTGCCGGCATACAGGGAGTCGTTGATCGTGATGATACGGTCGAAGGGCTTCAAGCCGGCCTTCTCTGAAGGTCCCCCCGGAATGACGTTGATAACCAGAATGGTATCGGTCTGTATATTGAATGAAACCCCGATGCCGCTGAACGATCCTTCCAGGTCTTCATTTGCCCGTTGGGCATCCTTTGCCGGTATATACACGGAATGCGGGTCCAGTTCGCTGAAGACCTTAGGAATGGCATCTTCCACTAATTGTTTCATATCGACTGTATCGACATACTGTTCGTCGATAATGTCGAGGATGGCATTGATTTTATTTCCACTGGAATAAATATGCCTCTTTCCTTGTGTCAGTCTGAGGTAATGATTCCCTACAAATATCCCGAGAGCAATACTTAATGCTATAATCACAGGCAACCATACAGCCAGCCTTTTGTTCTTGTCCATAAAACGTATCTTTAGTCGTTTATTTCTATATAATCTATAATAACACCAGCGCGACGTAATAGGTTGCAACCATCTTCCACCCTATATTTTTCAGAGTATACCACCCGCTTGATCCCAGACTGGATGATGAGCTTGGCACATTCGATGCAAGGGGCGGAGGTGACGTAGAAGCGGCCACTTTCGTAATGGCATTGGCTTCCGCATGCAGAACGTAAGGTTTGGTAACATTGTTCTCGTCTTCGCAAACATTCTCGAAACCGGATGGCGTACCGTTATATCCGTCAGAGATAATCATTTGGTCTTTTACTATCAGTGCCCCAACCTGGCGTCTCTTGCAATACGAATTTTCAGCCCATACGGCCGCCATTCTGAGATAGCGCTTATCCAATTCGAGTTGCTTTTCCTTCTTATCGCACATCGTCTTCTGATTTTATATACCTTAAATTATATAAATAGTAGGCAAAGGTACATATATTTGGGATAAATGGAATAGGTTCGAAGTTTTTTTGTTCAAGCGTGTATCATAAAAATACCATAGAAGGCAACCTCGAAAACAAATCAGACTTGCATCCGGCTCTGGACGGATGCGGATGGTCCGCCTGGTTCTATTCCGTTTCTTTTTAACAGGGCACCGATTTCCGCATCTTTTCCCCGGAAACGTTTGTACAGGATATCCGGATCTTCGGTTCCGCCTTTCGATAGGATGTTTTTACGGAAAGAACGGGCTGTTTCCCGGTTGAAGATTCCCGTCTCTTTGAAGACCGAGAAAGCATCGGCATCCAGGACCTCTGCCCATTTATAGCCGTAATAGCCGGCTGAATATCCACCGGAGAAGATGTGTCCGAAACTGCTGCTCATCAAGGTTCCGGGAACTTCGGGGACGATCACGGTCTGTTTCCAGGCTTCCTTCTCGAAAGAGATAACATCTTCGCCGAATGGTTCTGTTCGGGTATGCCAGGCCATATCTAAGAAACCGAAGCTCAGTTGACGGCAGCAGGCATATCCTGCGTTGAAATTGGAAGCGTCTATTAATTTCTGTACTAATTCTTGCGGGATTTTTTCCCCGGTTTTGTAGTGGATGGCGATCTGATCCAGAAACTCTTTCTCTGTCAGCCAGTTTTCCATCAGTTGGGAAGGAAGTTCCACAAAGTCACGATAGACATTTGTACCGGAAAGGCTCGCGTATGATCCTTCGGCAAACATACCGTGCAGGGCATGCCCGAATTCGTGCAACAGCGTGTTGACCTCGTCAAAAGTCAACAAAGAAGGCTTCGTCTCGGTCGGACGTGTGAAGTTCATTACGATAATGATTTGGGGCCGGCTGTCTTTGCCGTCTTGATCCCGGTATTGTTCCTTTATGCTGTTCATCCAGGCACCCGACTGTTTCCCGTCGCGCGGATGAAAGTCTGTATATAATATGGAAAGAAACTTCCCGTCGGCATCGTAGACCTCGTATGCCTCTACTTCGGGATGATAAACCGGAATCTCTTTATTCTCTTTAAAAGTGATGCCATATAATTGCGTAGCCAGACCGAACACGCCTTTCTTTACATGATTCAGTTCGAAATAGGGACGCGTCATTTCATCATTCACGTTGAAACGGATGTCTTTCAGTTTTTCGGAATAATAGCTCCAATCCCAAGGCATGACCGTTATGTTTTCTTTTTCCGTTTCCGAAGCAAATCCTTGTACGGCCTCGTATTCGTTCCGGGCTACCGGCTTGTAGGCATCCAATAACTCATTCAGCAGTTTATAGACGCGTGCGGGAGTTTTGGCCATCGTATGTTTCAATTTGTAGTCGGCATAGTTGGCATATCCCATCAGTCTTGCGATTTCCAGGCGGATATTGACGATTTTCCGTATGATTTCCTTGTTGTCGTATTCATCCCCTTTGTTACCTATGCTCATATATTCCCGATACATCTTTTCCCGTAACCCGCGCAAAGCTGAGTAACGCATGAAAGGCACGTAGCTTGGGGCCGAGAGATTGAACAGCCATCCGGTTTTTCCTTTTTCTTTAGCCCTGAGTGCGGCAGCTTCGCGTATGCTTTCCGGTAGTCCTTCCAGTTCGTCTTCTTTTGTTAGCAACAGTTCGTAGCGGTTCTTGTCTTTCAATGCGTTCTGATCGAATGTGAGGGAAAGAAGGCTTAACTCGGAACTGAGTTTACGGTATTTTTCTTTCTCTTCGGGTCCGAGTGCGGCGCCACGTGCGCAAAAAGCTTCGAATGTCTTCTCCAGCAGACGTGCGTCTTCCATCGGGAGATGCAGTTCATCTTTCCGGTCGTAGACACTCTTTACGCGTGCGAATAGTTGTTCGTTCAAATAAATATTGTTGGAGCTTTCCGACAGTTTGGGGGATACTCGTTGCGAGATATCCATCATCTCGTCGTCTGCTTCTGCATTCAATACGTTGAAGAAAGCCGAGATGACTTTATCCAGCAGCTTGCCGCTGCGTTCGAGTGCTATGATTGTGTTCTCGAATGTAGGAAGTTCCGTATTGTCGGCAATGGCTCGGACTTCCTCGTCCAATTGCCAGATTCCTTCGTCGAAAGCTGGTTCATACTGTTCTGTTTCGATCTGGTCGAACGGAGGAGTTCCGAACGGAGTCCGATAAGTCTCGAAAAAGGGATTTTCTCTATTTTGTTTCATGTTCTTTCGTGTTGATTTATTATATAACAAAGGTACGGAATAATCGGCAAATAAAAATGCATTGATTGCCAGACGATGCCAAACTGCCGGATTTGGAAGTTTTTAACAGCTTGGCATGTGTTTGACAACACATATATCCACTTTGGCATATTTGTAACAGATTATCAATCAAACTGTTTTTAAATCGTAAAAATGAAATTTCTAAATAAATATGAAAGTGAATTTGTTTTTTTATTTTTTAAGTGATACTTTTGGTCAAGATACAAAAGCAATTTATATGTTATCACGTTAAAGCATAAACTTAAAACCAAATATAAAAATATGAGTTATCTTAAATTTGACAAGACTCTTATGACGAACCTGGAAGAAGCGCTGCCAAGAGAAATTCTTCGTACGAATCGTTCGGGAGCCTATCATTGTACAACTATCGTTGATTGCAACACAAGAAAATATCACGGATTACTTGTAATTCCGGTTCCGGAACTGGATGATGAGAATCACGTATTGTTGTCGTCATTGGATGAAACTGTCATACAGCATGGTGCCGAATTTAACTTGGGGCTTCATAAGTATCAGGGGGATAATTACAGTCCGAGAGGTCATAAGTACATTCGTGAGTTCGAATGCGAGAAAGTTCCTACGACGATCTATCGTGTAGGAGGTGTTATTCTGAAAAAAGAGAAGTTGTTTGTGCATCATGAGAATCGAATCTTGATCCGTTATACGTTGTTGGATGCCCATTCGGCAACAATATTGCGCTTGCGTCCGTTTTTAGCGTTTCGCAGTGTCCGTGAATATACACACGAGAATGCCCAGGCCAGTCGCGAATATCAGGTTGTGTCGAATGGTATCAAAACCTGTATGTATCCGGGCTATCCTGAATTGTATATGCAACTGAACAAAAAGAATGAGTTTCATTATCTGCCTGATTGGTATCGGGGTATCGAATATCCGAAAGAGCAGGAGAGAGGCTATGACTTTAACGAAGATCTGTATGTTCCCGGATATTTTGAGGTTGAGATAAAGAAAGGGGAAAGCATCGTCTTTTCCGGTGGGGTTTCTGAAATAGGAACTCGTTCGTTGAAAAAGACTTTTGAAGACGAGGTTGAAGAACGTACACCTCGCGATACTTTCCGACATTGCCTGATCAATGCAGCACATCAATTCTTAAATAAGCAGGAAAATGAATTTTATATTTTAGCCGGTTATCCGTGGTTCAAGTGCAGGGCACGCGATTTGTTTATTTCTTTGCCGGGGCTGACTTTGGCTATCAATGAGGTTTCCAAGTTTGAAATGGTAATGGAAACGGCCTGTAAGGCGATTTATAATTTTATCCGTAATGAACCGAGCCAGATCAAGATTTATGAAATGGAGCATCCCGATATCTTGCTTTGGGCTGTTTGGTGCATTCAGCAATATGCTAAAATGGTTTCACGTGAGGCATGCCGCGGGAAATATGGTGTATTGTTGGAAGATATCATGAGGTTCCTCTGTCAGGATAAACATCCGAATCTGATTCTGCATGATAATGGATTGCTTTATACCTATGGGACGAATAGGGCTGTAACATGGATGAACTCGACGGTTAACGGACATCCCGTTATTCCGCGTACAGGATATATTGTTGAGATCAATACATTGTGGTATAACGCTTTGCGGTTTGCAGGAGAATTGTCGGGTGAGGCCGGAAATAATGCTTTGGCTGAATCATTGGGAGCTTTGGCCGAGAAAAGCGGGAAGTCGTTTGTCAATGTGTTCTTGAATGAATATGGCTATTTGCTCGATTATGTCGATGGTAACATGATGGAGTGGAGTGTGCGTCCGAATATGATATTTGCCGTGGCATTTGATTATTCTCCTTTGAATTCCAGCCAGAAAAAAGGTGTACTCGATATTGTGACGAAAGAGTTGCTTACTCCTAAAGGACTCCGTTCCTTGAGCCCGAAGAGCGGTGGGTATAATCCTAATTATGTCGGTCCTCAGATCCAGCGTGATTATGCTTATCATCAGGGAACGGCCTGGCCTTGGCTGGCAGGTTTCTATTTTGAGGCATATCTTCGTATCTATAAGATGAGCGGTATAGGGTTTATCGAACGTTATCTGATTGGGTACGAAGATGAAATGTCGTCTCATTGTATCGGGTCCATTTCAGAATTGTTTGACGGTAATCCTCCGTTCAAGGGGCGCGGAGCTATATAATTCGCCCTGAATGTTGCAGAAATATTGAAGATATTCTACTTATTCAGCAACTCTCA
>ENA-UEOZ01001218-UEOZ01001218.1-human-gut-metagenome-genome-assembly--contig:-NODE-1218-length-10874-cov-101.393906_pt1 | contig 10874 bp, 7 predicted proteins | sample MGYA00242898_ERZ507912 | MGnify/ENA primary metagenome ERZ507912 (study PRJEB26167, sample SAMN06115410) | human gut metagenome | host: Homo sapiens | place: China:Chongqing | collected 2016-04-27... | reverse complement strand
GCCACCCGGACGTTAGTCCGTGGCCGTCAGCCGCGCAGCGGCCTTATATGTTTCTTATGTAGCTTATGTTCTTATGTCTCCGCGGTAAGCGGCCAAACACGCTACGCCTTATGTCCTTCTGTTCTTATGTTCTTTTGTTTACCGCGTTAGCGGCTGCCAGGCAACGCTACGGCGTCAGCCCATTAGCATATTAACACATTAGCAGCCCATTAGCCCATCAGAGAGTTCTCTCCCTCCTCAGCGGGTAATTACCGCGCAGCCTTTCAAAGTCATCAGGGCATTGTTTCAGCGCCACACTGTCGCGCACAGGGTCATAAAGCCGCAGTTCCGGCGCAAGCAAATGCCCCACCCCCTCAGGGTAATAAGCAAACCCCTCAGGCAACTCAGGCGCCGACACTGCCTCGAAAGCAGACGCGTCCAATCCAAAATGCCCCGCCACAGCCTCCAAACTCATTCGTGTACCGTTAGCCTTGCCGTCAGCGCTGTAACCCGCAATGTGCGGTGTACCCACAAACACCATGTCAAGCAATTCACGGTCAATGCCAGGCTCATGCTCCCAAGTGTCAATCACTGCCGTGCGCACACGTCCGGCCTTCATGGCAGCCTTCAGCGCAGCAGTGTCCACCACCTCGCCGCGACTACTGTTAATCACCACAGCCCCCTTGCGCAACTTGCCAAAAAACTCCTGTCCTGCCAAGTGGAACGTAGGATAAGGCTGAGGCTCACGCGTCAGCGGCGTATGAAACGTCACCACGTCAGCCCTTTCAGCCACCTCGTCAAGCCCCACAAAGTCAGGTCCCGACGCCCCCTCGTGCGCGGCACGCAGCGGGTCGCAAAGCAGCACCTCCTTAAATCCCAGCCTTTCAGCCATCAGCAGCACCTGCGTGCCCACATGGCCCACACCCACAATGCCCAGCGTCAAACCGCCAAACACCGTGCGGTCAAGTTCACCGCGCGTCACCCGTGCCGTAGCAGGCAGCAGTTCACCCCCCGCGCGCCAGCACCCGTGTGCAGCCAGTTGCAGCAGCACAGCTTCAATATACTGTGCCACACTGCGTGCATTACAGCCCGGGCAGTTAGTCCATGCTATGCCAGCCTCCTTCAGCCACGCCGTGTCCAGGTGGTCATAGCCAATAGTAGCCGTAGCAATAAACTGAACCTTTGAGCCTTCGAGCAGCGCCCTGTTGCAGTGCGTGCGTGTGCGCACAATCAGCGCATCAGCGTCACGCACATCATCGGGACCGATTTCAGCCCCCGCCTTATATGTCACATCACCCAGCAGTTCGGCATAGCCATGCATAAAGGGTATTTTAGAGTCAATGACCAGTTTCATGTCCTTTCGTTTGTTGTAGTAAAGGCCATTGCTGCCAGCATTCGCGCAGCAATGGCCTTGTTCAAATCATTATTCAATGTCACACATTATGGTATGGCATCAATATCCTTTTGAGACAGTCCTGTCAGCTTTTCTATCAAGTCATAACCCAGGCCCTCCCTCTTCATTTCGCTAACCATTTTGTTGAGCGTCTCAACCCGTCCTTCAGCCAAACCTTTAGCCATACCTTTAGCCAAACCTTCAGCCATACCTTTAGCCATGCCCTCGGCACGTCCCTCGTCCTTGGCAGTATCAAGCGAGTTCTTTATGTCGCGGTAAGCCTTCAAGCTATCCTCATATTCCTTCAATTCCGTATGGGTGAAACTTGCAATTTCGGCTTCCGAAAACAAGTGGTCAAACACTGCGTTGCGCAAGTGTGCAGGTTGCTTGTTGAGTCGGGCAAGGTTCTTCAGCACATATATCCATTTGTCATACAACGTGTCAAGCTCGTCCAGGTTCTTGTTGAATTTAGCTACTTCCACATACTTAAACCTCAGCTTCTCGTTGAACACCTTGTTGGTTTCCTTGTCAATCAGCGCCACATCATGGATGATGGAGTCTCTTGCAAAAGCCTCTTCGTGCATGTCAAAGTTGAGCAGAGCCACCACGTAGACGTGTGCCAGCTTAAAGTTCCAGTCCTGTCCCTTTGGAGCTTGTTCGCGTATGGGAAAGGTTGCATAATACAATGAGCGGTCCTTAAAGTAGTGCTGCTTTGCATTCTGCATCTCCACAATAAACTTCTCGCCTCGCTCATTCTCGCAATACACGTCAAAAATAGCCTTGCGTTCGGCATACACGTCACCCACATGTTCGCTGTTCAGAAAGTGCACATCTTTCACCACCTCCTCACCATTAAAAAGCGAGTTAAGGAAACTTATCAGCAAGTCCTTGTTAGGCAGCGTGCCGAAAATGCGCTTAAATCCAAAGTCTGTAAGAAGACTTATATAACGTTCCTCAGTATATCTCATAATTTGGGTTAGGGGGTTAGGAGGTTAGAGGTAGGGTATTCAAAATTGGCATCAAAAGCGCGACCGTTTTTGGAGCATTTTAAGTTGCCTGGAACGCGCTGCAAAAAACGCAAGCACTAATGGGGGCGACGCGTCTCGCGTCGGGATAGAGAAATGAGGGAAATACAAACTATACTAAATAATAGCTGCATCTTTTCCCGACGCGAGACGCGTCGCCCCCATTAGAGGTAGCGTTCGGTGCTTGAGTCCGTTCGCATGTTTACTTTTCACCGAACAGCCATAACAACGAATAGAATTCCCAAAAACGACACCATAGGCTCGGGGTGTAGCGGGTTAAGAGGCTCGAGGGTTAAAAGGGGTTAGAGGGTTAGGGGGTTAAAAGATTACCATAACGTGCCTAACACACAAAGGTTACTTTATAACCTCATAACCTCAAAACCTCTCATAACCTTGCTCCCTCAATGCCTCTGGCGGCGTACAGAGTAGCCACCACCCGACGATTTGCCGGTTGAAGCCTTAGGCTGGCGTGATTTCGTCTTGGCCGGTTTGCTCTGCTTCGTAGAGCTGCCAGACGACACCTTAGTAGAGCTTGTGCGGCGCGTGCTCGACGTGCGACGCGAAGTAGACGTGCGCCGGCTTGTGCGCGAAGCCTTGCCAGCCGCAGCTAACGAGTCAGCCGCCGCCTGCGCCAGCGAGTCGGCACGCAACTTGGCATAATAAGCACTGTCGCGTCCGTAAACGTGCTCCTGCACATCAACCAACTGCTTCTCAATGCGCTTCTGTTCGCGAATTACCGCAGAGTCGTCCGTGCAATAGTTCGACAGCAAGCGGTCCTGCAAATTCACAGCCTTGTAAATGTCGCCCTTGTAACACTTCATTGTAAAAAAGTCGTCGGCCGACATCATAGCTGCATTATTCAGCGACGAGCCCATCAGCATCAGCTTGCCCAGATAAGGCGCAATGTCACTCATCTTCACCCAGAACATGGGGTACTGCGCCAGCTCGCCGCCAAAGTCAGCATCGCCGCGTTTCAGCACAGGGCAGAGCGCCGTCACCTGACTGCGGAAAGTAGCCGTATGCTGGTCGTAGTAAGTACTCTCCTTTACAAAGTAAGCCTTCACCTCGTCCGACGGAATGTCAGCATCGTTCACACGCACCTTGTCACCCTTCGACTCGTAAAAGATGTGGTAGCGGTCCATCAACTGCTTGGCCGTCACCTCGTTCTTGGCCGAAAAGTCCTCGTTGCCGTCAAGTTTATAGTCGTAAGCCTTGATTTGCTTGCGCAGCAGCAACTTAAACAAGTACGTAAACAAATTCTCGCGTCCGTCCTGTGGTGTGGTAGGGTAGTAGAGCACCGCATTCTGTTCCTTGCTCAAGTCGATGGTGCGGTACAAGTCGCGTCGCCAGGCCGCATCAGCCGGCATGGTCTGTGCGGTCGGAAACTCGCGGTATGCGCTGCCTTGCGGCGCGTTGAGTTGTTGTTCCTGTCGAGCCTGCTGTTCAGCGCGCCGGCGTGGCGGCTGAGCCTGGGCCACATCAGCATAAGCCGTGGCACAGAGCAGCAGTACAAGGGCAAATATCTTTTTCATGAGGTTGTGTTAATTTACTATCACTTCGAGACTACCGTTAAGGTTGCGCGCAATGCCGTCGGGACCGATGGCACGCACCTTCGATATGTAGAAACGCTGGCCGCGGCGCAGCTCGCGCATCAAGTTACGTTGGTTCTCGGTAAAGTTGGCACCCGCCGAGGGTTCGGGGCGGAAGTTGCCCATGCGGTCGGCAAACACCGTTTCAAAACTCAGCACCCTGAACGGGATATTGAGCAACCCGTCGTCAATGGCAGCCCCCAGGCCATGAGCACCAATAATGCTCCCCTTGGCTATGCGGCCACCCCTAAAGCGGTCGGCTCCCACTTGTATAAAGGCCGTTGGGTCGGGCAGTTTGCGCACCTGGAAGGTAAACTGGCCCATATTCTGCGCCTTGCCGTTCACCTTGCCGCTCACCGTAAAGGTCACGTGTTCGCCCACCCTGGCCGGACGTGCCGTATACTTGCCAGGGCCGCGCTGCACAAGCGAGCCGCCCGTCATGGTCAAGTGCACACCAGCATTGCCGCCCGCAGCCGTCACACTGATGGGGTTGTCAAAGCCCGCATAGAGCACATTCATCAAGTCGGCCGCCACAGTGGCACCCGTGGGCGGTGCTATCACATTATACTTCTGCGTAAAGTTGCGGCGTATCACATCGCCCGCAGCATTAGGCATCAGTATGTAGCCCGAAAAACTGTACTGGCCCGGGCCCCCCACCGTAAAGTTGTAAGAGCCGTCGGCCGCAATGCGCCGGCCGTTCACATATATCTCGGGGCGCTGCGTGGTGTCGACAGCCGCCATAAATATCTTAGAGCGGAACTGCTCGCCGGGGTACAGCGTGGTAGCCTCGGCCGACACATAGGCGTTAAGCTGGTTCACGCGTATATCCTTCAAGTCGATGTTAGCCAGCAGCGTGTGCACCACCTCGTTCTCGGCCTTGCGCACATCACTCTGCAGCTTGGCCAGCATCGTTACCGCAGCCACCGAGGGCATCTCCTCAAACATATATTGCTGCCAGTTCTTGCCCACCGTGTTCTCGTTGCGGGGCACATCAGTCGACAGGTTCGAGGCAATGATAGCCTTTTGCCGAGGGTCGGTCACGAGAGCCAGAATGCGGTTGCGAAACGAGTTGATGGCATCGAACAGCTGTTTGCCCTTGCCCCGTGCCGGAGCCAGCATCACGCGGTTAGAGCCCTCAAGGTCCTCCTTATTCTGCAAGTTGTCGGGGTCAGCGTCCTTGCCGTCAGCCTCACGGGCAATGGCCATACGCAGTTCGCCGGCAAAGTTGTATAGCGAGTCGCTCATACGTTTCACCTCCATGGCCTTGTCGTACCATGGCTTCACCTTTGCCGGATTACCCTTCATGGCCTCGGCAAAGTCAGCGTAGAGCGCTTGGTTCTCCTTCATGGCATTGCCAGTGGTGCGCTTCAGGCTCTCGCCAATCATGGTGAAGCCCTTCAGCACGTCACTCGACACATTGAGCGCCAACATAGCCATTAACACGATATACATCAGGTTAATCATCTTTTGGCGTGGAGATACCGGTCTTTTCTTTACAGACATCTGTAGTAATGTTATTATATATTCAAATTCTTCGCTTGGCGTGGGCAGGCCGCAATATCCGTTATTGCAGTATCGTATACTTTGCTTGTAGTTAGTGCGGGCTGAAAGCTATTCGTTATTGCAGTATCGTATACTTTGCTTGTAGTTAGTGCGGGCTGAAAGCCCAATGTAGCACATAGCCCAGGGCAAGCGTAGCGACACCCTGGGTGTCCTGTGTTGGAGCAGTCGCGCCCTGTAAGGGCAAAAGCTTTAATTTTTTATGTACACCCTTGCCGCTCTATCTATGCTTTTGCCCTTACAGGGCGCGTCAATAGGTGCTGTGGGTGTAACCCAGGGTGTCGCTACGCTTGCCCTGGGCTATGTGCTCCACTGGGCCTTCAGCCCGCCTTTCAAGCACGTCACGGCGTCAGCCACATCAGCATATCAGCCCATTAGCATTTCAACCCATACCCCTCGGCGTCAGCCCTTATGTTCTTGCGGCCACGCGGACGTCAGTCCGTGGCCGTCCGCCGCGCAGCGGCCTTATGTCCTTATGCTCTTATGTCCTTATGTTTCCCGCGTTAGCGGCTGCCAAGCCACGCTACGGCGTCAGCCCTTATGTTTCTTATAGTATGGGGCGCAGCCCCCATACCAAAGTTATGTTTCTTATGTAGCTTATGTTCTTATGTCTCCGCGGTAAGCGCAAAACTAAGCGCAAAGCAATCTGTCCCCGCACAAAGCGCAAAAAAGAACAACGTCACATCAACAAGCCCGACTTACTCCGCCTGCTTCGGCATATTCACCGCCATGGCGTCAATCATGCGGCGGTACACACCATTAAGCTCCTCAATGCGTTTGGCCAGCTGGCGCGTCTCCTCATTGATTTGTTCGATAGTGCCCACCTGCTTGCTGATGCTCTGAAAGTGCAAGTCATAAGTCTTGTTGATAGCCGTGAGCGTGCGGTTGAGCTGCGCCATCTCCTCACTGTCGTGAGCCAGACGTGCGCTCTGCTCGTCCACCTTGGTAAAGGTGTCGGCCAGTGTGCGCAACTTGGCAATGTATGCCTGCGTAGCCTCCTCCATTTCGGGCGAGAGCACCGCTTGTGCACGACGCAGCAGCTCATCGTTTGCCAACCGTATGATTTCGGCCAACCGTTTGGCCTCGGCGTCAAAGGGCTGGGCACCAGCCGGTGTGGCAGCCGCAATGGCAGCCTGTGCCGCCTCGGCCGCATTCGGTGCCGCAGCAGCCGTAGCACCCGCCGTTTCGGGCGCAGCAGCAGTGCCACCCCCGCCAACGGTTGCCGTTGCAGCGGCCGTTGCAGCGGCAGCGCCACCACCCACAAACACCACACCACTCACGCCCTGAGCCGCAGCCGCAGCAGGCTGGGCAGCAGGTTGAACCGCAGCGGGTTGAGCCACAGGCTGAACAGCAGGCTGAGAAACTGCCTCATCAGCTGTCGTATCCTCAATGGTATCCTCGTCAGTGTCGTCAGCCTCCTCGTCGTCGTCAGTCAAGCCGAGTCGTGCCGCAATCTCCTCGTCAGTCTCATAGTCGTGCGGCAGTTCCTTGCCAATCTCATCCTTGTCAAAGGGACGGTCAAAGGCCGAGAGGAAGAACACCACCACCTCGGTACCCATACCCATAAAAAGCATAAAGTTGCCGCCCGGCAGGTGGGTCAGTTTGAACAGCGCACCAAGAATTACGATTGATGCACCCCACGAGTAGGCATAATTAAGGAACGTCTGTCCGGGCACACTATCCATCCAGTGTTGCAAGCGGACTACTATGTTAATCTTGCTCATTATTTCTTCTTCTTGCCATTGTTAGTTGCACTTGTCGTGTTAGCCTTCGACCTCACGCAGCGGAAACCGATGTACGAGCGCGGCTGGTTTTGATACTCCCACGTGCGCCATGCCGAGCGAATGTACGACATGGGGTCCTTCCACGAACCGCCGCGCACACTCTTGCGCTTCAGCACATAGGGGTCCTCCTTGGCAGCGTTGTAGGTCAGTTGCGGATTGAGGTCGGCCATGGCGTCCACACCCGCCTCGGTGTACACCGTGCTGGTCCATTCAGCCACGTTGCCCGCCATGTCGAACAAGCCGTTAGAGTTGGCACCATAGATGCCCACGCGCGAGGTAATAAGGTTGCCGTCGTCGGTATAATTGCCGCGGTCGGGCTTAAAGTTGGCATAGTAGCAGCCGTCCTGGCTCTTCGACTCCATGCCCTGCCACGGATAGGGGTTACCCTCCTTGCCGCGTGCGGCATATTCCCACTCCACCTCGGTAGGCAGGCGGTAGCGCTGAATAAATTTGGCCTGTGGCCCCATGCCCTTGAGCAGATAGTTGGTGCGCCAGGCGCAGAAAGCCTCGGCCTGCTCCCACGACACACCCACCACGGGGTAGTCGTTGTAGTTGGCCGACGAAAAGTAGAGCTTCATGTACTGCTCGTTGTTGGCATTTGAAAAGTCGTTCACCCACACCGTCGTGTCGGGGTACACGGGCACGATGTAAGTGTTCAGGAAGTCGTAAAGGCTCGAGAGCGGCCGTTCGATAGTCTGTCGCACAATCTGTCCGTTATCGTCCACATAAGCCGTATCCTTCGATATCATCACCACCTCGTCGGGGTCGGTAGGGTGGTCAGTGTTGAGCGAGCGCTCCTTAGGGTCGAGCCGGTATTTGCGCAGTGCAGCCTTTTCGTAGTCAAACACCTCGTAGCGGTAGTTAAGCTGTTTGGTGTCAATCATGCGCGTGCCGTCAATGGGGTGCGTGTAGTACACACTGTTAATGGCGCGTTCCTGGTCCTCGTTAGGTTTGCGCGGCAGCGGTTTAGCCCAGTTAAGGTGCGGTTTCACGGGGTCGCCGTTTCTGTCCACCTCAATTTTGTACGTTTCATCGCCGCCATATTGCGGGTCGGCCAGTCTTTCGCGAATGATAGAGTCGCGCACCCACTCCACAAACTGTCGGTACATACCGTTAGTCACCTCGGTTTGGTCCATCCAGAACCCGTCCACCGAGATGTCCTTTTGTGATGTCACCGTGCCCCACAGCGAGTCATTCTTTTCGAGACCCACCTTCAGGTAGCCGCGTTTCACCTCCACCATGCCGTAGGGTGTCGGTTCGTTAAACGAGGCACCGCGTGCGCCGGTCACCTCGCCGCCGCTCATCATGGCTCTGCCGCTGCCCATGCACGATGCCATCAGACCGCACAGGGCAAGAGCCGCGAGTATATTTGCTATTTTGTGTAACATACAGTAGTTGTAAGTACTAATGGTGTTTATGTGTATTATATAGATATTGTGTGCTTGAAGAATCTCCTGCCCACTTATATTGTAGCTCTATCTACTCAAGAATCGGATATAGCTTGTGCGGGCTGAAAGCCCAATGTAGCACATAGCCCAGGGCAAGCGTAGCGACACCCTGGGTGTCCTGTGTTGGAGCAGTCGCGCCCTGTAAGGGCAAAAGCCTTAATCATGTACTCCTTTGCCGCTCTATTTATGCTTTTGCCCTTACAGGGCGCGTCAATAGAGGTTGCGCGGGGACCCAGGGTGTCGCTTCGCTTGCCCTGGGCTATGTGCGACATTGGGCTTTCAGCCCGCGTAGGGTGTTTGCCCATCTACAGATCAGCGAGCACAGTTCGTTTCGCTCGCTACGGCGTCAGCCCTTATGTTTCTTGAGGCCACCCGGACGATAGTCCGTGGCCGTCAGCCGCGCAGCGGCCTTGTGTGTATCTTATGTAAACTTATGTTCTTATGTTTCCGCGGTAAGCGGCTAATACACGCCACGTCTTATGTCCTTATGCTCTTATGTTCTTATGTTTTCCGCGTTAGCGGCTGCAAGGTTCTGCTACAGCCACCTCACCGAGCGGTGCAAGTTCCGTCCCTTCTTGCCAAGGTTAAGGTCCAGGCGGTAGCCCAATGTGATTTCGTGCTGTCCGGCGCCCAGCCCCATGCCCGAAGTGTTAGCCTCGTACGAGTAGCCAAGGTCCACACCATGAAACATGCCGCCCACAAAGCCCGTCACCGAGTGTTGCGGACTGTAGCCAAGACCGCAGTACAGCCGCTTCTTCTGATGCGCATATTGCAGCCGCGCCGTAATGTCCGCCCTGAAAGCCGTGCCATCGTAGCGCAACATGGTAGAGGGTGTTATAGTAAATAACGGACTTCGCAGCCGAATATTGTATGCCGCCGTCAAATTATATAAAGCTTTTACCTTCAGCTCGTTCGTTTCGCCCATCGTCACCGTGGGCGAAGTCACGTGCTGCATGGCCAGCCCCACCTGCCAGCGCCGGTGTGCGTAGTAAAGACCCACCGAGGCATCAAATTTCGAACCGTCGAGGTCGGTGGTAGGGAAAGCCGGGTCGTTGGCGTCGCCAAGGTCAGCCTTGGAACCTTTAAGACTCTCGTTCAGCATGTCCGCCTCGGCACCGATACTCAGTGTGCCGCCCCACAGCTTGAAGTGGTAAGCATACTGCACGCTGAACCGCTTGTGGCTGAACAAGCCGAAAGCATCGTTCATAAAGTACACCCCCACGCCGTGCCGTGTCTTGCCCAACTGTAAGGCCATGTCGGCCCCGGCATACATGGTAGAGCCGCCGTCCTCGTAGCCAGCGGCATGAGTCTGCAAGGCCGCGTTGATGTTGAGTTGCGGTGTGCGTCCCACGGCAGCGGGGTTAAACTGCGGTTCTACCAGCCAGTAGTGCGACAGTGCAGGGTCCTGTTGCGCCCATGCCACATTGCCCGTGGCCGCAAGGGCTACGAGCACACCTATAATATATATATATGTGCGTGTGAGGCGTTGGTGCATCTCAGTTTAGTTGCGGGTGTCAGCTCTATTGTTTTATAACTTTTATTGTCACATTTGGCACAGTGCTTTGTCAAGGCCGTACCATGTGCGCTGCAAAGTTAATATTAAATGCCGAAGTATGTTGTGCGCGGGCGGATTTTCAGTTGCGGGAGTGCGGATTTTTTGTTGCTCCGTGTGAAAAATCGCTCGCTCGGCTCGCTGTGGCTGCTGTGGGAATGTGCAGACGCCGTGGCGTGGCTGGGCAGCCGCTAACGCGGGAGACATAAGAACATAAGAACAAAAGAACATAAGATATAACATTCGTGTTGGCCGCTTACCGCGGGAACATAAGAACATAAGCTACATAAGAAACATATAAGGCCGCTGTGCGGCTGTCGGCCACGGACTAACGTCCGGGTGGCCTCAAGAAACATAAGGGCTGACGCCGAAGCGTGCCTTGGCAGCCGCTAACGCGGGAGACATAAGAACATAAGAACAAAAGAACATAAGATAACGTTCGTGCTTGCCGCTTACCGCGGGAACATAAGAACATAAGCTACATAAGAAACATATAAGGCCGCTGCGCGGCTGTCGGCCACGGACTATCGTCCGGGTGGCCTCA
>ENA-UEOZ01001214-UEOZ01001214.1-human-gut-metagenome-genome-assembly--contig:-NODE-1214-length-10930-cov-4.995301_pt1 | contig 10930 bp, 8 predicted proteins | sample MGYA00242898_ERZ507912 | MGnify/ENA primary metagenome ERZ507912 (study PRJEB26167, sample SAMN06115410) | human gut metagenome | host: Homo sapiens | place: China:Chongqing | collected 2016-04-27... | reverse complement strand
GGGCGTTTAGCTCAGCTGGTTCAGAGCATCTGCCTTACAAGCAGAGGGTCGGCGGTTCGAATCCGTCAACGCCCACTTTTTTTTTAAGAGCAATCATGATTACATGATTGCTTTTTTTATTTCCCAACCAACACAAAGAAACACCTTATTCTCCCACTATTCTTTAAAAGAAGGCTAACACAACAAAAAAGGCAGGAATAATAATTCCCGCCTTTTTGTTTCCTTTCGTATACACCTAACGGCTTCTCCAATAGAACCTCACCGTTTCTTTTTATATAATGCAGAAGATATGACATGATCGATAGAAAATTTACCCGGTCCCGTTATGTACATCAGCACAAATACCACCAGATAAATAAAGGCCAGTTCCTTCACGGCAAACGGATCATTCCCGTGTATCACAAAAAAAGCCATTCCCATTGTAAAGACCATCGGGATCATAGCCAGACGATAAAACGCACCGAATATAAAGCCTACGGAACAAAATACCTCAGCGAAAACAGCCAGCCCCAACGACAACGTACTTCCTACACCCAATGGATCCGGGAAAGATTCCGACATAGCACTAAAATTCGTCCATTTCTGGATACCATGCGAAAGCAGCAATACTCCGAAAAGGATACGCAACGCCAACAAAAAAAAAGAAAAAGCATTTCCTACCGGCTTGGCAGGAAAAAGAAATTTATAAACCACTGACATAATCTTTGTTCTTTCTTAAATTAGTTATTCATTTATAAAACATCAATAAAAAAGAAAAGTTTACGCGTAACCCCATAAAAAAAAGGACTTCCAACACTTGGAAATCCTTTTGTGACCAGGGTGGGATTCAAACCCACGACCTTCAGAACCGGAATCTGACGCTCTATTCAGCTAAGCTACCCAGCCAAAGACAGCGCAAAAGTATATATAATCTTGCAGGAAAACAAATGAACGGGCAAAAAAAGATTACTTTTGATATTTTGCAAGCATCCTAACGATAATCACTTCCATTTTGCAAATAAAAAAAGGCACATAATTGCTATTTTGCCATTAATTAGTATCTTTGCCACACATTATTCACAAACATAAAGCACAACAAGTATATGAGTTACTTAATTAAACCAGCAGGATATAAGGCTTTATTGAACTTATCGCAGACCGAGATGGGTATCAAAAAGATCAAAGACTTTTTCCAGCAAAACCTGTCTTCCGAATTACGGTTGCGGCGCGTCACTGCTCCGTTGTTCGTTTTAAAAGGGATGGGTATCAATGACGACCTGAACGGAACGGAACGTGCGGTCACGTTTCCGATCAAGGATTTGGACGATGCCAAAGCTGAAATCGTCCATTCGCTTGCCAAATGGAAACGACTTACTCTTGCTGATTATCAAATCGAAAAAGGCTATGGTATCTATACCGACATGAACGCTATCCGCTCTGACGAAGAGTTGGGAAACCTACATTCTTTATATGTCGACCAATGGGACTGGGAACGCGTCATGGGAGCCGAAGAACGGAATGTAGATTTTCTGAAAGAAATCGTACGTCGCATCTACGCAGCCATGGTACGAACCGAATATCTGGTCTATGAGATGTTTCCCGAAATCCGTCCTACATTGCCCCAGCAAATCCATTTCATACACTCCGAAGATTTATTGCAAAAATATCCGACCTTCACGCCGAAAGAACGGGAAGATGCGATTACGAAAGAATACGGAGCCGTTTTCATTATCGGTATCGGTTGTAAGTTAAGCAACGGAGAGAAACATGACGGACGCGCTCCGGACTATGACGACTGGTCGACAGTTGCAGAAAACGGACAAGTCGGATTAAACGGCGACCTGCTCGTCTGGGACGAAGTACTGAACCGTTCGCTCGAACTGTCCTCCATGGGTATTCGTGTGGATAAGGAAGCCTTGCTCCGCCAGTTGGAGATTTGCAACGCGGAAGAAAAAAAAGAACTATATTTCCACAAACGCTTGCTAAACAACGAACTGCCTCTAAGTATCGGGGGAGGTATCGGACAAAGTCGCTTGTGTATGTTTTACCTCCGCAAAGCCCATATCGGTGAAATTCAGGCAAGTATATGGCCGGAAGAAATGCGTCGTGAAGCCCGTGCTGCCGGTATGTACTTGATCTAATTGATAATTAAAAATTGAAAATTGAAAATTAAGGATGGATTATTGATAATTATTTCTGATATTCGCGTAATAAAGAGAATTTCCAATTTCTAATTTTCAATTTTCAATTACCACTATGGACGTCAAGATAGAACAGAGCTGGAAAGAACGATTAAGTTCTGAGTTTGAAAAGGATTATTTCAGCCAGTTGATCACCTTTGTTAAAGAAGAATACCGCCAAAGAACCGTCTATCCTCCTGGTCCCTGTATCTTCAGTGCGTTCGAACACTGTCCGTTCGACAAAGTCAAAGTAGTCATTCTCGGACAAGACCCCTATCATGAACCCGGACAGGCACACGGACTTTGTTTCTCCGTCCAAGACGGGACCCCCTTTCCCCCGTCGCTCGTCAACATCTTCAAAGAAATCGAAAGCGATTTAGGCAAACCCATGCCGCAAACCGGCAATCTGCTCCGTTGGGCGGACCAGGGCGTCCTGCTTCTCAATGCAACCCTGACGGTTCGTGCACACCAAGCCGGCTCACACCAGAATAAAGGTTGGGAAGAATTCACGGATGCCGTAATCCACCGCCTGACAGAAGAGCGAAGCCATATCGTTTACATCCTGTGGGGGTCGTATGCACAACGGAAAGGTGCTTTCATCGACGCCTCCCGCAACCTGATATTGAAATCGGCTCATCCGTCTCCCCTCTCCGCTTACCGCGGATTCTTCGGGAACAAGCATTTCAGCAAAGCAAATGATTATCTGATCGCAACCGGACAGACACCAATAGATTGGTAATTATCAATTGACAATTGGAATTACTCCCATTTCTGCCCGTCACGATAGTTGCTGCTCTGGCGCCATTTCAGGTCTTTCAGCAAAGACGAACTTACTGCAATATTGAAGGTATAGGACTTATAAGGTCCCACCGGCACAAAACTGGCAGTCATCTGCCAGCAATGCAGGTCGCGAGTGATATTGCAAGTCATATAGGATATCTTATGCGTATCGAAGTCATAGGTGGCATTAAAGTTAAAACGCCAGTTCTTCGTCGGCTGAATATTACCGTTAAAGCTCAATGCATGTGTAAGCTTGTACTTATATTCGAGCTTGCTCGGGTCAAAGTCTCCATAACGCAATTGCATGCTATAGCTGAACGAAAGGCTCCAGGGCACTTTATTGACCATATAGCCATACGAATCGAACTCACCCGTATCTTTCTTGGCACCACGCAATCGGCCTCCTTCCATTTTACCCTGCTGGTCCCCTTCCTCTCCCGAAGAGATTTGTTCGAATTCCGGATCGTTCGATGCATTGGGGTCTGTCGGAGGGTTGTTGGAATCGTCGTTATTATCTTTCTTGCCGAACAATTTGCCGAACGTATCATTATTAAAGGTATAAGAGAAACTTGTACCGGTCTGGCGCAAACGGCCTAATCCTTTACCGGCCTGCCAACGCGGAATATCCAACCGGCGAACGGTCTTCGTCGCTTCATCGTAGCCATAGGTATAGGTATCGAACGTACCGTTCAGGTTCAATGTATAGCTCTTCGAAAACTTGAGACGCAAGCCTACACTCAAGTCACTCCACTTGAACGAATCGGCCGCCATATTATAACTCATCCCCAACGACAACTTATCGATCAGACTGATCTTACGCTCACCTGTCGAATCGCGATCCGACTTGATCTTCATTTCGAGATTGTTATCTAACTGAAAACTCACGCTCCCCGACTTCCCGTTAGGGGCCGTCCCAAACATACCGCCTTCAAACGGCGAATAAGAGATCTGCTGCGTCTGTCCATATTGATCTTCATACATAAGATCTTTCCAGAAACCATATTTGGAAGCTCCAAAATCAGGCGTATAACTCAACGTTACCGAAGGTTCGAAACGATGACGAATCATCTTGATCTTGTCACCCAAAAACGGCAACGGTTTATAGAAACCATATAGCGTGGTGGAAGCTGAAACGGATGTGCTGTAATCGAATACGCGGTAGAAACCATAAGTCGTATCACGCGCAACCACCTGCTTCTTCTGCATGTCGTATGCTTTTTCCACCTTATTGGTGTACCAACGTTCGGTATAATTGAACGACGGCGAGATATTCAAATACTTGAACAAAGAGAAAGTAGCACTCACCGGAATCTGGTGCTGCATGGCATTCCGCCAATCCTTCACCAAGCTCGACTTGAACAATTTGTCTTCTTTCGTATCGATACTATTACGCAGGTAACCGTTGTAACTCATGGAAATCTTCTCATACCAACGTTCTTTTCCGACCGCATTCTTCCGCTTGAACGGGAAGATACGACTCATCGTAATTGTAATATCAGGCAATGTCAGCGAGATCGTCGAGTCTTTCGAACGCTGGTTCACATTCATGGTAGCCGAAATACTGAACGGATTATTCGGGAAACGCTGTGTTATACTGATACTGGACCCTTTGGTATTCTGGTTCGCATCTGCAAACCCTTGCGAGCCAGGATAGAAGCTGTTCAGGTTATTACGGTCATAACTGCTGGTCGCAAAGTTCACACTCGCCGAGAAAGTCCGGTACGGATTTGCCTTCGGGTCCTGCGAGTGTGTCCAGTTCAGCTTGAAGTCCTTAGACAAGCTATAATCGGGAAGTCCCTTGTCGCCCAAACGGGTAACCAGATAGGAGGCATTGAAACTGCCCGAAAACTTATACCGTTTCCGATAAGAAGAACGAGCCGACAGTCCCCAGGAACCTTTCGTATAGATTTCACCGGTCAAGGCCAGGTCCATATAATCGCTCAACGCAAAATAATACCCGCCGTCGCGCAGATAGAAACCACGCGAACTTTCATCCCCGAAAGTGGGCATGATAATGCCCGAAGAATAAGAACTCGAAAACGGGAAGAAACAGAAAGGCAGACCGATCGGATAAAGCGGGACGTCCTCAAACACCAGATAGACGGGACCCGTCACGATATTTTTCTTCGGGCGGACTTTCGCCTTCGTCATCTGGATATAGAAATGGGGGTGATCATGCTCGTCGCAAGTCGTATACCGTCCCCCCTTCATATTCAGGACATCGTTGTCCATCTTTTTGGTACGTCCGGCCGTCACATAACCTTCGCCTTGTTGCGTGATCACATCTGTGATATATCCTTTTTTCGTACCGAAATTATAGCGCATCGTCTTGGATTCATACTGTTGGTCGCCATCTTTGAAAAGAGGATAGCCGAATTCCTCCCCGATCGAGTCGAGGCCGAAAGTGGCATACACCAGGCTACTGTCCATATTCATCTCGATTTTCTCGGACTGAAGTTCGATTTGTTGATATTTCACATCGCTTTCCCCAAACAGATAAGCCCAGTTCGCTCCCGTCATGATGATGGAGTCTTTCGCCTGGTAGGAAACCGGAGCGTCCAGCCCTGTCTGCTTCTTCGGTACACTGTCTAACGCAAGCACACTATCCTGTCCGGCAGATACGACCGTATCGCCCACAACGGCCATCACGGTATCGGTCGGGGCTATAAGTTCCTGCGCCTCAGTCATCATGTTTCCAGTGAGGAAAAGCAACAAAATAATCAGGCATTTGTATTTCAAAAACATTCCGTCGTTATTTGCAGTGTGTTACAGCGGGCAAATGTATAACAATTTAGCGAGCCAATCCCTTTTTATTCCCCTAAAAAGAGTTTACACCAGTTATCAAACCGTTCGACAGTTTCGTTTCCATACTTCGAAAGGCCCTGTTTTACCTTTTCGACAGATTTTTCTTTGTCCAGTTTCGTTTTGCTGTAAAACTTGTCGGCGTAGCAAATCAGTTGTTCTTCCAAGGTTTCCGGCATAAAGTCCCGGTGCGGAAGAGGCAAACCTCGTTCTTCAATCATTGCCAGCGTAATACCTGTTCCCGTATGCCGTTCGCACACGCGGGCATGGCGGGGATAACCTTCCGCCCGCATCAATTCGGCCCCCAGATAACCGTGGCAAATATATTCCGCATCTCCATGGCAATCGATATCGGGAGCATTACAACGGAAAATACCGATATCGTGCAGCATAGCTGCCTCTTCTACAAAGGTAAGGTCAAGATTCATCTCCGGATGCATCCGGGCTATAGCCAAAGCTTTATCTGCCACACTTCTACTATGAATAACCAAAATCCGGTACGCCTCCGAACCTACCGGATAATATTTGGCAATAATATCTAAAGGGTTCATAACAATCAATCGCTTTATTGAGAGACAAAGATACGCAATAAACAAAAAGAATCGTTACTTTTGCAGAAACAAATAGTAAGGAATGAGTCTATGAGAACAGTTATCAGGTATGCCTTCTGGCTGTTAAGCCTGTTCTTAATGTCTGAAATCCAGGCCGTCACTCCACAGAAAGCCCCTCTAAAATTGGGAGCCGAACGTATGGACGTCGTTACCCGTCTGTTGAAAGACAAACAGGTCGGATTAGTAGTGAACCAAACCTCCATCCTCGAAAAGCAGCAGAAGCATTTGCTGGACGCCTTGTTGGAAGAGGGTATCAACATAAAGAAAGTGTTCGCCCCTGAACACGGTTTCCGCGGGACGGCCGATGCGGGAGCCGAGATCAAAGACAGCCGTGACGTAAAAACAGGAGTCCCCATCATATCCCTATACGGAAAGAACAAGAAGCCGACAGCCGAGCAGTTGGCCGGCTTGGACGTGGTCGTGTTCGACATTCAGGATGTCGGAGTCCGCTTTTATACTTACATCAGCACCATGCATTATGTGATGGAAGCCTGTGCCGAAAACGATGTCGAATTTATCGTCCTGGATCGCCCTAACCCGAACGACTTCGTTGACGGTCCTGTCCGCCAGAAAGGATTCGAATCCTTTGTCGGCGTTGACCCATTACCCATACTGCACGGTCTGACGGTTGGCGAACTGGCTTGGATGATCAACAAGGAAGGTTGGCTGAAAAGTACACCCGACACCTGTAAACTACATATCGTCAAGATGGAAAACTGGCGTCACGGAGATCCGTACTGGTTGCCGGTAAAGCCCTCTCCCAACCTGCCGAACGACCAGTCGATCCGTCTCTACCCTTCACTCTGTTTCTTCGAAGGGACCAATATCAGTGTCGGTCGCGGGACCTATTATCCATTCCAGATATTGGGAGCACCCGATGCCAGATACGGAGATTTCACCTTTACGCCCACCTCCTTGCCAGGTTTCGACACGAAACCGTTGCATAAGGACAAGGAATGCTACGGCACGGACTTGAGAGAATATCCCTTTACCGGGGGATTGACGCTGAAATTCCTCCTTGATTTCTATAATAAAGCAGGCAACGACCAAGCTTTTTTCTTCACCCGCCCACAATGGTTCGACCTGCTTGCCGGGACAAAAGAATTACGTTTCCAGATTGTCCGCGGCTTAAAGGAGAACGAAATACGCGCAAGTTGGCAACCGGCATTAAATAAATATAAGAAAATCAGAAAGAAGTACTTGTTATATCCCGATTATCGTTAACTTTGAACGGTTTTTTAAAACATACGGGTACAATTGATAAGTGCTTCTTCCTTGAAAATACATATATACATAGCGATGTTGATATTGGCCCTTTGTTTTCCGCGTGAAGCAAAGGGTTCCTCCGATAAAAAAGGGAAGGAACTGTTTAATGTCCTTGTCATACAGTCATACAATCAAAGCCTGAGTGCCTACTCCAAGTTCGACAAGCTGCTGCACGAGGAACTGGAGGAAGAGCAAATATACTCTTCCATCCACACATTCTACCTGGACTGCGAACGCTATAATGCCACAGACGAAGAAGCCCGGATGTACTCCTTTCTCGACACTTTAATTTTCAAACCGGACATCATCATTTCCAATGACGATCAGGCTACCTATACTTTAATGGCCTGCAACCATCCGCTCGGCAAGACGATTCCGGTTGTCTTTTCAGGTGTCAACTTTCCCAACTGGGAACTATTGGAACAGCATCCCAACTTCACGGGTTATTGGGACAAGCCTGAATATCTGAAAAACATACAACTGATCGAAAAACTATACGGAAGATCAAAAATACTGATCTTCAAAACGAAAGAATTCATCGGCAGAAAAGCGTTCGAAACGTTGATGGACAATATCCAGGGACATGGAATAGCTGTTTACGAAGGATTGTATCAAACAAGGCCCCAAACGACTTCCACGGAAATCCAGCCCGGCAAAGAAGGCGCTTCTGCCTTATATACGACCTCGACAGCCAACCTGACCGCCCGCCAGCTTCTTTGGGTATTTGAAGACAAGCCTTACACCGCCTGCATACAAATCATTCTCGACTTCAATGTCCTGACCGTCGGACGCCTGGCCAATGTGCCGAACTTCACAGTCATTAACAACGGGTTCAACGACAACAGAGGGATCACCGGTGGCTATTTCACTACCTTGCAAATCCAGGCTGATTGTGTTGCCCAAACAGCTGCCCGCATCCTGAAAGGCACTTCTCCAAATGACATTCCTATCGTAGAAAGCCCCAAAACATTTGCTTTCGACTGGAAAGAGATGCAACGTTTCAACATACGGTTGAGCGATCTGCCACAGGGAAGCATCATCTATAACATGCCACTGGAAGTCCGTTACCTAAACTATATTATTGCAGGCGGAATCCTGCTCGTCATAGCAATCGTCTATATCATCCTTCACCTCATTTACATGTACTACCGCGAAAGCGAACGGAAAAGGCAGGTGCAACTCCGGTTGATCGAAGAGAAAGAGCGAGCCGAAGAAGCCAATAAGATGAAATCGGCGTTCCTCGCCAACATGAGCCATGAGATACGCACACCGTTAAATGCGATAGTCGGTTTCACCAACCTATTACAAGACGAAAAGGAATTGACCGATGAAGAAAAAGACCTCTTCCGCAATACGATCAACAAAAACAGTAATCTGCTGCTGAAACTGATTAATGATATCCTGGAACTCTCGCGCATCGAGTCGGGACGGATGTCTTTCGCTTTCGACGATTGCTCTCTAAACGAACTGTTAGAAGAGATCTACCAGACACATCACCTGCTTATGCCGTCGAATATCCGTTTCCTGAAAGAATTCCAAGAAACGGAACTTATCATTCATGTAGACCGTTTCCGGTTCACGCAAGTGATTACGAACTTCATCAACAATGCCGTCAAGTTCACCACTAAAGGGCACATCCTGTTAGGAGCTGTCTATAAGAAGGAGGAGAAAGAAGTTCATGTCTTTGTCGAAGATACAGGAAAAGGCATGTCGGAAGAGGCCCAGAAGAAAGTGTTCGAACGTTTCTTCAAGGTGGACGAATTTGCACAAGGTACCGGACTGGGCCTATCGATCTGTCAAACCATCGCCGAGCGCCTGGAGGGGCGAATCACCCTTTCTTCCCAGGAAGGAAAAGGCAGCCGCTTCACCCTGATCATCCCTTGCAGGCCGAAATAAAAAAGGCGGCCCGTCACAACCGGAACCGCCTTCCAAACATTTCACAATGAAAGTCACTTCTTTTCAATTACCATCAATTTGGTATTGTCCGTGCCATATAAAGCGATTTTATTGACCGGTTTCACCTCACCTACTGCATCAAAGCGAACGACTTTATCCAAAGCCTGCAACAATTCACGCTCACCACTCATATCCGGACAAGCCATACGCGTTGTCGCAACCTGCGGGAATTTAATGATATTCTTGCGGGAATCGCTGTATTCGATCTGCCCCATCATCCGATTGCATCCAGCTCTTCCGGAAAGGGAATGGCGAGCCACGTCGAACTCGATGACTTGATTCGTCTCGGCAGGATTCAACACCTTGCCGTTCAATTCGACAATATTCCAACTACCATCCAGGTCGGAGAAAGTCGCTTCCACACCTTTTTTCGTCTTACAAGAAGCAAAGATACCGATACTCAACGCCGCAAGACAAAGATACATGTACTTCTTCATTTCTATCCAATTAGTTTTTTGACAAAACCATCAACACGTTACCGTCGGCATCGACCAGCAACATTTCATTTTCGGACTGGCCGGCCTTCACACCTTTCACGTTTCCCATAGCTTTCAAGATCGCATCTTCGATCTCCATATCCGGACAAGCCATCATGGTAGTGGCTGCGGGGTTGATCGTGATGGAAGAAATATCCTGGTCGTCCAGCACGACAGTCGAATTAAAGATATTACATCCGGCATTACCGTGAACTTTATTATCTTTCATATCAAACTCCATATTGGGCAAACCTTCTTTCAGTATTTTTTCTCCTTTTACTTCCACAATATTCCATTTACCTTCCAACTTCTTTGCATCTGTTTTGACTTCAGAGCAAGAAAACAACATCCCGACAAAAGCAGGAATCATCAAAAGTGTCAAAATAGCTTTTTTCATTTTTTACTTTTTCATTTATAATAATCACTCGTAAATATAAGACGCCGAATCATTGCAAAAAGTTCCCGACAAGCTCATTATTTAATATTCATTAACCATTCTTACACCCCATTCACAGCTTGTATTGTATTTAAAGGGGTTAAAAAACCACAGAGGAACCGGCAAAGCCGGGAACAATCATCTATTCATCTGCTAAAGCAGACGGCAAAAGAGAGCTTGCGGCACGAGGTTCAGCCTTACCCGTTAGTTCACCGGTAAATCTGCATTTACGGTTCAAACTTATCAATACTATAATGAATTTTAAAAAACAACTATCATACTATCATGTTTCTTGTATATAACTTGAACATCATAACATATAGGCATGACAGTTTCCTTTTTAACTATCATGCAACTATCATAAATCAGCTGTTTAACCATCATTTTAGCCGTTTTACCCGAAACAGATACACTCCAAAAGTGTTAAAAACGGAATGTTTTCAG
>ENA-UEOZ01001213-UEOZ01001213.1-human-gut-metagenome-genome-assembly--contig:-NODE-1213-length-10954-cov-144.710030_pt1 | contig 10954 bp, 8 predicted proteins | sample MGYA00242898_ERZ507912 | MGnify/ENA primary metagenome ERZ507912 (study PRJEB26167, sample SAMN06115410) | human gut metagenome | host: Homo sapiens | place: China:Chongqing | collected 2016-04-27... | reverse complement strand
CAATACGTGATTCTGCAGCTCAAGCTGCATCTTAAGCGAAGCACGCAAAGCATCAAGGAGATGGCTTGGGAGTTTCATTTCGCCGACGTCAGTTTCTTCTGCCGATATTTCAAGAAGCATACAGGTCTGACACCGCAGCAGATAAGGTCGTAATCACAACCTGCAGTTTTGCTCTGATTTCAGCTTCTTCAATCTCGCCGATGTGTTCTGGAGAGAGAGCCTTGAGTTCTTCGAGACATCCCATCTGCATCATGGTGGCGATAGGGAGGAGCTTATGTGCCGCCTTTCCTATGTGGTCGGTAGATAAGGATTCCTCTTCTATGGCTTCTTTCAGGTTCTCAAGGTGTGCGGCAAGTTCCTGCTTCACGGTATCGAGAATCTCCTTTGCCGCCTCTTCGTCGCCTCCGGCAAAAGCCAGGAGAGAATCAAGCTGAGGGTTGGATTTCTGCTGGGATGATAAATCTGGCTGGGATGGAGTTTCAGACTGGGCATCCAGTTGAGGCTGGGACTCTATTCCCAGAATATCAGACAGTTTCTCCATGCTGAATGGCTTGAACAGGCAGTCGTCGAAGCCTGCTTTCTGGAGCTGTTCCAGGATGCTTGTGTCGTGAGCCGTCATCGCCACCACCGTCATCTGGGTATGGTTGATGTGGGCAATCATATCCATGCCGTTCATCTCCGGCATTTCTATGTCCATCAGCATCAGGGCTGGCTGTTCGTTGTGCAGCGTGGTGAGGGCATCCATCACATGGTTGCAGGCGAATACTTGCCAGGTGTCACCTACGATGCGGCGCAGCATTTCCTGGAGAAGCTGGAGCTGCAGCTTATCATCATCCAGAATCAAAATCTTGTGGTTTGCAAATTCCGGTTTCTTCTTTTCTTCAGAAACCTGAGGGCTTGCTGAATCATTTTCTTTCTCTTCCGGATTGGAATCTAGTGCCTTGTCATCGCCAATTCCAGTCTGGGTTTTATCCTGTGTATCTTCCTTTGGTGCAGGCTCTACAGGGATGTTGACGATGAAGGTAGAACCTTTTCCCTGGGTAGAGTGAAGGATGATTTCTCCGCCGAGCAGCGAAACCAGTTCCTGAGTGATGGACAATCCCAAACCGGTGCCTTCGATGCCTTGGGCACTCTTCAATCTGGTGAAAGCATGGAACACCTTCTGTTTTTCCTCGCTGGTCATTCCCTTGCCCGTATCCTTTACGCTCAGGGTAAGCATTGGCTTGCCCATGACTTTCGAAACCTGTGCCTGGATGGTGACGCTGCCCTGGTCGGTATATTTGATGGCATTGCTTACCAGGTTATCCAAAATCTGACGAATGCGGAAGGCATCGGCACGGAAGAATTCCTTCTTCATTGGAGAATCCGAAGTTCCCATTCCCTTCATCTTGCATTCGAATGAAATCTCCAATCCTTTCTCTTCAGCCCGCAATCTCATTCCCTCTACCGATTCTGCTACCAGTTGCGCTGGCGAGAAACAGGTTGGTTGCACCTTCATCAAGCCATTTTCCAACTGATGATAATCGAGCAGGGAGGCAACGAGATGAGATAGATGTGCGGCAGAATTCTTGATGTTCTGGAGGCATTCGATGCCCTGAGGATTGTTGACGTAGTCTTTCATCAGGTCTATGAAGCCCGAGATGGAGGCTGCTGGTGCCTTGATGTCGTGGGTGATGGTAAGGAGCAGGCGCTCGCGCTGGTTCATGATGCGCTGAATCTCCTCGTTGGCTGCCTCCAGGTTTTCCTGATAGATGCGCTCCTTCTTGGCATCGCGCCAGATGAGCCAGATCATGACAACGATGGCTAGGAAGGCTACGATGGCGAGTAATTCCATCTGCCACAACAGATGCTTTCTGGCTTCCATCGCCTTGCTGATGGATTCCTGCATGGCATCTTTCTCCCGCTGGTGTACATCGCTCAGGTGCTTGGCTGAGCGGAGGGCGAGTTTGGCGCTCACCATCTTCAGCTCTTCCATCTCTCTGTTGATGTTCTGCTTGTGGTCTTGTGTTTCCACTTTCTCCTTTCTGTCTATCTGTTCGAGGATGTTTGCCACGTTTCCTGCCACGTTTACTGGGGTGGTGACGGAATCGATGACAGCCCGGTTGCTGTCTTGTTTTACGCTCAGGGTCTCGGCGTGTTCTTTCTTAAAGGCATCGGCAAGTCGGCGGAAGAATCCCTTTCTGGTTTTCAATACCTCTACCGTTGTCTTCTTCGCCTCGTGGGTTTGTGGCGCCTTGGAGTGGACGAGGATGGAATCCTTGCCCGTATTCAGACTCTTTACCTTATCGTGCAGATAATTTTTGTTTGGTTTCCCCGCCATGGCATCGGATAGTTGCTTCAGGTTTTTCTGTTCCTCTTTGAGCAGAGAAGATATGGTGCTATCGGCAGCACTTCTTTTCTGTATATAATCGCGCGATGCCTCATTGACGGCGATGATGCTCTTGGTGTTGCTATACACCAGACTGATGGCCAGGATCATGATGATGGCAATGGCGCTATATCCGAGGGCTACCTTGATAGGAATGTTATTCTTGTGCATGAGAAATCTAGTTAATTAATTACCTTGTTTATATCTTCTGCAAAGATACGACAAAAAAATGATTCCAAGAAAAGAAAGGGGTAAAAACAAGTCAGGAGACCAATGAATTTCATCATTTGTCTCCTGCCTGATTGAAAGCGACGCGTAATTGTTGTTTTTTATTTTACCTTAATAATTTTGTTTTTATTACTGTTTTTTAAAGGTGATTTACTCTGCTACAGTTGAATCTGCTGCTACAGAAGTCTCTACTGGAGTCTCTGCTGGAGCTGCCTTCTCTTCTGCAGAATCCTCTGTTGCTTTTACTGTTGTGTCAGCTGGAGCCTCTGCTGGAGCTACTGTGTCAACTGGAGCTACTGATGAAACACTTGCCATCTTGTTGCTGGCGAATACGTTGCTAACTGATACCATTACCATAGCAGCGATAGCTGCGAATACTAACTTTTTCATAATCTTTTATTTTTTTAATTGTGAATATTATGTTTATTACTTCTTTCATGAACTGCCTTACTTGCATTGCTGCTTGTTTGCGAGTTCACTATCTAATATCACAATCTGCGTGCCAAAAGATGATGAAAAAGTGTAAGTTTCTGATAATCAGTAAGAGCTTCTCTTTGTGCCAGTTTTCAAACTTGTGGAAGTTGGGGAACTGGTGTGGAATTATTCCCCAAAAAGTTGGGGAATGGCATCAGATTCCCCACTTCCCCACATCATCAGATGCCGTACTTCTTCATCTTGTTATACAGTGTCTTTCTATCCACGGCGAGCAATTGTGCAGCCTTGCTCTTGTTGCCTCCTGCAGCTTTCAGCGCAGCCTCTATTCGCTGCAGTTCTGTTTCCTCATCGTGCAGGGTGGTTGGGGCTTGTGGCTGGATGTGTGCCATACTCTGTTCCAGTTCGGTTACTCCGATGTATTTGCCGCTGGCGAGAAGGGTGGCGCGCTTCATTACATTATTCAATTCGCGCAGGTTGCCTGGCCAGTTGTAGGCGGCAATTCGCTCCTTCGCCTTGCTGTCGAGTCCTTCTACATTTCTGTTAAGCTCCTTGTTGGCATGCTTGATAAAGAGGTCGGCGAAGAGGAAGATGTCGGCACCACGGTCTTTCAGCTCCGGCATGTAGATGGTGAACTCGTTGACGCGATGGTAGAGGTCTTCACGGAAGTTTCCTTCTGCCACACGCTGCGCCAGGTTCTCATTGGTGGCACATACCAGTCGGATATCGATGTCTATCTCCTTGGTGCTTCCCACCGGACGGATTTTTCGTTCCTGTAGGGCACGGAGCAGTTGCACCTGCACCTCATAGTTCAGGTTTCCCATCTCGTCGAGGAAGAGCGTTCCGCCATTCGCCATCTCGAACGCACCCTTCTTATCCTGCTCGGCTCCCGTAAAGGCTCCCTTCACATGACCGAAGAATTCAGAAGCTGCTACATCCTTTGGGATGGCACCACAGTCGAGGGCGAAGAATGGCTTTCCTGCCCGCTGACTTAATTCGTGGATTCTGCGAGCCACATACTCCTTTCCCGTTCCGCTGGCTCCTAGAATGAGAACCGACATAGGGGTAGGGGCCACCAGGGAAACGAAACTATAGAGCTTACGGGAAGCTTCGCTTTCGCCCTCCAGATATTTAGGAACATCGCCGGCAGGTGCTGCAACCTTGGTGTTCTTGTCTTCTGTGGTGCTTGTATTTTGAGTCTTCTTCGGAGCCTTGATGGCTTCTTTAATCTTATCCAGGAGAATATCAGGTTGGAAAGGTTTTGCCACATAATCGGTGGCACCCGACTTCATGGCGAGTACCACATTTTGGATTTCGGCATAGCTGGTCATTACAATGAATGGAACCAGCATACCATGCTTTCTCATCCATTGCAAAAGGAAGATGCCATCGTGGTCGGGAAGGCGAAGATCGGACAAAACTAAATCAAATCCGCTTTCAGTCTTCTCGTAAATCTGTATGGCCGCTTTTACCGAAGTAGCTTTCTCTACTTCGAATCCCTTCTTTTTGAGCCATGTCTGAATCATGGTTCCAAATGCGATATCGTCTTCAACTATTAGAATCTTTTCCATATTACAATCCTTTTGTCACTTTCTTCTCGTAAAGATGCTTTATTGCGTGCGCAAAGTTAGCATTAATATTTGATATAAGCAAAGAAAAGGGTAGTTTATTTTGAAATTTCGCCAAAGATTTTGGTGCTTTTCTCACAAAAGTTCATAAAAGTGTGCTTTTATCTCACCATGAATGGACTTTTGCAACCGAGTTGCAGAAGCCTTTTCGTAATTTTGCAACCGAAAACAAGAACGGAACGTTATGTTTCGAATGATATAGAATTAAAAGTATTGTAAAATTATGGAAGAAATGAAACATCATCATTGTGATTGTTCCATGGATGAACATCATGAGCACCATGAGCATCATGGATGTGGCTGCCATCATCATCACCACGAAGAAGGGAGCCTGAAGTCGAAACTCTATCTTATCGGTGTAACCATCATCCTCCTGATTGTCGCCGTGTTTATCGAGAAGCATTATGACCTTGCCACCTGGCAGTTGCTCCTGGTCTATCTGATACCTTATTTATTAATAGGACATGAGACCTTGGGCGAGGCGGCAGAGGGCATCGCCAAGGGCGATATGTTTAACGAGCATTTCCTGATGGCGATAGCTACCATCGGTGCCCTTTGCATCGGCTTCTTTCCGGGTTCTGAAACGGAATTCCCAGAAGCTGTCTTCGTGATGCTCTTCTTCCAGGTGGGAGAACTCTTCGAGGGATATGCCGAGGGAAAGAGCCGCGATAGCATCTCGCATCTGATGGATATCCGTCCGGATGTGGCGAATGTAATCAGGAATAAAGAAGTACAGTCGGTGGCTCCAGATACGGTAAAGATAGGAGAGACTATCCTGATTAAAAGAGGCGAGAAGATTCCGCTGGATGGTATCGTGACAGAAGGATCTGCCTTGCTGGATACGGTGGCGTTGACGGGCGAAAGCGTGCCTCGTGCTATCAAGGAAGGAGAAGAAATCTATTCGGGTTGTATTAACCTGAAAGGCGAACTCAAGGTTCGTACCACCAAGACTTTCGGCGAGAGTACGGCATCTAAGATTATCGCTTTGGTGGAGAGTGCTGATAAGAACAAGTCGAAGAGCGAGGCGTTCATCACTCGTTTTGCCCGAATCTATACGCCTATCGTGGTGTTCGCCGCATTGGCTTTGGCTATCATTCCTCCTATATTGGGAGCGATGGGTATCGCCACCAGCATGATGGGTGGGGGAACCTTTGGCGAAAACTTCCCTCTGTGGCTGAACCGTGCCTTGATATTCCTGGTGGTATCCTGTCCTTGCGCCCTGGTAATTAGTGTGCCGCTCACCTTCTTCGGTGGAATTGGCGGCGCATCAAGAAATGGTATTCTGATTAAGGGAAGTAATTATATGGATGCGCTTGCCAAAATAGGAACCGTTGTGTTCGACAAGACGGGAACCTTGACGCATGGCGAGGTGCTTGTACAGGCTGATGAAGGTGCTCCCGTGGTGGTGAACGATGGCATCAAGGAGGGAAGTGCTGAGGCTGTGAGATGCCTGAAGACACTTGGCGTGAAGAAGACTGTGATGTTGACGGGCGACCATGAGGAGATTGGAAAGAAGGTGGCCGGACAAGTGGGCGTTGATGAATATTATGCCGAACTTCTGCCTGCTGATAAGGTAACTCATCTGGAAGAACTGTTGAAGACGAAGCCTTCCGGCAAGACCTTGGCATACGTGGGTGATGGTATCAACGATGCCCCTGTATTGAAGCGTGCTGATGTAGGAATAGCGATGGGTGCTTTGGGAAGTGATGCTGCCATTGATGCTGCCGATGTGGTATTGATGGACGATGACCCGAGAAAGATAGCACTGGCGATGAAGATTGCTCGCCATACCATTCATGTGGCACACGAGAATGTGGTGTTTGCCATTGGTGTGAAAGTTGCCGTGCTGATTCTTGCCACCGTCGGCTTGGGCACCATGTGGATGGCAGTATTTGCTGATGTGGGCGTTACGGTGCTGGCGGTATTGAATGCTATGCGAACGCTGAAGAAGAAGAGATAAGAATGGTGTGGAGCCTCCAGCAAGCGTGGAGGCTTCATGAAATAAAAAAGCTGTGTTGATCCGTAGATGAACACAGCTTTTTCTTGTTTTATATAGGAACTTCTCTTTTATATAGGGACTTATCCGAATAGTTTTCCTATGCTACGCAACTTGGTGCGGTATCCGTAGATGGCGATGACCACGAAACAGATGAATGGGAGGATGAACGATACATTGGTTGATGGCATGCCGAATACGGTATGCATATCGATGATGGATGCCTGCAAAGGTGGCAAGACACTACCACCCAAGATAGCCATGATCAAACCTGCTGCACCAAACTTGGCATCGTCGCCAAGACCCCTCAGGGCAATGCCATAGATGGTAGGGAACATCAGCGACATGCAGGCGCTGACTGCTACCAGGCAGTAGAGACCCCAGATGTTGTGGAGTGCAATGACACCCACAGTGAAGCAACCACCTGCTGTCGCCAGAATCATCAGCAACTGACCTGCATTGAAGAAGCGGAGAATGAAGGTGCAGATGAAGCGTGAACAGCAGAACAGTACCATTGCCACGATGTTGAACTTCTGCGAGGTTACCTCGGCATCAATCTCTGCCATGCCTTCCTGCATCAGGATGCGGGTACCATACTGGATGATGAAGGTCCAGCACATAATCTGCGCACCCACATAGAAGAACTGGGTGAATACGCCTTCACGATAGTGTGGCATGCGGAAGATGCGGCGCAGGGTAGGCATGAAGTTAATCTTGTTGTCTTTCTCGCTGTTCTTCGGCATCTTGGTGAACAGGATGACGAAGAAGATGGTGAGGATAACCAGACCGATAATCAGGTATGGATTGATCAATACCGAAAGGTCATATTCCTTGATTGCTTCAAACTCGCTCTCCGAGAGATTGGTGCGCCCCGCCGTATCAAGCGGGTTGAGCTTGGCCTGGATGAAGTTCATTGCCACATACATACCCAGCAGCGAACCCATCGGGTTGAACGATTGCGCCAGGTTCAGTCGGCGTGTAGCCGTCTCCTCCGTTCCCATCGAGAGAATGTAAGGATTGCTCGATGTCTCCAGAAAGGAGAGTCCGCAGGTAAGGATGAAGTAGGCGAGCAAGAATGGATAGTATTCGCCCATCATCTTAGCCGGATAGAAGAGGAAGGCACCGAAGGCATAGAGTCCTAATCCCAGCAGTACGCCCGCCTTGTAGGAGAAGCGGCGGATAAAGATGGCGGCTGGGAATGCCATGGCGAAGTAACCGCCGTAGAAGGCTACCTGTACCAGGGCACCATCCGTAGAAGACATTCGGAAAATCTTGGAGAATGCCTTCACCATCGGATTGGTGATATCGTTGGCAAATCCCCAAAGTGCAAAGCACGATGTGATTAAGATGAAGGGTACGAGGTAGCTAACCCCATCCTTCATGAGAATTGATTCTTTCTTTTTCTGTTCCATGTTTTTAGGAAAAGTATTGTTGTTTTGTTTAAACTAGATGCTTTGTCTTACAACGGCTCTCAGCTCGTTCATATCCTTAATTTCACCCTTGGCGAGTGCCTGGGTCAGGATATTGCCCATGCCTGTGGCTTCGATAGGTCCTGCAACCACTGGTACACCTAGGGCTTCGGAGGTGAGACGGTTGAGTAACTTATTCTGTGAACCGCCACCGATGATGTGCATACTCTTGATAGGTTGTGGCAACATCTCGTTGAGGTGAGCAGTGGCCTCGGCATATTTGGCTGCCAGTGACTGGAGTACGCAGCGCACGATTTCTGCCTTGGTCTGAGGAACCTGCAACTGATGGGTGGCGCAATAGTCGATGATGGCCTGCTGCATGCATGCTGGATTTTGGAAAGCTGCGTCATCCACAGGGATGATGGCATTGATGTGAGCCTCATCTGCCAGAGGAAGGATGACATCAAACTGCTGTTCCTCGCCATTCTCTTTCCATTCTGCCATCAGTCTCTGCATAATCCAAAGTCCTGTGATGTTCTGCAGGAAGGTGATGCGGCCGCCGATGCCGCCCTCATTGGTAAATTCAGCCTTTCGGGCTTCCTCGGTGAGGATAGGCTTTTCTATCTCAACGCCTAGGAGCGACCAGGTGCCTGAACTGATGAAGGCTACCGGGCTCTCATCTTCTGTGGCTGGTACGGCAGCAACGGCACTAGCTGTATCGTGAGAGCCTACTGCGATGACATCTACCTCGCCCAATCCGGTTTCTTCTGCAATATCACGGCGCAGTTTTCCCCTTATGGTGCCTGGCATCACAATCTTACCGAAGATGTGGCGTGGAAGGTCCAGCTGGTCGATGGTTTCCCAATCCCAATCCTTGGTGCTGGCATTCAGCAGTTCTGAAGTGGATGCGATGGTATATTCATTGTTGGCTTCGCCTGTGAGATAATAGCTGAAGAGGTCTGGGGTGAACAGCAGATGAGCAGCCTTTTCCAATTGCGGACTGTTGGCCTTCTTCATACTGTAGAGTTGGAAGAGGGTATTGATTTCCATCACCTGCGTGCCGTTGATGGCATAATGTGCCGATGGGTCAATCTGCTTGAATACTTCTTCCGGCATCCCCTTGGTGCGGGCATCGCGATAGCAGACTGGGTTGCCCAAAAGGTTACCGTCTTTGTCGATGAGTCCGAAATCCACTCCCCAGGTATCGATGGCGATGCCATCTACCTTGAGACCTTTGGCTCCTGCCATTTTCAGCCCCGTCTTCATATCCTCGAAGAGGGCGAGGAAGTCCCAATATACGTGATTGCCTAATCTTACCTGTCGGTTAGGGAAACGATGGATGAGTTCCATTTCTAATTTGCCGTTTTCCAATTTGCCGGCGAGTACTCTTCCGCTTCCTCCACCGAAGTCAATAGCTAGATAAATCATGGTTATTTCTAAAAAGTTAGGGTAGATAAACTGTTAATTGGTAAAAAGCGGTAGGAGAGTGCCCCGTTAGCGGGCAGCTTTCTCTCCTACCGCTTCTCTCATATAGAGGATAGAGGCTTATTGTTTCTTGCCTAAAACGTAAACTTCAAGATCGTCGATTTCTTCTGGTGTCAGTGTGGTGTATTTGCCGCCACTCTGAACGATGATGCGACAAGCCATCTCAAAGAACATGGCACGCTCGAACACCTCGTCGAAATTCTTTCCGCAAACCACCTGACCATGCTTCAGCAAGAGTGCAGAATTGTGGTCTTTCAATGCAGCGATAACGGCTGCTGCCAATTCTGGAGAACCAGGGCGATAGTATGGAATCACCGGGATTTCCTTGCCTACATGACATGGTACCTCTGCGGTTACATTGAAGTCTTTTGGAGTTTCCTGCATGCAAGCTACTGCTGTTGCAAAAGGAGACTGGAAGTGGAGAACCACATCACAATCTGGACGCTCACGGAGTACGCCGAGGTGGAATCCGCTCTCCATAGAAGGTTTAACGCCATTGAGTACTTCGCCCGTTGCTACCAGGCACTGAGATACTTTCTCCTTCTGGAGGCTAGGAACCCATGAACCTGTGCCAGAGACAAGTGCCTCGTCGCCAATGCGCCAAGAAAGGTTGCCACTACTGCAGATGGTGAGACCAGCGTCGCCTACGCGGTGAGCCTGCTCCAGGAATTTCTGAATATGCTCTTCTGTAATCATTTTCTTTTTCTTTCTATTTGAATGATATTCGTACTGATGGTGTTACACCTTATTTATATATAGGACCGTAGTTCTTGCAAGCACGGAAGTCTGCACCTTCCTTGTCCATACCGAATGCGTTCCAAGATGCAGGACGGAAGATCTTGTCGTCTTCTACGTTGTGCATGCATACTGGGATGCGAAGGATAGAGCAGAGGGTGATGAGGTCGGCACCGATATGGCCGTAGCTGATAGCACCATGGTTTGCGCCCCAGTTGTTCATCACTGAATATACATCCTTGAATGGAGCCTTGTCGCAAAGGCGTGGTGCGAACCAGGTAGTAGGCCATGTTGGGTCTGTACGCTTGTCGAGAACCTTGTGAATCTCTGGATCAATCTCAACGGTCCAACCTTCTGCCAACTGGAGTACAGGACCAAGACCCTTTACGTGGTTCAGACGAACCATGGTTACAGGCATGCCGCCCTTGCTGAGGAAGCTGGAAGAGAAACCGCCGCCACGGAAATAGTCACGGTTAGCAGGATACCAGGTAGTTGCCTTCAAGCACTTGTCTACATCCTCCTCGGTCATCTCCCAAGGCTGCTTCATGATAGGGTTGCCCTCTGCATCTGTAGCCTGACCTGTGCCATCGAGTGTGGTAGCACCAGAGTTGATCAAGTGGATGATACCACCAGCTGCCTGACCTGTAAGTTCCTTACCGGTAACACGCTTCAC
>ENA-UEOZ01001203-UEOZ01001203.1-human-gut-metagenome-genome-assembly--contig:-NODE-1203-length-11041-cov-100.007661_pt1 | contig 11041 bp, 8 predicted proteins | sample MGYA00242898_ERZ507912 | MGnify/ENA primary metagenome ERZ507912 (study PRJEB26167, sample SAMN06115410) | human gut metagenome | host: Homo sapiens | place: China:Chongqing | collected 2016-04-27... | reverse complement strand
GTGTCGCTTCGCTTGCCCTGGGCTATGTGCTCCATTGGGCTTTCAGCCCGCCCTTGCTAAATCCGAAACTTGAGTACCTAACCCTACTTTGTTGTTATCAATAAAAAATGCCTGCACCTTGCACTTTGCTTCGTAACTTGTTGATATTCATGCCATATCTGAGTGTAGGTAACCACAAATATTGCTTGCACACCTGTCTGCACTCGTGTTGGTACGGCGCGCCACAAATTCAGCATAGTGAGGGCGGCGCGCGCGTATCGAGAGGTAGAAAAATCTGCCGCTCCAAATGACGTTCCTATCTCCCTATACCGTAATATGCGGGTGTGAGAGGTGGTAACTGCAACTCATAACGAGCAACCCGCAGAGTGTGCAAGCAAGTGCAAGCAGAGTGCAAGCAAAGTGCAAGCAGAGTGCAAGTCTACATACACTGCGTAAATCGTTGATAATCAGTTTATAAAGTACAAAAAGTGCAAGGTGCAAGCACTTTTCACAAAAACAGACAGGGTGGGGCTATCAGGGTGCAGCTGGGGCAAAAACACATTTCGGACACGGGGCGCGCAGTGTGCAAATATGCAGATGCGACACCCGCTATATTTGCAAATAATTGTGGCGCGTTGTGGCAGCATTCTTAGTAAACTTGTCAGCTTGTTTACTAAATCCGCCAGCGCGATATAGTTGCTCGGTAAAACTATTTGTGTACCTTTGCAAAATACGGCACAGCCACACGGGGCATAGTGCCATAACCAATCAAACATAACACACCCCTTGACCATACACATAGCCTTCAACATCGACCACGCCTATGTGCGTTTCTGCAGTGTCACCCTCGTGTCAATACTCCGCAGCAACCCACAGGCAAAAGTCGTGGCACACATACTCGCGCGCGGCCTTACCGCGTCCGACAAACAAGTGCTGCAGCAACTTGCCGCACAGTACAACGGCGAGGCACACTTCTACGAGCCCGACGAAAGCTTGCTCGAGGGCTTCCGCATACACGCCTCAAGCAGCCATATATCGCTCGTTACCTACTACCGCTGTATGTTGGCCGACTACCTGCCAGCCAGTCTGCACCGCGTCATCTACCTCGACAGCGACCTGCTCGTCACCGGCTCCCTTGCCCCATTCTGGCAGATGCCCATGCAAGGAGCCCCCGTAGCCGCCGTGGTTGACGCAGCGGCCGACGACCACACACGCTATAAAGTGCTGTGCTACCCCGAGGCCGACAGCTACTTTAATGCCGGCGTGCTGCTCATCGACCTCGACTGGTGGCGCGCCAACAACGTGGGCCAGCGCTGCATCGACTACTACCGGGCACACCCCGAGCGCATACGCTTCAACGACCAGGACCTGCTCAACAGCCTCTTCCATGGCCAGGTGTGCTGGGCGCCGTTGCGCTACAATGCACAAGAGGGCTTTTACCGCCAGCGTTATGCGCATTACAGCCAGCACAAGGCCGAGCTTCACCACCCCGTAGTGGTGCACTACACCAACCGCAAACCGTGGGACTGGGACAGCCTGCACCCCATGCGCCAACTCTTCTTCCACTATCAGCAGTACACCCCGTGGCGTGGCCGCAACATACTGCACAACCCGCTGTGGCTCGTGGCCCGATGGCTCAAACTGCTCCCCTACACACTGCACCTGCGCAAGGCACGCTACCGCCGGGGCATTCCGCTCCCGCAGCCCGCAGCCAATGCTTAACCCCCATATCCCAATTCAGTATGTACGATTATCTCATAGTTGGCAGCGGCCTCTTTGGCGCCGTGTTTGCCCACGAGGCCGCCAAAGCCGGCAAAAGTTGCCTCGTCATTGACAAGCGCCAGCACACAGGTGGCAACCTCCACTGCCAGCTCATCGACAATATATGGGTACACCAATACGGCGCCCACATATTCCACACCTCCAACCGCCAGGTGTGGCAGTATGTCAACCAGCTTACCGAGTTCAACAACTTTGTCAACTCCCCCCTGGCCAGCTACCAGGGCAAGCTCTACCACCTGCCCTTCAACATGAACACCTTCTACGAGCTGTGGGGCGTGCGCACTCCAGCCGAGGCACAGGCCAAAATAGACGAGCAGCGCAGCGAGTTTGCCCACATCACACAGCCCGCCAACCTTGAGGAGCAGGCGCTCACACTGTGCGGACGCGACATTTACGAGCGACTCATCAAGGGGTATACCGAAAAGCAGTGGGGCTGTGCCGCCACCCAGCTGCCGGCTTTCATCATCAAGCGGCTGCCCTTCCGCTTCACCTTCGACAACAACTATTTCAACGACCGCTACCAAGGCATACCCGAGGGTGGGGGATACAATGCACTCATCGACGCCCTGCTGGCCAAGGCCGATGTACGTTTGGGCACCGACTACTTTGCCCACCGTGACGAACTCCATGCGCAGGCCCGCTGCACACTCTACACCGGCTGCATCGACGAGTTTTACAATTATTGCCACGGCCACCTCGACTACCGCAGTCTGCGTTTTGAGCACAAACGGCTCAACACACCCGACTTTCAGGGTAATGCCGTAGTCAACTACACCGAGCGACAAGTGCCCTACACCCGTGTCATTGAGCACAAACACTTTGCTCCTGGCTCGCAGCAGCCCACCACCGTAGTAACCTACGAGCACCCCGACAGCTTTGCACCGGGCAAGGAACCCTACTATCCCGTCAACGATGCACGCAATGCCGCCATCTACGCCCGCTACGCTGCCATGGCCGATGCCGAGCCCGACGTACTGTTTGGCGGACGACTCGCACGCTACACCTATGCCGACATGGACGACACCATTATGGCTGCTCTCGAACTTTGTAAAAAAGAATTTCAACAATGACCCTCTGGAACCACCGCACCCTTGTGCTGCACCCGGGCTACGAGCAACTGCACGACTTTATGCTCTCGCTGCCACAGCGCTTTGCACAGGGCGACGGACAACTCATACACAACGGACGCAACCAACTGCGCCGCATCAACTACCAGGGCACCGACTATGTGGTAAAGTCTTTCCGCCGCCCCAACCCTGTCAACCGTTGGGTGTATGGACTGCTGCGCCCGTCGAAGGCCCTGCGTGCCTACCGCAACGCCCTTCTCTATCAAAAGGTGGGTGTGGGCACACCCCAGCCCGTTGGCTATCTCAACATACGCCGCGGCCTGGCCTTCGACCAAAGCTACTTTGTCACCCTCACCTCGCCGTGCCCATGGCGCTACGAGGACCTCTTCACCCACCACTTCGACTATGCCGATGATGTGCTGCGCGAGATTGGGCGCACCACAGCCGTGCTCCACAACCACGGACTTGCCCACAAGGATTATGGACGGGCCAACATTCTGTTTGAGCAACTACCCGACGGACGCATACACCTCGACATTGTCGACCTCAACCGCATGGCCGTCGGCCCTCTCAACATCAAGCAGGGCTGCAAAAACTTTGAACGCTTGCCCGCCACCGCCCACATGCACCGCGTCATGGCTGAAGCTTACGCCAGCGCCCGCGGCTTCGATGCCGAAGAGTGTTACCGCCTCATGCGCCACTACCGCAGCACACAGCCTGGACAGGTTGAGGGCGAGTTTGAGTAAATACAGGTTTAGCGTAGGGGCTGATATTTTTTATTACAGTCCGGTAAAACGTAAACAAGCGAACGGACTCAAACACCAAACTCAAGCACCCAACGCAAGCTCTAATGGGGGCGACGCGTCTCGCGTCGGGATATTTTACAGTAGCCTCGTCTCGCGTCGGAGATTTTTCAGCAGCCTCAGGACGCGTCAGCGCCAAACGCCAAATTCAAACTTAAACCTCACACAATGATAATAGCAGTAGTAGTCACATACAATCGCCTCACCCTGTTGCAGCGTAACATCTCTTGCCTCCGTGCCAACCGTCCTGTAGACCGCATATTGGTCATCAACAACGGCAGCACCGACGGCACCGCCCAGTGGCTCGACACCCAGGCCGACGCCCGCCTCACCGTCATACACCAGGACAATGTAGGCGGTTCAGGCGGCTTTTGCCGCGGCATAGACGAAGCCTGCCGCATGGGAGCCGACTGGGTGTGGTGCATGGACGACGACGTATTTCCACGTCCCGACTGCCTTGAGCAGCTACTGCCCCACGCTGCCAATCCACGCATCGGCCTCCTTGCCCCTCGCCGTCTGATGGAGGGCGAGGTTTACACCAACGACTTTACCGGCTACGACCTCGTACACCCCTTCCGCTCGCTTTACACCGGCAAGTTGCGCAAACTGTCGCAGCCCGTCACCGCCCCAACCCCCATAGCCGGCACAGCCTTCGAGGGGCCGCTCATACGCGTTGAGGCCATACGCCGCATAGGGCTGCCCAACAAGGCCCTCTTTATCTTTTGCGACGATACCGATTATTGTCTGCGTCTGCACCAGGCCGGTTACCACATGCTATATGTGCCGGCAGCCCTCATGGACAAGCAAAAGTTCTTTAGTCACGACACCTGGGCCGTCCGCAACCGCAAAAAGAAGTGGAAGCGCTTCTACCAGGTGCGCAACACCACCTACCTCAACCACCACTACGGCCGCAACTGGGCCGTGCGCCATCTGCGCGGCTTCCTCTGCGTCATGGGCTACATGGTCACCGCCCTTGTCACCATGCCCTTTGCTCGTGCCTACACCCCGTCAGACCTGCCCCGCCTCTGGCGCGCCTACCGCGACGGTCTGGCCGAAAGGTTGGGGAAGTACTGACTCTGAGGCTGCTGAAAAATGCCCCGATAACGCGGGACGAGGCTGCTGAAAAAACCGACGCGGGACGCGTCGCCCCCATTAGTGCTTGCGTTTTCTCTCAGATTGACAGGTTAAAAAGTGGATTTGAAGCCATGGGAAGAACTGTTATGCCAGGAAATTGCGCTCTAATGGGGGCGACGCGTCTCGCGTCGGGGCATTTTTCTGCAGCCTCGGGACGCGTCGCCCCCATTTGTGCTTGCGTTCATTGGCTGCATAGCTTGAGACTTTTACCGGACGGCAAAAGCTTTTTATCTATTATAATCCGCCAAAGCACCAACGCCTTGAATTTGCGTTTGGGAGCTTTGCATCGCCCAAATATTTCACCTTGTACCTTAAATACTCCTTCGAAACGCACTAATTTAACGCGGTTAACATATATTTACCCCCCCATTTGGTCTTTTTGTAATTGAGTGATACTTTTGCAACGGCATATACTACATAATTGTCAACATATAACGCACATTTGCATAAAAGCGCACATAACACAACAATTATAAACAAAACTCAAACATAAGCACATGAAACATTTATTATCTCTTGCCACAACCCTCATGTTGTGGCTTGGAGCCGTGGCTGCGTGGGCCGATGGCGTGACGGTGGCAACCTCGTACACGCCGTATGCCGACATTACCGATGGCTTTTACCTCCTCAAAACCCGCATCAAGAGTACAAACGGATACATTTACCGCAAGTCTGGTGACAATGACCGTCCTATGAGGCAGAAGCCCGAGGCCAGCATGGACCTGAACAACATAGACCTTGCATACGTGTGGTATGTAACTAACGTAGATGGTAACCTTGTCATACAGAATGCCTCGACGGGCGAGTATTTTCCTGCAACCAATAACCATGGAAACAATTTTAATAACATCAGCACAACTTCGAGCAAAGCTGCCATGCTCACAGCACAGTCTTTCACGCCTTATACCAACAGTCTCGATGGTGGTGTGTTGCTTTATCAAGTAAATTACGATACAAAGTATTTCATTCATGCCAATACTGCTGGGGAACACAACCTGTCGTATTGGGAAGGTGGCACAGCAGGCGAAGGTGATAACCACAGCGTGGTACAGTTCGCCTTTTACAAGTTAAGTGGCACTATATCCGAGGAACACATTACCAAAACATACGCCGCATCGGTTAAACTAAAAAATGCTGAAAATCAGGTTATAGTTACTTCATACTATCCTAAAAAGGTGGGTGAAACTATTGATAAACCGCATTCGTATTATTATAATATACCAACATTCACTGTATCAGATGCGAAAAAAACATTTGAAGAAACTATAGCCAAAACAGCCACCCCTCCTGTTACCTTTTCCACTCCCGACAACCCCACATGGTACAAGCTCAAGTTGCGCAACAACGATGGAAACTATGTGGTATATGTCGATGACAATAATGTTAAAACAGGTAATAACGCTCACAACTCGCCTTACGGCACATCAGCCCAAACCACCTATCAGGCTCTTAATGGCGCCTATTGGGCTATTGTAGAGAGCGACTATGGTGTAAAGCTCTACAATCGTGCAGCCAAAAAGTACGTCACTGTTACAGCTGAAGGTAAGAACAAAGTAAAGGCTACCATGACCGACTATGGTACAACCTTTTATATGCAAAAAAGCAATAAAGCCGACTTCAGCTTGCGGTACGAAAATACTAAGGGCTACCTTGGTGACCATAAAGATGGTTTCCTCAGCACATGGTATGGCGATAGCAATACGGACGACACACAGAACGATGGCGGCTCGGGCTACAAGGTGATAGCAGTTGACGAGTCAGACATACAGTTGGCTAAAACCTATGCAAGCACGATTTCCAATGCAACTGATGCAGAAGGCCTGGTGCAGTATAATGACAAATACGATAATGTAGCCTCTGCCAAAACGCTCGACCAGCTTGACGCGGCTTATCAGTCGTACCAGACGGACAACGACTTCAGCGATTTCACTGGCTATTACCGCGTGCGCAACGTCAACACCGAGGTTAACCGCTACCTTTCGTCTGAAAATATTCAGGTGTCAACCAACGGCTCTCTGCTCGAAAAATGGCAGGCTGACGCTAATATGGACCGCAATATCACACGAACCACTGATGCCGACAATTTTGGTTCGCAACTGTGGCAACTTACCCGCAATGCCGATGGCACTTACTCTTTGGTCAATGCCAACACCGGGCGCGAAGCTGGCTATATCACGCCAGAAGCCAGCCAGCTTCAGATGGTAGTAAACATTGGCAATGGCAACGGGCATTACACATTCAAACCATACACCGAAGGCACTACCTTTGACGGCTACGATGCCAAATCCATGTTTTTGATGGTTGACAGCGAGGGCAACCATGCAAGTGCAGCCTCAGACAACGACCATGTAGTGGCCAACAACAACCAGTATACAAACAAGTCAAACTATTGGCAACTTGTCAAGGTAACCTCGGTGCCCGTCACTATCAAGAGTGTAGGCTGGGCTTCGGTGGCTTTCCCCTTTGCCGTGCAAGTACCTGCCGAGAGCGGTGTCAAGGCATACTTTGCTGAGTCGGCCGACGATACGCGCATGACGCTCTCCGAAATAACCGACGGCATCATTCCTGCCAACACGGGTGTGCTCTTGGCAAAAGACGGTGGTTGCACGGTTAATCTGCCAATTGTTACCACCACAACTACCTATCCCGACAACAAACTGGCCTGTGCCACTGCAGAGCGCGATGGCTATGCCAGCAAGGCTAACTATATGCTCTCTGCCAAAACTGGCACTGTGGGTTTCTTGCCTTCAACCATGACTTTGGTGCCGGCTAACAAGGCTTTCTTGCCTGCTGCCAACATCACTTCGGGCTCGGGCCAGGCACAGATGCTCAGCTTCTACATCGGTGGTACTGTTACTGGCATCAATGCTGCAACTGCCGACGCACAGAATGGCAATGACGTATATTACGACCTCAACGGACGCCGCGTGCTTTACCCCGCCCACGGCATCTATGTTACAGGCAATGGCAAAAAGGTATTCATCAAATAAAGATAGCAACAATGAAACATACATATATGGCCCCAAAGGCCACCACAATCAAATTCTTCTCCGAAGAAAGTCTGATGGTAACACAGAGTAGTCTCGGCATTGGCGGACAAAATGGTGCGACAGTCGACACCAAGGGTGATGTCCTCTCTAACAAACGGCAGCACCCCATCTGGGGTGAGCAACACAATGGCATGTGGGACAACATGAGCAAATAGACTCTAATATATAGTGCATAATAATAGCGGCAGTGCTCTTCTGGTCAGAAGAACACTGCCGCTGTTAAGTAGGTGTTCATAATTATTTTTACATTGAAAGTACGTTATCGGGGCGCAGATGTTTTCTTCGTGTGAGGGTTTCTGTCCCCCGATAACGGGGGAACCGAAGGGGGTTATAGCGGGCTATGTGACCGAAGACGAAGGACACAGATGCGTCTCGAGAACGTGCTTTCAATGTGAAAATGACACCTGCTGATTGTATAAAATAATTTTGAACACCTACTTATTATATAGATATTCGGTAGTCACATCTGTCCGCTCGTGCGCAGATACTTTTCCATCACCATCACCTGTATCATCTCCTCGCGTTCAACGTCCCAAAACTGCCGTACATACGCGTGGGCGTGGTCAATGATGGCTTGTGCCTCGTCGGGGTGTGATATGTAGTACTGAAGTTTCTCTTCGAGGTCTGAAAAGTCCTCCTTCACTTCCACATAGTGATAGCCGGGGCGTAATGTGCCCTCCATAAACCACGTTTCGCACGTGGGGCGTGTCATCACCGCCAGCGAGTTCGACGACATTACCCACTTCAGGTTCGACGCTACGTCGTTGCCCTCAAGCGCCATGATAAATTTGTAGTCAAGGTGTTCGGCTATGGTCTTTTTCGCTGTCATCCACTCCTCGGGACAACCCTCGTTGCGGCCCACCACACCGCAGTCGCACAGCGGTGAACCAAAAAACTTTTCGAGAAAAGTAGTGCGCAGACGGCTCTGGCGTATCTTGCCCCTGAATATGGCACAATCGCGTTTGGCGGCAAACGGCTTGGTGTCGTGCACATACATGAAGTGGCGCAACTTGTCAAGTTTCAGCACCACCGAGTTGGCATTGTCGTCATTTATCAGTCGGCTTTTCACCACCGTGGGTTTCTCGGGCGTAAAGTAAACGTCGCCCGGACAAAAGTTCCAGCGCAGCCCCTTGTCAAACCAACGTGTCACATCATGTTGGTCGAAGTAGTAGGCCGTGTGAAACAGTTTGCGCCCGTAGTCGCCCAGCGCACCCGTATACATCAGCCAGCTGCGGTCGCGCTGCACACTGTCCTCTGTCGACATTTGCCAGGGCGCATTGATGCGGCAGTAGTAATCTACTCTGCGGCACATCTCGTCGTAATCTGCCCGTTGGCGGGCCTTGGCTAATAAATGTGCACGCCGATGCCGGTACCATGCATCGGGCACCGCCAGTCCCAACGTTTTTTGAGCAAACCACAAGGCTTTGATAGGTTTGCCACTGCGCAGTTTGTATATAATGTTGTCGCTCATCAGTCTTTTATGTATTCAATAGTCGGATTAAAATGCAGTCCGTCAAGGCAGCCTTTTATCACAGCCTTCTTAAATTCGGCAATATGGCTCAGGTCGTCGCGGCGCTTGAGACGATGTATGTACAGACGATATTTGTTAAGCACTGAGATGTAAAACTTCAGTTTGTTAGTCGAACGACGCTTCAAGTAGCACGTGTTGCGCACTTGGTAATAAAAGCGTCCTGCCATTTCGTTAGGCGCCTTATCTATTGAGGGGAAATAATTCTGACGCGTTTTGTGATACACCTGGCTTGCGGGCACAAAGTAGCATTCATAGCCCGCGCGTTTAATGCGGTCGGTATATTCAATGTCGTCACACCAAATAAAGAACTCCTTGATGGGCAGCCCCACTTTACGCACCGCATCACTGCTCACCATTACTGACACAAACGAGCACAATTTGCATGCAAAGCACGTTTCGCCGCCCACTGTCAGGGCTTCTGCTCCGCCAAAGGGCTTTTCTACCAGTGCCGGCTTGTTCATGGCGTGCAGTGTGCCATCGGTCCATAGCACCTTGCTGCACACAAATCCCGTTTTATCATCAGCCGCTGCCACTTTGGCAAGCAGTTTCAGCGCATCAGGTTGTGGCATGGTGTCATCGTCCATCAGCCACACAAAGTCGCAGCCGGCTTCCACGGCCAGCTTCGTGCCAAGTGCAAAACCGCCAGCTCCGCCAATGTTGCGTTCGGTGCGCACCACATGCAGTTTTGAGTCACCTTTCAGTGAGTCGAGCCATTCCTTTGTGCCGTCAGTCGAGCAGTTGTCAATAATCCAAAGTTCTGTCGGCGGCAGCGTCTGTGCCTTCAGAGCCTGCACGCATTCTTTGAGCAAAGCCAAGCGGTTGTATGTTACAACCACGCAATTTATCTTCATATTATATATTATATACGTGTAAACAGATTGACAGATTAACGGGTTGACAAGTATGTTTACTTGTATTCTTTACCGAACCGTAGCCTATCTTATGCAAAGATAGTGCAAGGTGAGAGCAGAACACCAAACTTGTTTGAGTGTTTTACCGAACCGTAGCCTATCTTATGCAAAGATAGTGCAAACCGAGCGAAGAGAGTCAAGCTTGCTTGAACTTTCTTCCGAGGTGCCGCCTATCTTATTCAAAGATAGTGCAAACCGAGCGAAGAGAGTCAAGCTTGTTTGAACTTTCTTCCGAGGTGCCGCCTGTCTTATTTCAAAGATAGTGCAAACTACACAAGAGAGGCATCGCCATCCCGTAACCGCCTCCCCCTCGGCGTTAGCCTTATGTTCCTTCCGGCCACGCGGACGTCAGTCCGTGGCCGCAGCCGCGCAGCGGCCTTATGTCCTTATGTCCTTCTGTTCTTCTGTTTCCCGCGTTAGCGGCAACCGAGTCTCCGCTACGGCGTCGGCCCTTATGTTTCTTGAGGCCACCCGGACGATAGTCCGTGGCCGTCCGCCGCGCAGCGGCCTTATGTGTATCTTATGAAAACTTATGTTCTTATGTTCCCGCGGTAAGCGGCAAGCACGAACGTCATATCTTATGTCCTTCTGTCCTTCTGTTCTTATGTCTCCCGCGTTAGCGGCTTCCGCGCCCCGCCACGGCGACAGTCCTTCAGCCCTCCGCGTTAGCGACCTGTCCACAAATCCTTGAAAAACATGTTCTACAACACAAACCTGCAAAATATCCACCCCAAAACTTGGCATATACACAAGTAAGCCCTACATTTGCCCCGTTGGACATAAA
>ENA-UEOZ01001199-UEOZ01001199.1-human-gut-metagenome-genome-assembly--contig:-NODE-1199-length-11054-cov-3.036622_pt1 | contig 11054 bp, 9 predicted proteins | sample MGYA00242898_ERZ507912 | MGnify/ENA primary metagenome ERZ507912 (study PRJEB26167, sample SAMN06115410) | human gut metagenome | host: Homo sapiens | place: China:Chongqing | collected 2016-04-27... | reverse complement strand
CGTGGTACGCTGCCGCGCTACCCTCTACGAGCGGGACGGTGCGTTTCAGGTCTATGTAAACGAGATGTTTCCAGATGGTCTGGGCGCAGCACAGCTTGCGCTGGAGCAGCTGAAGGCCCGGCTGGAAAAGGAAGGTCTGTTCGACCCGGCGCAAAAAAAGCCGCTGCCCGCATACCCCAAATGTATCGGTGTCGTCACCAGCAAAACAGGGGCGGCATTGCAGGATATCCGCAACGTGATCAGCCGCCGCTGGCCGTCCGTTCGGCTGCTGCTGTGCCCGGTAACGGTGCAGGGCTTTGAGGCTGCCCGGCAGATCGCCGCCGCCATCTGCACGCTGGATCAGAGCGGGCGGGTAGACGAGATCATCGTAGCCCGGGGCGGCGGCAGCAGGGAAGACCTGTGGGTGTTCAACGCTGAGGAGATTGCTCGGGCAGCATTTCGCTGCAAAACGCCACTGATCAGTGCCATCGGACACGAGATCGACTACACCATTCTGGACTTTGTAGCCGACCAGCGTGCTCCCACACCGTCCGCTGCCGCAGAGCTTGCGGTGCCGGATCGGGAGGAACAGCAGCGCATTTTTGAAAACATTGAAGAAAATATTCACAAAAATATACAAAAACGGCTTGCGTTGTGCTATAATGCTCTAGAGCAATACAACTTTTTGTTGGAGCAGAGCGCGCCGAGCAAAATCTTACAGCAGTATTCAAGCCGCCTGCAACAGGTGCAGCAGGCCATTCAGGCACAACAAAAAACGCGTATGAATGACAAAAATATGCAGCTTCAACACGCAGCTGCACTGGCTGCATCGCTGGATCCATATCGTGTGCTGGCCCGTGGCTATGCCCTTGTGACCGATACAAAAGGGAAGGTCTGCACCGTGGAGCAGCTGCAGCCGGAGCAGCCCATCTGTGTGCGCAGTCGGCAATATCAGGCACGATGCCGTGTGGAAACGGTGGAGGAGATCAATGAGAGCACCCAAAAGCTTTGAAGAAGGAATGGATCGGCTGAACGCGATTCTTGTACAGATGCAGCAGGAGGACACCTCGCTGGCAGATTCCGTCAAGTTGTATGCGGAAGCTGCCTCCCTGATGCAGTACTGCCATGCAACGTTGGAAAAAACCTCGCTGCAGATCGAGGAAATCAGTGCAAAGATCGCCGAGACCGTAGAAGCCCCGCAGGAGCAGGAGGAAGAATAATGGAATATAAGGCGCAATATCAGGAATATCTGCGGCAGGCTACGGCTGCGCTGGATGCTGCCAGCGCTCGTTTTCTGCCCGAGGAATCAGAAGTATGCAGGGCTGCTCGTTACAGCTTGCTGGGCGGTGGAAAGCGCATCCGCGCGATTCTGACGCTCAGTGTCTGCGATATGCTGGGCGGCGAGATGCAGGTTGCCGCACAGTTCGCGGCAGCTGTGGAGATGCTGCATTGCTACTCGTTGATCCATGATGATCTGCCCTGCATGGACAACGATGATCTGCGCCGGGGACGTCCCTCTTGCCATAAGGCCTTCAGCGAGTCCACGGCAATGCTGGCCGGTGACGTGCTGCTGACCGAGGCTTTTGAGGTGATTGCAAACGCCTCCGCTGCGCCGCAGATCTGCGTGGCAGCCGCCCGTGCACTGGGCGCGGGTGCAGGCAGCCGCGGCATGGTCTACGGGCAGGAGCTGGATCTGAAATATGAAGCGCTAGCGGCCACCGAGGAGCAGCTGCGCCTCATTCACCGCAACAAGACTGGTGCACTGATCAATGCCGCCGTCCAGATGGGCGCTGCCGCAGCCGATGCAACACCGCAGCAGTGCGAGATACTGGCCTCCTACGCATACGGGCTGGGGTTGGTGTTCCAGATCGTGGACGATGTGCTGGACGTTACCAGCACCCCAGAACAGCTGGGCAAACCCATCGGCAGCGACAGCGAAAACGGCAAGACCACTTTTGTTACCCTGTATGGAACCGACGGCGCAATGGTGCTGGCGCAAAAGCTGAACGAGCAGATCTGCAATGATCTGCAGCAGCATTTTGGTGCAAAGGCAGCTTTTTTGCAGCAGCTGGCTCAGCAGCTTCTGGTGCGCAAAAACTAAAGAAAAAGGAATACAGATATGCAGTTTATTCAAAATATCTTATCAGCCAATCAGATCTTGACCGCATCGCTTCTTAGCTGGTTCATTGCACAGGTGCTAAAGACCATCATCAACTTTATTCTGCTGGGTAAATTCCAGTTAGAGCGGATGTGGGGCGATGGTGGTATGCCCAGCGCACACAGCGCGACCGTCTGCGCCATGGCTATTGTTACCGGACGCAGCGCCGGGGTTTCCTCGCCGATTTTTGCGGTGGCCTGTGTGGTGGCTATCATCACCATGCACGATGCCATGGGCGTCCGGCACGAGACCGGTGAACAGGCAAAGGTGCTGAACCAGATGATTGCCCAGTGGATCGATGTAAGCGAGAAAAACGCTCCCTTGTTGCAGAATATGCACCTGAAGGAAATGGTCGGCCACACGCCGCTGCAAGTCGTGGCGGGCGTACTGCTCGGCTCCCTGGTAGGCTTTCTGTTCCCGGTCGTGTAAAAGGCGGCAGAGACGCCCAAAGTACAAACACATAAAGGATGTGTGAATATGGAATCGTTGTTGCTGGATAAGATCGATCAGCCCAGCGATCTCAAAAAGCTGAATGCGCAGCAGGTGGAAAAACTTTGCGCAGAGATACGGCATTTTTTGCTGGAAAATATCTCCAAGACAGGTGGCCATCTGGCCTCTAATCTTGGCACCGTAGAGCTGACCGTGGCGCTGCACCGTGTGCTGGAAACGCCTAAGGATAAGATCGTTTTTGATGTGGGGCATCAGTGCTACACCCACAAACTGCTTACCGGACGCCGGAAACAGTTTGACCATTTGCGGCAGCTGGATGGCATTTCCGGCTTTCCCAATCCTCACGAAAGTGTGCACGATGCCTTTATTGCCGGACACGGCAATACGGCGCTTTCACTCGCTATTGGTATGGCTTGGGCCAAAAAGATCAAGCATGAGCCCGGGCTTGTGGTGGCGGTGATCGGCGATGGCGCTTTTACCGGCGGCATGGTGTATGAGGGGATGAACAATATCGGCGGGCTGGACAACCTGCTCGTGATCTTGAACGATAACAAGATGTCCATCTCTAAAAATGTCGGTGCACTGGCACGATATCTGACCCATCTGCGCACAACTACGGCGTATTATGATGCCAAGGATAATGTACGCAGTTTTCTGGACGGTGTGCCATTGATTGGTACGCCGATGAAAAAATCGCTGATCGGCGCAAAAACGCTGGTACGCCGCGCTATGTACCACTCCACTATGTTTGAGGATATGGGCTTTGAATACATCGGCCCGGTGGATGGCCACAACGTGGAGGAGCTGGAACGCACCTTGCGCTCGATCTATCAGCGGCCGGGTCCCCATTTTTTGCATATTGTGACCAAAAAGGGTAAAGGTTATCAGCCGGCAGAGATGAACCCAGGAAACTATCATGGTGTATCTGCTTTTGACCCGGACGGAATGCCAGACCCGGAGGTTGCGCCGAAGGAATCCTTCTCCACTGTTTTCGGCAAACTGCTGGTGCAGGAGGGAACACAAAACCCGAAGCTCTGCGCGATCACCGCTGCCATGAAGTACGGTACCGGACTGCAATTCTTTGCCCATCGTCACCCGCAGCGCTTTTTTGATGTGGGCATGGCGGAGCAGCATGCTGTCACCTTTGCGGCCGGTCTTGCCAGTCAGGGAATGCTGCCGGTGGTGTGCATTTACTCCACCTTCCTGCAGCGCTCCTATGACCAGATCATCCACGATGTCAACCTGTTGAAGGAGAATGTGGTCTTTGCCATCGACCGCGCCGGCTTTGTCCCTGCAGACGGCGAGACCCATCAGGGCATCTATGATGCAGCCTTCCTCAGCCAGATCGGCATCCCGGTCTATGCACCCTCCAATTACGAGGAACTGCAATACTGGCTGCACTATTTGCTGCAGGACACGGTCTCCGGCCCTCGAGCCATCCGCTACCCCCGCGGCGGCGAGAGTGCAAAACTGGCGCAGTATCCCTGCACAAAGCGGGAATACGACTTTTTGTATGAAACGCCCGGGGCAGAGATTCTTCTGGTCAGCTATGCGGACGAACTGGAGGACATATTGGAGGCCGCCGATCAATTGAACGCTGCATCGCAGAATGCAGACGTTCTGAGGCTTGTAAAGCTATACCCCTTTACAGATAAACTTATCGATACTGTGTCGAAATATAAAATCGTACTGTTTGCAGAAGAATGTGTTGCAGCTGGTGGTATTGGTGAACATCTGGCATATGCTTTGCAGCAAAAAGGCTGGAACGGCCGCTTTTTACACTGCGCTGTCCACACGGCCTGCCTGCCGCACGCGACTGTTCCGCAGATCAAGCAGTGCACCGGTCTGGACGCTGCGGATCTTGTGCAGGCAGTCCGGTCTGCCCTCACGAAAGGAGAAAACGAGCTGTGAAAATTCGGTTGGATCAATATCTTGTGCAGAACGGCCTTGTGCAGAGCCGGGAGCGCGCCAAGGCTCTGATCATGGCCGGTGTGGTTTTTGTCAACCAGCAAAAGGTGGACAAGGCCGGCGAGATGATCAAGGAGGATGCTGTGGTCGAGGTTCGCGGCCACGACATCGGTTACGTCAGCCGTGGCGGTCTGAAGCTGGAAAAGGCCATGAAGTGCTTCCCGCTTACCCCTAACGGCAAGGTCTGCATGGACATCGGTGCATCTACCGGCGGCTTTACCGACTGTATGCTGCAAAATGGTGCCGTGAAGGTGTATGCCGTAGATGTTGGCTACGGTCAGCTGGCATGGAGCCTGCGGACGGATGCGCGCGTGGTGAATATGGAGCGCACGAACATCCGCTATGTCACGCCGGAGGATCTTGCAGAGCCCATTGAATTTTTCAGTGTGGATGTTTCCTTTATTTCTCTGCATCACATCTTCCCGGTGGCACAGCGCATCACCACCCCGGACGCCATGGGCGTCTGTCTGGTGAAGCCGCAGTTCGAGGCAGGCCGCGAGAAGGTGGGCAAAAACGGCGTGGTGCGTGACCCTGCCGTGCATCGTGAGGTGTTGCACAATGCCATGTCTTATGCTGCGGAAAACGGCTTTGTGGTGCGCGGGTTGGATTACAGCCCGGTCAAAGGGCCGGAAGGCAATATCGAGTACCTGATGTTTGTGCAGAAGAGCGACCAGCCCGCTGTGCTGGACGATGAAGCCGCCGCACAGGTGGTGGCAGCAAGCCACACCACGCTGGATCGCTGAGACTCAACTGTCAGCAAAGGAGAAACCGGTATGACGATCTACATTTCGCCCAATCCGGGCAAGACCTCTGCCAGCGAAATCGCGCTGCGTGCGGCGCAGATCCTGCTGACCCACGGCGCAGCTGTACTGATGAGCGATGCTCTGCGGGAAAGCTGCAACACGGCAGGGGTCATTTACCTGCCGCTGGAGCGGTGTCTGAAGCGTGCTGACGTGATCCTGACCATTGGCGGGGATGGTACCATCTTGCACGAAGCGAATCTTTCGCTCCGGTACGCAAAGCCCATCCTCGGCATCAATCTGGGACGCTGCGGCTTTCTGGCTACCTGCGAGATCGGCGAAATGGAAACGAAGCTGGCCGCTGTGGCGCGGGGCGATTTCCAGCTGGACAACCGGATGCTTTTATACGCCCGGGTGCTTGGTCAGGACGGCTGGGAGGGGCATGCCCTCAATGATGTGGTCGTGACCAAGGGACGCCTGCAACAGGCCATCGACTTCAGCATTTACTGCGATGATATTCTGGTAGAGCACTACCGGGGCGATGGCGTTATCGTGGCGACCCCCACCGGCTCTACGGCCTACTCGCTGGCAGCCGGCGGCCCGATTCTGGATTCTCAGACCAAGGGCGTCGTGGTGACCCCCATCTGTCCCCACAGTCTGGCCAGTCCGGCCATGGTATTTGCGCAGGAGCGCAAGCTGAACGTCTGTGTGGGGCAGGTAGCAGACGATGAAGTGTTTATCAGCTGTGACGGCGGTATCGGTTACCCCCTCAAGGCGGGTGCCACCGCAGAGATCCGCCTGTCCGATCAGAACGTCAAGCTTATCACCTTTGGACGGGCAGACCAGTTTCAGGCCATTGATCAGAAACTGCGCAAAAGACAATAACACGGGAGGCGATTTTTAAGATGGCACGCAGCCGCAAAGAAGATACAAAAACAAAAGCGGAACGTTTGCAGACGATCCTACGTCTTGTGCAGGAGCATCCCATCAGCCGACAGGAGGTGCTGCTGGAGCACCTGCGGAACGAAGGCTTTGAGGTAACGCAGGCCACCGTTTCCCGCGATATCCGGGAGCTGTGCCTTGTAAAGGCAGCCACCACCGAGGGCTACCGCTATGTTTCCAGCCGGAACGAAAGCTTCAATCCCAAGACTCAAGGGCGCTTTGAGACCATCTTCCACGAGTCCGTTCTGGGGGTAGATTACGCCGGACATGTTGTGTTGGTAAAATGCTATTCCGGCATGGCCAATGCTGCCTGCGAGGTTTTTGACGCTTTACAGTGGAAAAACGTTGTCGGTACTCTTTCCGGTGATGACACCTTTTTAATTGTTGCGCGCTCGGAGCGCGATGCTAAAACCATTTGTTCGGAGCTGACCCGTTATGTGGGGCAGAGATGACGGTAGGAGAACGAAGCCATGCTGAGCAGCCTGCAAATTGAAAATGTTGCCGTGATCCAGAAGGCAGAGGTGCACTTTGAACCGGGGCTGAATGTGCTGACCGGCGAGACCGGTGCGGGCAAATCCATCTTGATCGACTCCATCAATGCGATCCTTGGCAACCGCACCTCTAAGGACTTGGTGCGTACCGGGGCTGCAAAGGCGGTGATCCGCGCCGCCTTTGAGCAGGTGCCGCCTGCTGTGCTGGATAAGCTGGAGCAGTCCGGCTACGAGCGCTCCGAAGCACTGCTGCTCAGCCGTGAGATCACCGCCGAGGGCAAGAGCAGCTGCCGCATCAACGGAATGCCGGCTACGGCAGCCGTTCTGCGGGAGCTGTGCGGCGGTCTGATCAACATCAACGGCCAGCACGATTCGGTGGGTCTGCTCAACCCGGCGCATCATCTGGGCATTTTGGACGATTATGCGCAAAACCGCACTGTTTTTCAGGAGTACTATGCCCTGTACCGGGAGCTGGTGCGGGTCAAGCGGGAGCTGGATGCCCTGATCACTGACGAGGCCGAAAAGCAGCGCAAGATCGACCTGTTGCAGTATCAGGTGCAGGAGATCGAGGATGCCGGGCTGACTGCCGGTGAGGAGCAGGCGCTGGAAAACCGCCGGAAAGTGCTGTCCAATGCGTCTGCCATCCGGGATCGTCTGGCGCAGAGCTATGCGCTACTTTCCGGCAGTGATGATGCCGCAGGCGCTGTGGATCTTCTGGGGGAAGCCTCCAACGCGGTGGATGCCGCTGCGCAGTTAGACCCTGCGCTTACAGCCGCCGGCGGGCAGCTGCTGGACTTATACTATAACGCCAAGGATGTGGCCGCAGATCTGATCGGGCGGCTGGACACCTACGACACCAACGATGCAGAACTGGACGAGGTGGAGCAGCGACTGGATCTTTTGTACCGACTGAAGCGCAAATACGGCAGCACAGTGGAGGACGTGATCGCTTTCGGGCAAAAGGCCCGGGAAGAGCTGGATAACATTCAGCATTCCCAGCAGCGCTATGATGCATTGCAGGCAGAAAAGCTGCGTCTTTACACAAAAGCGCGGGAAAAGGCAGAGGTTCTGACCCAGACCCGACTGAAGGCCTTTGAGGAACTGAACACCCGCATTTCCGGCACGCTGGACTTTTTGAATATGCCGGGTGTACGTATGACCTTGCGGCATACCCGCGGTCCGCTGGCCAGCCATGGACAGGACAGCGTTGAATTCTACATCTCAACAAACCCCGGTGAAGCACCCAAGCCGCTGGCCAAGATCGCATCCGGCGGCGAGCTGAGTCGCATCACCCTTGCAATCAAGAATGCAATGGCCGATAAGGACGCCGTGCCTACCGTGATCTACGATGAAATCGACAGCGGTGTGTCCGGCAAGGCTGCCGGACGCATCGGCGAGGTGCTGCGTCAGAGTGCGCAAGGGCATCAGATCCTGTGCATCACCCATACGGCGCAGATTGCAGCACTGGCTGATTGTCATCTGCTCATCCAGAAAAATGTGTCCAACGAGCGCACCTATACCGAGATCCATCCGTTGGATGAAAATGGCCGTGTAGAGGCCTTGGCGCGCCTCATCTCCGGCGACCACGTTACCGAGCTTTCCCGCGCCAATGCACGGGAAATGCTGCAGGAGCGCAAGCACGGCGGATGATGCAGCGGAATGCATTTTTGCAGAAAGGACAGCTCTTGACAAGGCGGCGGTCTTGTGATAGAGTAGACAATGTTAATGGCGATGAAGGGAATAAGTACCCTGAAGTGTTCTGTCCAGAGAAGTCCCGGTTGGTGCAAGGGATCACAGAACGGCAGGGGAAATACCTCCCGGAGCTGCAGGCTGAATGCATAAGGCTAGTAGGCTGTGCCGCGTGCGAGCGTTAAAGACGCAGGAGTGTCGCTCTACTCTGGGGTGCGCACTCGTAAGGCCGCTTCCGTGAGGAAACGGCAAACAGAGGTGGTACCGCGAAGTTATCTCGCCCTCTGCCAAATTCATTTTTGGCAGAGGGCGTTTTTGTTTCCTCTGCCCCAAAAACAGGAGGTTTTTTCCATGACGCTGTACGAAGAACTGAAAGCCCGTGGTCTGGTAGCCCAGATCACCGATGAGGAGATCATTGACCTGATCAACAACGGCAAGGCTACTTTTTACATCGGCTTTGACTGCACTGCCGACAGCCTGACTGCCGGCCATTTTCTGGCGCTGACCCTGATGAAGCGCCTGCAGCTGGCAGGCAACAAGCCCATCGCCCTGATCGGCGGCGGCACTACCATGATCGGCGACCCCTCCGGCCGCACCGATATGCGCAAGATGCTGACCAAGGACGATATCGCCCATAATGCGGCTTGCTTTAAGAAGCAGATGGAGAAGTTTATCGATTTCTCCGAGGGCAAGGCGCTGATGCTGAACAACGCCGACTGGCTGCTGGATCTGAACTACGTTGAGCTGCTGCGCGAGGTGGGCGCCTGTTTCTCCGTGAACAATATGCTGCGCGCCGAGTGTTATAAGCAGCGCATGGAGAAGGGCCTGTCCTTCCTTGAATTCAACTACATGATCATGCAGAGCTACGACTTCTACTACATGTTCCAGCACTACGGCTGCAATATGCAGTTTGGCGGCGACGACCAGTGGAGCAATATGCTGGGTGGCACCGAGCTGATCCGCCGCAAGCTGGGCAAGGATGCCTACGCTATGACCGTGACCCTGCTGACCGACTCTCAGGGCAAGAAGATGGGCAAGACCGCCGGCAACGCTGTCTGGCTGGACCCCCACAAGACCAGTCCCTTCGAGTTCTACCAGTACTGGCGCAACGTGGGCGATGCCGATGTGATGAAGTGCATCCGTATGCTCACCTTCCTGCCGCTGGAGCAGATCGACGAGATGAGCACATGGCAGGATCAGCGCTTGAACGAGGCCAAGGAGATTCTTGCCTACGAGATGACCAGCATGGTGCATGGCAAGGAAGAGGCCGAAAAGGCTCAGAATGCTGCTCGCGCACTGTTCAGCGGCAACGCAATGGATACCGAGCACATGCCCAGCACCCAGCTGACCGAGGCTGATCTGACGGACGGTGCCATCGGCATTCTGACCCTGATGGTCAAGGCCGGTCTGGCTGCTTCCAACGGCGAGGCTCGCCGTCTGGTAGTACAGGGCGGTGTGTTGGCAGACGGCGAAAAAGTCGCTGCTCCCACTGTCAGCTTTACCGCAGAACAGTTGGCCAAGGGCATCGTCATTAAGAAGGGCAAAAAGATCTACCACAAGGTAACGCTGTAAAAAGCATTATAAAATTTATGGGCCAGAAACGTCCGTAGGCGTTTCTGGCCCATTTTTTACATTTTAGCGCGCAACAGCTGCTGTCCGGCAGTCACCCGGCCGGACAGCAAAGGCTCTATCCGTGCAAACCGGCTGCTGTTGGTCACGATCACGGGGGTGGTCAGCGTGTAGCCTGCCGCTGCAATGGCCTGCATATCGAACCGGAAGAGCAGCTGGCCCTTCTGCACATGGTCTCCAGTCTGTACAAATAGCTCATAGCCCTTACCCTTCAGCTCCACGGTGTCCATGCCAACATGAATGAGTACCTCCAGCCCGTTATCGCACAGCAAACTGATGGCATGATGGGTCTTGGCAATCTTTTCCACAATGCCGTCTGCGGGTGCTACTACCTCGCCGCAGCTGGGCTCGATGGCGCACCCTTTGCCCAGCACCTCGCTGGAGAACACAGGGTCCTTGATCCGGGTCAGTGCGCGGATGCGTCCTGAGACCGGTGCATAGAGCAACTGCCCGCTGTCCGCAGGCGCAGCTTCCATTGCGGGGTCATCAGGGGCAAATAGCGCACTTTTCTCAAAATGTGCCAGCAGTCGCTGCCGGATGCTGTGCATAAGAGTAGCAGGTTCTTTCATTCCGGTTTCCTTCTTTCGGCAGGGGAACTGCCGTGGCGGTGTTTTTCTTGTCTCTACGCATTCCGCAAAAACAGGGCCGAAAGGGAAGTTGTCCCCTCGGCCCCGACTTATGCTTTTACAGCTCGTATGCCTTTTTCAGTGCCTCATAGGCGGCGTCCTCGTTTTCCGCGTGGACGAGCAGAGAAATATCCAGATCGCTGGTGGTGATCAGCAGCACCTCAATACCGGCCATAGCCAGCGCATTCAGTGCCCGCGCAGCCACACCACAGCTGGTGACCATATCCTCACCGAACAGATTCAGCTTGGAGTAACCCACACTGATCAGAGGAGAAGCCTTGGCGTCCTTATCCAGATTTGCTGCCGAGATCGCCTTCATCACCAGCGGCAAATCGCTGCTGGATGCGGTAAAGCTAAAATCAATGGTGGTGCCGTGGGGAGC
>ENA-UEOZ01001194-UEOZ01001194.1-human-gut-metagenome-genome-assembly--contig:-NODE-1194-length-11115-cov-5.921997_pt1 | contig 11115 bp, 7 predicted proteins | sample MGYA00242898_ERZ507912 | MGnify/ENA primary metagenome ERZ507912 (study PRJEB26167, sample SAMN06115410) | human gut metagenome | host: Homo sapiens | place: China:Chongqing | collected 2016-04-27... | reverse complement strand
ACCGTCGGGAGGTGTTCAACGGCTCACGCATGGGCAAGGAGTTTTCCGCCAATGTGTTCAACGACTATTTCAAATGGCTGGAAAACATACCCGAAAAGGAACGGGGTGGACATTCCGCTACAGAGCTTTGGCAGCATCACCGTCACGAATCCTCTAGCACGCTCGAACTGGCGGCAGGCATTCTTTCTATGGAAACCAATCCGCGGGATTACGAGGAGGAAGCCTTTGCACGCCGCATGAAGAAAAAAAAGAAGACCGGACGCAAGCGTGGCATTTAGACAAAACAAGTATCAACCCATTTATATACAATTCTTATGCAGCAGGAAGATGATTTGAGGGCACTTGCCAAGATTATGGAATTCGGCAGGGCCGTGAGTATTTTTCTTTTGGTAGTACACGTCTATGTGTACTGCTATCCGAGTATCACCGCATGGCACTTGAACCTTGAGGTGATAGACCGGATTCTGGTAAACTTCAACAACACGACTGAAATTTTCAACTGTATTCTCTGGAGCAAACTGTTGGCAGTGCTTCTGTTGGCCGTTTCCTGCCTGGGTACGCATGGGGTCAAAGGTGAAAAAATAACCTGGCCTAAAATTTATGCGGTGTTGGTGGCAGGATGCGCATTGTTTTTTCTGAACTGGTGGCTTCTTAAACTGCCATTGCCACACATGGCAAATACCGCATTCTATATTTTTACTCTTACGGCAGGCTATCTCGCCCTGTTGATGTCGGGGTTATGGATGAGTCGCATTTACAGGCACAACCTCATGGAAGATGTGTTCAATATGGAAAATGAGAGTTTCATGCAGGAAACCCGACTGATGGAGAATGAATATTCGGTAAACCTCCCGACGAGATTCTATTATAAAAAACGCTGGAATAACGGATTTGTCAATATTGTCAATATTTTCCGTGCCTGCATGGTTATCGGGACACCGGGCAGCGGCAAATCCTATGCGATAGTCAACAGTTACATACGCCAGCTTATAGCCAAAGGCTTTGCGATTTACATCTACGATTACAAGTTTGATGACCTGTCCACCATCGCCTATAATTCTTTGTTGAAGAATATGGACAAGTACGAGGTCAAGCCCCGGTTCTATGTCATCAATTTCGACGATCCGCGCAGGTCTCACCGGTGCAATCCCATTAATCCGGAATTCATGACGGACATTTCCGATGCGTACGAGGCAAGCTATACGATAATGCTCAACCTCAATCGCACCTGGATCGAAAAGCAGGGGGACTTCTTCGTGGAGTCTCCTATCATTCTGCTTGCGGCAATAATCTGGTATTTAAAGATTTACAAAAACGGTATTTACTGTACGTTTCCCCATGCGGTAGAACTGCTCAACAAACCCTACTCAGACCTGTTCACCATTCTGACCTCTTATCCGGAGCTGGAAAACTATCTTTCTCCCTTCATGGACGCATGGAAGGGAAATGCCCAGGACCAGCTCCAAGGCCAGATAGCCTCGGCTAAAATACCCCTTACGCGCATGATCTCCCCACAACTCTACTGGGTGATGACCGGTAATGATTTTTCATTGGATATCAACAATCCGAAAGAACCCAAACTGCTCTGCGTGGGCAACAATCCGGACAGGCAGAACATTTATTCGGCAGCGCTCGGATTATATAATTCCCGTATCGTCAAGCTTATCAACAAGAAAAAACAGCTTAAATGCGCCGTTATCATTGACGAGCTTCCCACCATCTATTTCCGTGGGCTTGACAACCTGATCGCGACGGCGAGAAGCAACAAGGTGGGTGTGCTTCTGGGTTTTCAGGATTTCAGTCAATTGACACGTGACTACGGAGAAAAAGAATCCAAGGTCATCCAGAACACGGTGGGGAATATTTTCAGCGGACAGGTGGTCGGTGAAACCGCAAAAACGCTTTCAGAGCGCTTCGGCAAGGTGCTTCAGCAACGTCAGTCCGTATCCATCAACCGTCAGGACGTATCCACCTCCATCAACACACAGCTAGACTCGCTCATTCCCGCATCAAAGATCGCCAACCTCTCACAAGGCACGTTTGTCGGGGCTGTGGCGGATAATTTTGATGAGAGGATAGAGCAAAAAATATTTCATGCCGAAATTGTCGTGGACCATACCAAGATCAGCGCGGAAGAAAAGGCTTATCAGAAAATCCCGGTCATCAACGACTTCAAGGACAGGAACGGTAACGACATCATGATGCAACAGATACAACGCAATTACGACCAGATCAAGGCGGATGCTCAGGTTATTATCAATGAGGAGATGCGGCGTATCAAAAATGACCCTGAACTCCGTAAACGACTAGGTCTGGAAGATGAAAAAGGAAAGGACCCCGACAAATCATGACAAGTGGAGGGGTAATTGAAGAATTTATACCCCGCCTGATCGGATTATTGAAAAAGATGCCGTATATTTGAAACTTGAAATAGAGAAATAAGGCCGGTCTCGACAATTGGGACCGCCATTATTATACATAAGTCGCAAGACGTCTCGAACAGGAATCTGACAAATTCAAAAACACAGAGGCTATTGCGTGAGGCTTATGCTATACCTTATAGCATGAGCCCATGCGGGTTTCTGTGTTGGGCTTTGTCAGAGCCTCTGTTCGAAATAAGCATGGGTTTCATGCTTTTTTAACAAGAGGTATGGCAAAAATTCAAGTTATCATGGCACTCACTTTGGACGGGTTCCTTCCGCATGAAGACGAGATGCTTATGCGATGGGTGAGGGAAAACAAACGGTATGGTTTCCCACGCTGGCAGCGACAGGCCACATTCCACATCTACCCCCATTACGGTTTGATGGACTTGCTGAATGTAAAGGAAAAGCATGACAAGGATTGTATTTATCTGGCAGGAGTGGGAGATGGAGGGAGTGCGGAATATGCCGATGGACTTTTTCGGTATAATCTGGTGGATGAGACAGAACTTTTTCTGCTGCCCCTTTCTTATGGTGGTGGAATCCCCTTGACGGGAGAATTCCGGTCTGCCCGCTGGAAACTTCTTGGCTGCAAAACTTTCTCCAACGGAATCTGCCGGCTTATGTATAAACGAAACGGATGAAGATGCTATCTCAACCCATACCTTTCCATTTTCTTGTATAGCGTCGGACGGCTCATCCCCAACATTCTCGCCACACGACTGATCTTACCTCCACATTCTTCCAGAATTTTCCTTATTAGTTCTTTCTCTTCTGCTTCTTCCATCAAGCCTTTTTTACATTTTTCGCCTGTCCTACAGATGGTCGCATTAAGATTCAGATCTTTATGGGTTAACAATGGAGATACCGCCAACAGGACAGCACGTCTTATCCGGTTGTCAAGTTCACGCACATTGCCCGGCCATGAGTGGGAAAGCATGGAGATTTTGGCTTGTTCGGTAAAACCGGAGGTCTCCACGCGTATCTCTTCTGAATGTTGCTCACGAAAGAAGTCAGCCAGTGGCAATATATCTTCCGGGCATTCGGAGAGAGAGGGCTGGCGTATCTCAAACTCGGCGAGACGGTAGTACAGATCCTCCCGGAAACGTCCCTCCTGTATGGCACGCTCCATATCCTCGTTGGTAGCCGACAATATCCGTACATCGGCTTCAAGTTCTTTGCGGCTGCCCACTGGACAATACACTCTTTCCTGCAATACCCTGAGCAGCAGTGTCTGCATTTCTGGAGGCATGTTTCCGATCTCGTCAAGGAAGAGCGTACCGCCCTTGGCCGTCTCAAAATACCCGGCAGTATCCTTTTTCGCATCGGTAAACGCCCCCTGCACGTGGCCGAAGAACTCAGATGCGGCAAGTTCCCCCCGGATACAACCACAGTTCACCGCCACAAAAGGCTTGTCCTTACGCCCGCTATGCTGTTGGATCAGCTGTGCGACAGATTCTTTCCCGCTACCGTTCGGTCCAAGGATCATGACGGAACAATTCAAAGGAGCCACACGACAAGCTATCCGTTCGGTCTCCCGGATCGCCCCGCTAAGCCTTTTCATTAATGATTTCTTCGGGGGAACGGAAACTGGCAGACCGATCAATCCCCGTAACAGTTCCATCAGCAACTCCTCGTGGACAGGCTTGGGCAAGTAGTCTTTCGCACCCAATTTGACGGCACGCACCGCATCTGCAATGGAGGCATGTTCGGTCATCACCACAAAAGGAATATGTAATCCTTGGGAGATGCTCCATTCCAGTAAGCTGATGCCATCCCCTTCGGGAAGGCGGACATCTGTCAGTACCAGCGCCACGTTATTCCCCTTGATTTTCCGGCGTGCCGAAGGCTCATCTATGGCCGTCAATACCCTGTAACCGGCTTTCTGTAGCCATCTCTCAAGAATATCGCAAAGAATCAGGTTGTCCTCCACGATCAATAAAGTCTTTTTCATCCCCGTCATTTTTCTTTCTTAATTCATTATTTACTTCGTCTATCAGTAACCGTATCTGTTTCATAATTCTCATCGTGTACTCTCTGACCGTCTCGTCGCTCGAGGTCTTGTCATGCAGGAGCTTCCGATAACCGAACAGTACATCGTTGGCCCCTAACAACTCCCAGACCGGAGCCATCCAATGTACGATCCTCCGCATGGCTTCCCGATCGTTTTCTCTTAAAGCCTCCTCCAGTTCGGCAAGATCCTTTTCTGACTCTTTTGCGACAAGACCGAACATATGACGACGGTCGTCCGTACTTTCCATCAGGCGAGAATAGTCGAACGGAGACATGCCTGCACTTCTGCCCTCCGTAACGGAGGAGATAAAGGCCAGCAGTCCTTTTGAAGAGAAAGGCTTATGTATGCAACCGCAAAAACCGGACTTCATATACACGCCCGAGTCCCCGTCCCCCCGTGCCGTCATGACAGCGACCGGAACGGTACGGGAATTTCCGATATCCGAGTTACGCAGTAATCTCAACAAGCCGAAACCATCGGTCACGGGCATCTGTATATCTGTCAATACCAAATCATAATCCAAGCGGTCGAGTGCTAGAATGGCTTCTTTTGCATTTTGACAGGTCGTGCATTCCACCCCGTTGCGCCCGAGCATGTCTTCCGTTATTTTCAGAAGGATGCTGTCATCATCCACTACCAGTACATGTTTGGGAAGTATCGTCGCAGATTGTACCGGAAGCTCCTCTGTTTCCGGTTCTCCTGTCGTTTCCGAAAGGGGAAACGACAGGCAGAATGTTGTACCTTTACCTGGTCGGCTCTCTACTTCAATGCTTCCGTCCAGTACCTTTACAAGAGCTTTCGTGATAAAAAGCCCAAGACCGAAACCTTCCGAGTTTATCTCCTGCGCCGCACGCTCGAACGGACGGAAGACACGTTCCAATGTCTCCTCGTCCATACCGATACCGGTATCACCGACCTCCACATATAATCTTCCCGCCATGTACTCGGTATGGAAACGGATCGTACCCGACAGGGTGAACTTGATGGCGTTTGTCAGCAGATTGTCCAATATTTGTTCCAATTTGTCTGCGTCTCCTCTCACTGTAATATCACCGACATTCTTATGCCGGTGCTCGAACAGCAAGGCCCGGCCACCCGCTTTGCGGGCATATTCCTTCGATATGTTGTCAAGCAAGTTGTTTAGACGGAAAGGAACCTCGTTACGGGTATCCTTGGTCTCATTGATCTTATAAACATCCATCAGGTTGTTCACCAGATTCAGTATATGGCGGCAGGAATGGCGGATGTTCTCCAGATAGCCTTCCCGTTTTTTCTTTTCACGGGTTTCCGAGGCCAGTTCCACGCAGTTGTTGATATTACCCAATGGTCCTCGTATATCGTGCGAGATGGTCAGGATGATCTGTTTACGCATACCGAGCAGTTCCTCGTTCTCACGGTTTATCCTTTGGAGCTGTGCCCGCCCTTCCCTTTCTTTCCTGATGTCATGCCGTATGATCAGGAACGAGATGAATAGCAAGGAGGAAGCAGAGACGATTACCAAGACAAACAGTTTGAAAGAAAAATCTCCGGCTTCCGTGATTTTTTCCTCACGACTGATGAACGCCGCCTGCGCTTGCCCGTCAAGATGGGTGATGAGTATTTGCAACTTCTGGTTCAAGGCCTTATTCTGTATGCGCAGACTGTCGGTATACATGTCTATCCGGCGTTCACGTTCCTCTTGCATGGCGATCAGCTTCTCATTCAAATCTTGCAGTCCTTTCGATGGCTCGAAGACCTGTACGCTCCTTTTCCCTCCGAACCAACCGGCAATCCCTTTTTTCTTTTGGGTGACTGTCCGGGTACGAACCGCTTCCCTGATAACAATAGGCAGACGATTTGCGAGCAGGCTGTCCGCTTCCCCCTGTCTGGTAATGGTCTCCATAATGCGGAGCAGATGTATCTCCTTAGCTTCCAATAAATGACATAGGGAGTCTATCTGCTTTGGCAGGACGAACGTGCCACAACTCACTTTCAATATTTGTAACAAGCTGTCCGTTTGCAAGCGTTTTCTGCGATACTCACGAAAATCGGTATCCTCCCAGACAATGACGGACTCTCCATAGGTGGCAAGCTCCGTGATATAGCGATGCGCCGTACTGATGTCATGGCGTATCCTGCGTATCTCCGATGTTTCCGTTTTTATCTCACGCATGCGGCTCCGTTCGTATAACAAGATGGAAACCATGCCGCAAACAGCCATGATCAATATCATATACCCTAAAAGAACCTTATGCTGTAATGAAGCTTTCCTTGCTACCATAAATATTTTCATTTTACGTAAACACTCACTTTAAACCACCAAGGATTTGTAACGGATTCGTTAAGCCAGTGTAATAGTTATCTATAATTCATTTATAAAATATAGAAGAAGCCCCTGTCTTCTCCGATAACCGGCTTCAGACAAGGGCTTCCATATTGGGATGAATCAATAACGATTTACTTTATGAGATTGGTCTTATTCCGGTTTTATCAGTTGGTTCCACCCGTATGCTGGCAGTTCCAAGTCCGGGTAATGACAGACACTGTTCCAATGTTGATTATAATTGAATAGACAACTTTCATAATGGATAGAATCGAATATATTCCATATCAGGCAAGAGGGAAACCGATTCTTTCCAATTGTGCTTTTCGCTCATCTGACATGTTCCCCTTGCGGTAATCCCGTCTTTGAATGGTACACCAGCGTCCCAATGCTCCTTCACGGCATCCCGGCCATCGTCCTTGCAGGTTATGGAACAGGCACAATTGTTCGAAGTTGCCTTGCCAGACCTGTTCCGCCGACCAGACAAATCCTATTTTATCCAACAGGAGCCGGCGGTCATTGGGTAACTTTCCCTGTTTACGCATTTTCCGTTGTGTATGGCACCATCCGCCCAAGTTCCCTTCCGTCGATTTAGGGAAACGCCGATATTTTCTGACAAAAGACTTCAGTTCCTCGTAGTTCTTCATCCATTCCCCTTGGAGGTTCTGATTCCAGACAAAGCCGATCTCATTCAAAGCCCGGATGCGCTCTTTGCTCAAACGTCCATCCTTCCGTCTTTCCCGCTGGGTATAACACCAGGTCGCAAGCGGGCCGTCTTCACGTTTGGGCCAGTGTCCGCAGGTATCAAAGAAGACTTTCAATGCATGGTATTCCCTCATCCATTTGGAGTCGAGCTGATTCCACTCAAAACCGATTGCATCAAGCTGGTCGCACCGTTCCTTGGCAAGACAGCCTCGTTTGTAGGCGATGCGTTGCGTGTTGCACCAAAGGCCCAGTTTCCCTTCCGTCACTGAAGGCCAGTCGTTCTCTTCCCGGTGGAACTCGACCAGCCGCTCGTACATAATCTGCCACGGTTCCAACTCGGCCAGAATCTCTTCGATGCGGAGCCGGATATCCGACAAATAGCCGGTAGCGAGGAACGAGGTTGTTCCTTCAAATCCGTGGGGCGATGGAAGATAAGAGAGTCGCTCCCAGTGGCACGCCATCACGTCGTAGACCGATTTACCCGACAGGTTATTCACGAAATCCAAGACGACCGGCTGTTTCCCGCTTCCGGCATCCAGACAGCGCCCCAGCTGTTGCAGGGTGACAATGTAAGATTCGGTGCGCCGCAGGAACAAGACGGCATCCACTCCCTCGACATGCAATCCTTCGATCAGCATATTGACGGAAAAGAGTACGTGTAACCGGTCCGACTCTTCTCGGAAAGCGGCCAACAGCCGCTGATTCTCCTGCTCGCTTTGCGCATGATGGATTTCAAATGGCGTAATCGATCGGCCTGCCTGTGTGAGCCAGTCGCACACTTCCGGCACCATCTGTCTGAGATCGGCCAGGTCGCGACAGAAAACCAGCAGTTTGCGTACGCTTTCGGGTAGGAACTTCCGGATCACCGACGACGCGCCCAAAGCACCTTTGAAATCGACCCGCGCCAGGTCCAGTTTCTTTTGGATGCGCTCTCTCCGGCGGACTGAACAACCGCTGCGTTCCAGTTTTCTTTGCAGCCGATCCAGTTCGTTGTCCAGCCCGTAAGCACTTTGTACCAGGATCGGCACTGGTAAGATATTGTAATACCAAGCTTGCGGCAAGGTAAGTTCATAAAACAAATTTCCTTCGAAATAAAGATCCACCGTATCGATCATTCCTTCCGGACGGATTGGCGTTGCCGATGTTCCCAGAACATAGGCACAGGGATTGTTTTCTATCACTTCCTGCAAGGCACTTCCCCAAATTTCCGCCCCGAAATGATGGAATTCATCAATAAGAATATGATCTGCCCGTAACAACCCATTGTCCTCCCGGTTACGAATCAGTGACTGGAATGTCCGGTACGTCACTTGCGGAATGGAGAATCCGACGGCTTTCCGGATCTCATCCAGAATCGTGATGTTCGGAGCAAAGACCAATATCTTTTCCTTTGCATGATCTGCGATATAGCGTGCCAGCAAATAGGATTTCCCTGTTCCGGTAGCCTGCACGACCGCACCGATACGGTGTTGTTTGAATCCCCGCATGATCGCCCTGTAAGCCGCTTCGTTATGCGGATAAAGCTCCACATGTCTTCCGGACAAGAGGCTTTCAATATAGCTTTCATCCGAAACGGTCAGCCCGTGCAGTTCAAAGTCCAATGCCTCCGGCAGGAATCCACCGTGCGCCACGATCCTGAAATAGAGATTTCGATATCCTTTGTTCAGTGAAGAAAGCTTTTCATAAAACCTTTCAACATCCGAACGGGTCAAAGGCTGCTCGTTCCAAATCTCCTTCACGATAGCATGTGCCATTCCCGGTTTGAAGCCTATCCGTAATCCATCTTCGGATTCTGTTACCTGAAAACCTAGACGGTGATAGCAATCTGTCAAAGACGGTACCATCCTATTTACTTACAAGTCAAAAGTTCATTTGATTATTGTCCTTTGCTGTTTAAAGAGGGCTATCATATCGCCCATTGTCAGCCGACCGGTAACATCTTCCGTTATAATCCGGTTCAAAAGCCGAAGATCCGCTTCCATCTGAGCACGAAAGAGACAGGCTTTGGGATGCTCTCCCCGGATTGTCTTTGTGGTTTCATCCCAAGAAGAAGTTGGTAGGTGAAGGTGGGAAGAAAATTCCATACGTCGGTTATGTCCTTTGTAGATACGGTAATAAACCGTACCGTACCCTATGACTTTCTTACAAGTCTCAAAACGGACAACGACTGTAGGCATCCTTATTATTTTCTTGATTAGTATTTTACAGTAGGTTGATGTAAAAGCATATACCTTCCGAAGAATATTTCCCGTTTTGCAAAGAGGACTGATAAGTCATACAGTCTGCCACTCCATTCCATTTAATTGTAATCACGTTTTCATTTTCGGTAGGTGACATAGAAACCTATGATATGTTTTTTTTCGTATATTTAGTGGCAGCAACATAATAGTTCCCCAATATGGTTCTTCTACTATCCGGCCAATCATCTCTTTTCACCTTGTCACTCGTCGTAATGTGATCATTACTTCCAATAGCAATACATGATCATCATTCGTTTTCTTTGATAGGCCTGATTCTTTTAGATAAATATCAATTCTTGTGATCAAAATCCATATTATCTATATTGCTGTCTTTTAATTTTTTCTGTATAGTACAAATAATTTCAGCTCAATCTATGAAAAAGGAATGATGCTCAAAAAATGATTGCCTGTATGATACATCCACTTTCCTAACGAATTCAAGCTGACATCGGGCAGGAACTCTTTTCTGAAAAAGTGACCACCTATGCGAGTTTTTCCTCCATCATCTATCTCCGTGCTCGGCACATACATCAATCCACTCATTCTTGTATTTAATTCGTAAAAACAGGAAAAGTCACAAACAACAAAAGTCCTCCGAGGAATATCCACCGAAAAATTTCCTTTTTTCGTTTATCATTCTTCATTTTATACCCGATGTTAGGTTTTGCAACAATTCGTATATCTTACCATGAAACAAGTCCCGATAATGAAGTTCAACTCCAGAAAAAACTTTCACTTTAAGTTTATTAGCTCTTGGTAATGCAAACCATAAGTAATAACAAGTATTTCGATTTGTAAAAATATTTTTTTCAGCATCAACTTCATAGCTCAGCTTATATCCTATATAACAATGCATTTACAATACGTCCGCAGGCTAATCCGTCACCGTACGGATTTACAGCCTTACTCATTTTTTCATAAGCTGCTTTATCATCAATCAAAGATGATACTTCGTTTACAATCTTATTATAGTCCGTACCTACCAGTTTCACCGTTCCGGCATCTAATGCTTCTGGTCGCTCCGTGGTATCACGCATCACCAATACCGGTTTACCCAGTCCCGGAGCTTCCTCTTGAATGCCACCGCTATCTGTCAATACGATGCTGCTCTTCTCCATTATATACACAAAACTCAAATACTCCAATGGTTCAATGAAGAACATATTTTTTAAGCCGGACAGATTCTCCCCGAACACCTCATGAATCGGCTTGCGTACATTAGGATTCAAGTGCATAGGATAAACAAAATCCAAATCTGGATATTTAACCGTCAAATCTTTAATAGCTGTACACATATTGATAAATCCGTCACCAAAATTCTCACGACGATGCCCCGTAATCAATACCAGCTTCTTGCCATTGTTCAAGCGGTTTACATCATAACCCGCTTTGCTCAATATATCTTCCAATTCATTATCTAGCTCCTTGTTG
>ENA-UEOZ01001183-UEOZ01001183.1-human-gut-metagenome-genome-assembly--contig:-NODE-1183-length-11183-cov-53.813974_pt1 | contig 11183 bp, 5 predicted proteins | sample MGYA00242898_ERZ507912 | MGnify/ENA primary metagenome ERZ507912 (study PRJEB26167, sample SAMN06115410) | human gut metagenome | host: Homo sapiens | place: China:Chongqing | collected 2016-04-27... | reverse complement strand
ATATCATAAAGCCCTGCATACGGACTCAGTGGTATTTCTAGTTGCTGCTGTATCATAGAGTGTTATTTGACGTAAAGTTATTCATTTTCAATGAGATACGCAAATATTTACAGCAGTTTCCCTTGCCCTGCATCGGGGCATTTTTCAGCAGCCTCGGGACGCCTCGCCCCCATTAGCGGTAGCGTTTTCTATCAGATTGATAGATAAAAAAGCGGATTTGAAGCCATGAGAAGAACTGTTGTGCCAGGGCTTTGCGCTCTAATGGGGGCGACGCGTCTCGCGTCGGGCATTTTTCAGCAGCCTCGGGACGCCTCGCCCCCATTAGTGCTTGGGCCGGTGCTTGAGTTGGTGTTTGAGCAAACACTTGCATCTGTTTGAACGGCTTGTGCTGACACTTGGCCATGCACCTCCTGTCACTCTAAGCACCAATCAAAAAAGAGCCGCGCGAATCACTTCGAACGGCTCTCCAAATAAAAAAAATTACATTAACTTAAACTCGCGGGGGCTACCTACTCCCCCGCAAGTGGGGATAAAGGCCTGGAGCGTAAGGACAGTTATTGTGCCGCTTACCTCCGGCCTTTATGTTTGTGTGCATGTGAAGATGTCATTCTATACACCTCACACGGTGAGATTAGTCTTCGTCGGCGGTCCAGCTATCGCTGTTCCAACCCTTGCTATCAGACATTATCACGTTGGTTTCCTTTGTGGCGTCAACGTCATACTGAGGAGATGCGCCAAGCATTACGTCCTCGCCATAAAGATTTACCACCTGTGCCTGTGGTTTGTTATAAGTCTTTTTCATTGTTATACTTGTTATAATGAATGCGTGAAAGGTTTACTTGATAATTTTCTTGCCATTCTGAATGTAGAGACCACCCTTAACAGGAGCCCATACGCGGCGACCGCTGAGGTCGTAGATGGGAGCATTGTTCTCACCCTTGACGAGAGTAGCAGCGTTGATGCCAGTTACAGTATTGCCAAAGTTGAGGGCAATAGCTTGGTTAGAGATTTCGCTTGCGTTGATGTAAGCCTTGTTGGCTGCGATAGATGTGAGAGTTGATGCTGGCTTGTAGAAACCTACAGTACCATTGTTCACACCAAATACGAGGTAGCTGGCGTGGTTATCGTTTTCACCACTGGTAAGCTGGATACCTGTGTTAGTACCAGTCAGAGCATTTTCACCCTCAATGGCAGCAGCATCACCAATGGTGAGTGTAGCCTTGCTACCATTACCCACAAGCACGAAACCAGTGTTGGCAGGTACACCGCTCACACCCTTCATGTCGATGGCATTTTTGTCAGCATTGAGAGCACCCACATAGGCAGTAGCACCGTCAACTGCGCTTACGCTGAAAGGAAGATAAGCCGAAGCATAAGTGTTGTCACCCTGAGCAGTCATGTCAATTTCTACATCGGTAGCGGGGACGATATACCACTGGCTGGCAGGAGTATTAGCTTCCCAACCTACAGCATTTCCACCATTTACGTGCAAGTAGCGGTAGTCTGTATTGTTTTTAGTTGACACTTCATGAATAAGAGAAATGTAGTTATTGCTTGTAACGGTATAAGTACCCTTACTTGCTTCCTCACCAAGGTTGACATTCTGGCTTGTTGTAACTGCTCCTAAATACTTTCCTTCAACCAGAACGCTGTACTGACCTTCTGTACCAGTGCTCTTGAAATATACTACAGAGCCAATAGCCTTTTCTTTGCCAGCCTGATCGTTCAAGATAGTTCCATTGATGTGCAAGTAATTCTTATCTTGAGAATTAACAAGGCGATAGTAACCCTCGGTCAATGTTGTACCCACTGGTGAAGTTGCAATCTGCTTGTTAATATCAACGAGTGCTTTTATATTTGCCTCAGAAGCATCACCGTTTGCTTTGTTGTATGCAGCCTTGTATGCCTTAAGATTCTCGGCGTTTTCAAGATACTGAGGAGCACCTATTGTACCTTCAGGTACATTTACGAGCGAAGCTGCATAATTCAAGGGGAAACTTTCAGGTGCAAAAACTGAGCAGGTTGAGCCTTGGTCGTTGTCAGTCCAACCATACACACCTGGTTTGTCGTATTTAGGTGCTTCATTAGTACCAGTGTTAGGATTCTGGAAATTCAGATACCATGAGCTATTTGAGATACAGAAACCATTTTCCATACCCTTAATTCTGGTAGCCATCACATGGAACTCCGTAGCATCGGCCTCATCTACCAAAGTAGAGATTGCGTTCTGTGCCGAGGTCTTAAGATACTTTTGTGTACCCTTGTTGTAGAGCTTGAAAGAAGTGAGCAAATCGTTACCCACAAAGGCCCATTGGTTGGCATCGGGCAGTTGTTCGGGAAGACTAAGTTCTACATCATTGCAAGCCACCTCTGAATTTGCAGCGTCAGCCACCATCATGCGCTTGCCAGTGTGCATTCTCACAGCATACCATTTAGGAGCAGCCACAGTTGAAGCCTCAACGGGAAGAGCCATATCACAATCTACGGTAACATCTTGTGTAGTTTCAATTGTAGCAGGGTTAATGCTCTTGATTGTAAGCAAGGGGTAATTATCAGCTGAGAGCGTCGTATTTGGAACGCATTGCTTGCTTGCAGCTAATACGACATGGCCGTTTACGGTGTACTTAAAGTTTGCGGTCACAATATCGCCCACCTCTACCTTAAAAAGTTTGTAATCACCATTTGAATTGGCCTTAGGTTGTGTAGTACTCCAACCTGTAAATGTACCTGTAGAATAATGTCCAGAACCATTTCCATCGGCATAGAGAATACCTTCAACGTCTTTTCCACCTTCTTTCCATGTAGTCTTCACCTCTGACTTCAAGGAGAAATTGCCGCCATCGATTTTTTCGATGGTATATTTACCTGCAGTCGCATTTACAGAAGCACCACCACCATGGGGAAGGCTCTGTGGGAAATACTTGCCAGACTTCGCCTGGATAGTGTAAGTGGCATTGTCATCATTCTTCGACAAATAGAACACATAATGCATCTTGTCTGTGGTTCCAACAAAACGACTGCGAATATTGTCTATTCCATCAGGGTTTGCAGCTGTACCATCAAGCCAAATTTCGTCGTTCACCACATGTGCGAACGAATTATGGCCAACATTTTCAATCAAATAGTAGCCATTTTCCAAACTACCAAGGTCTGCAGTTGCATCTGCAACAGACTTGATAAATTTGTTGGTCCACTTTGCATCATCAGCAAAGGCAGACTGCACACTGCTCACAAGCATAGCAAGCAATGTAGCAAAAAAAGTAATTTTCTTCATATCAGTTAACTTGTAAATTGGTTAGCATTTTTTCATTCTCTTATGCTGCATTAGGATAAGAAGCATTTTGCACCAGTTGGATAGTATTAATAGGTCATAACACCACCTCCAATAAATGTGCTGCAAATATATGGTGCATTTCCCAAAATACCAAACGGGGGGGGTAAAAGTATGTTAACAGATTAAATTTCTCGGCATAAGTGTTAATCAAACGGGGATTTTGGCTTCAATGGACTGACATTTGATACATTTTTTTCGTTTTTCGGGGGAGGAAAGGCGCGTCAGCGGACGTGAACGCGAATTGTGCTATGTGGAAGTGTGTTTTTCGATGGTGAAAGGAGAAAAAACTGGTACGGGAGGGCGGTTATACGATAACGGGAGGTAGTCGTTTCGGTTGCTCTAACCAAAAAATCGCTCCCCCTATGGCGAAAAGCGTAAGTGGTATAACCAATCATGCTAACAGGTGCTGGCGTGTAAAATGAGGGGGCAAGCAGACGTGCAGGTAAGTGCAGGCAGGCGTGTAGTAACAATGATTTGCGTCTGGGGAAACAATAACATAGAACGGACGCAAGCACAAAACTCAAGTACTAAAAGCAACCACTAAAAGCAAGCACTAAACGCTACCTCAAAACGCTACCTCAAAACGCTACCACTAATGGGGGCGACGCGTCTCGCGTCGGAAAAGTTGCAATGTTCATACACTAAATAAAGGCTCACTGACAGCAGTAATTACACTTCTGTCTGTGAGCCTTTGACTTGATTCCCGACGCGAGACGCGTCGCCCCCATTAGAGGTAGCTTTTAGTGATAGCATTGCGTCAATCTGGCAATTCGTCGAAAAGCGAGGGCGTGGCGTCGTCCGGGGTGTCGCTGGTGGCGGTGGTGTCGCCGGCATCATCATCGGACCCGGTGGCAGCATCAGCCTCAGCTTCCGCCGGTTCGGGGAAGCGCAACGGTTCGAGTTCCTCAATTTTATCAACCGTGCAGGTGGTGATGCGCTTGCCCTTGGCCTTGTAACTCTTTACACCGATGAATGGCTCCACATCAAGCTCCATGGGATCGCGGAAAGCATCGCCGCCGCCATAGGTCACGAGCAAACGCGGATATACCTGGTCGGTAAGCAGCACAAAGCGCGAGCTGGCATTGTCGCCAAGGAAACTCTGCGGACGGGCCTGCGTGCAACGCTCCAAGGTGAAACGCTTGACGTAGGGGAAATTCTGCTGGTCGGCATCGAAGAGCACCGCCGTCCACACCTTGTGCTCGTCAAACTTCTCCACACGCAGTATGCCCGTAGGCTCGTAGTGGTTGTTGAGGTCGAAGTTGGTGGTGTAGAACTGGCCGCTCTGCAAGATGACGAGCACGTAATCGTCGGAGTGGAACTCGCCAAGGTACTGTCCGCGGCCGTCGTAGTTGAGTCGCTGCACATCGTGGTCGAACCACACCTTGCGGCCGCCAAGGGTTGAAGCACCGTGGGCCTTGAGCGTGATTTTGTGCACATCGACACGTGTGAGCAGATTGCCACGGCTCTGTCGCCCCTTGACGAGTATCTCGCCAAAGTCGCGGTCCATGCTGATGCGCTTGAGCTTGGGGTTGGGCCTGAAGGTTACCTTGATGGTTTCGGCCTCGCCATTGGGGTTGGCCGTAAAGTAGAGAATCTTGCTGCCGGGGGTGCCGGTGGTGAGGTCGTACTCGCGGTCGTGGGTGACGCTTGTCACATTAAAGCGCTTGATGTAGCAGGCATTGGTGGCGCCATCGCGGTAGACGGCATTGTAGATGGTGCGTTTGTCGCCTTTCTTAAACACGGCTATGTGCACCACCTCCACCTTCTTTTTCTTTTCGGCCTTCATGCGCTCGGTTTCGCCTATGAACACTTTGTCCTGCACACGCGTCACCTTGTAGGTGCCATCGCGGTAGAAGATGATGACATCGTCGATGGGCGAGCAGTTCTCGACAAACTCGTCCTTTTTGAGGCTGGTGCCCATAAAGCCGTTTTCGCGGTCGATGTAGAGTTTTTCGGTAGCCTCAATCACCTTGGTGGCCTCGATATTGTCGAATGAGCGTATTTCGGTGCGGCGGGGGTGTTCGTGGGCGTACTTGTCGCGTATGAGGCGGAACCAGTTGGCGGTCACCTCCACCATGTTTTGCAGGTCGTGGTCGATGCGTGCCACCTCCTCCTTCATGCGGGCAATGAGCTCGTTGGCCTTTTCTTTGTTAAACTTGAGTATGCGGCCCATCTTGATTTCCATCAAGCGTAAGATGTCGTCGCGCGTTACCTCGCGGTAGAACTGCGGTTTGTAGGGTTCGAGGCGGCTGTCGATGTGGCTGACGGCGGCGTCCATGTCCTTGGCCTGCTCAAAGGCGCGGTCTTTGTAGATGCGTTCTTCGATAAATATGCGTTCGAGCGAAGCAAAGTGCAAGCTTTCCATCAGTTCGCCGCGGCGTATCATGAGTTCCTTTTCGAGCAGCGAGCGGGTGTGGTCTACCGAGCGGCGCAGCACATCGCTCACGCTGAGGAACTTTGGCTTTTTCTCGTCGATGACGCAGCAGTTGGGATTGATGCTGGTTTCGCAATCGGTAAAGGCATACAGGGCATCGATGGCCTTGTCGCTCGAGGTGCCGGGGGTGAGGTGTACGTGTATTTCGGCCTCGGCGGCGGTGTTGTCCTCCACCTTGCGTATTTTGATTTTACCCTTTTCGTTGGCTTTGAGTATGGAGTCGATAAGGGTGCTTGTAGTCTTGCCGTAGGGCACCTCGCGAATGACGAGGGTTTTGTTGTCGAGTTTTTCAATCTTGGCACGCACCTTGACGGCTCCGCCACGCATGCCGTCGTTGTAGCGCGACACATCGATGGAGCCGCCCGTCTGGAAGTCGGGGTAGAGGTGGAACTCCTCACCGTGCAGATATTTGATGGCGGCCTCGCAAAGCTCGCCAAAGTTGTGGGGCAGAATTTTGGCCGACAATCCTACGGCAATGCCTTCGGCACCTTGGGCCAGGAGCAGCGGGAACTTGACGGGGAGCGACACGGGCTCCTTTTTGCGGCCGTCGTACGACATTTTCCACTCTGTGGTTTTGGGGTTGAACAGCACGTCGAGCGCAAACTTTGACAAGCGTGCCTCGATGTAACGCGGTGCGGCAGCACTGTCGCCGGTGAGTATGTTGCCCCAGTTGCCCTGGCTGTCGATGAGCAGGTTCTTTTGTCCGAGCTGCACCAGCGCGTCGCCTATTGAGGCATCGCCGTGCGGGTGGAACTGCATGGTGTGCCCCACCACGTTGGCCACCTTGTTGTAGCGGCCATCGTCGAGCAGTTTCATCGAGTGCAGAATGCGGCGCTGCACGGGTTTGAGGCCGTCGCCAAGGTGTGGCACGGCACGCTCAAGTATGACGTACGAGGCATAGTCAAGAAACCAGTTTTGATACATGCCGGTAAGCTGCAACTTGCCCTCTTCGTCCTTCACCCCGCCGGGGTGATAGTCTGAGTGGGCCGTTGTGGCATCGGCATAGTCGGTTGTGGCATCGTCCTGTGCGCCCTGTTGGGGTGCAGTGGCAGCATCGTTCAATTCGTTGTCCATGTCTTTTGTTTCGTCGCTCATCGTGTTGTATGATTGTGTGGTAAGGTGGAACATAAGCTGGAAGGAAAATGGCAATTGAAAACCGTAGAGGCGAATGGGGTGGTCCAGACGGTGGATACGGTTTGGTATAACTTCCAGACCTCTTTGTTCGAGTACCAATTATATGACCCGGCAAAGGACGTATATCGTACGAATTTCGGTTATAAGACGTTGGAGGAAGATACGAGACTGGATCTGGAGTTGGTCAACTATGGAGGTACACCTTTGGAACAATTCATGCGTTATACGGATTGGACCTCACCTAAACAAACTTTCACGATCGAGCAGTCATCTGTGACGAATCTGGTAATGAGCTGCGAAGGAAGAACGTATACGTTTAAGAAATTCTAAGATATCATGTGCTGTTTGATCTCAGTCCCTCATAAGGAGTACTCCAGTACTCCCTAGGAAGTACTGCGATACTCTTTGCGGAGTACTGGAGTACTTCTTACGAAGTACTCTCAGCGATGTTAGATCATGCGATCAAATCCGCTTCTATAGCTTGCGCCACCTTGATTAAATCGGCGGGGGCTATCTGTATCTGCAAGCCTCGTTGTCCGGCGCTTACATAGATCTTATCGAAGCCGGATGCCGTAGGATGGATATACGTAGGGAAATGCTTTTTCATGCCGATAGGCGAGCATCCTCCCCGGATATAACCGGTGAGTGGTAACAACTCTTTCACGGGGATCATCTCACATTTCTTGTTCCCGGATACCTTGGCCGCCTTTTTCAAGTCCACCTCGTCCGCTCCGGGGATCACGCATACGAAATAACCGCTCTTATCGCCATGCAAGATCAAGGTCTTGAATACTTGGGCGATATCTTCCCCTAGCTGCTCCGCTACATGCGTAGCGCTCAGATCATTCTCGTCTACTTCATAAGGCACGAGCTGGTAGGCGATCTTAGCCTTGTCCAGCAGGCGTGCCACGTTTGTCTTATTAATCTTCTCTTTCATCGTTTAGATCCCTTTCATGGATAATTGAACACGTTTTCTGGATAGGTCTACGCTTAGAACCTTCACCTTGACATGCTGATGGATGGAGACCACTTGGGTAGGATCGCTTACGAAACGATCCGCCAGCTCGGAGATATGGACAAGCCCGTTTTCCTTGATCCCTACATCGACGAAACAACCGAAGTTGGTGATGTTGTTCACGATACCGGGCAATACTTGCCCTTCTTTCAAATCCTCGATCGTTTTCACCGTAGGATCGAACGCGAATACTTGGATCGTTTGGCGGGGATCACGGCCCGGTTTATCCAGTTCCTCCATGATATCAAGCAGGGTAGGCATCCCGACCTTATCCGTAAGGTAGTCCGTTAGTTTTAGTTTCTTTTTAAGCGCTTTGTCGGTGATCAGGTCGGCTACCGAGCATTTTAGGTCCTTGGCCATCCGTTCGACGATCGGGTAGCTCTCGGGGTGTACGGCTGAGTTGTCCAACGGGTTCTTTCCGTCGGGTATCCGTAGGAATCCGGCGCTTTGCTCGAAAGCTTTCTCTCCCATACGGGGGACTTTCATCAGTTCTTTCCGGGAAGTGAAGGGTCCGTGCTCCGCCCGGTAATTCACGATGTTTTGCGCTAGCGTAGGGCCTAATCCCGAGATGTAAGTCAACAAATGCTTGCTCGCCGTATTCACGTTTACACCTACTAAATTCACGCAACTCTCCACGGTTTGATCCAGACTCTTTTTCAAGGCGTTTTGCTCTACGTCGTGCTGGTATTGGCCGACACCGATACTCTTCGGGTCGATCTTGACCAACTCGGCCAAAGGGTCCATCAGCCGGCGACCGATGCTGACAGCTCCGCGTACCGTGACGTCGTATTCGGGAAACTCCTCCCTAGCGATCTTGGACGCAGAATAGATAGAGGCTCCGTTCTCGCTGACTACGAACACTTGTACCTTGCGGTCGTATCGTATATTCGTGATGAACTGCTCGGTTTCACGACTGGCGGTACCATTACCGATGGCAATGGCATCTATGGCGTAAGTGGCTACTAACTGGGCGACCTTAGCGGCGGCTTTGCCCTTCTCGTTCTGGGGCGGATGCGGGAAGATCGCCTCGTTATGCAGTAAATTCCCCTGCGCATCCAGACAGACCAACTTACATCCGGTACGGTATCCGGGGTCTACGCCTAATACCCGTTTTTGTCCCAAGGGAGGAGCGAGCAGCAATTGCCGGAGGTTCTCGGCAAATACCCGGATCGCCTCCTCATCGGCTTTCGCCTTGCTCTGGTTGGAGAACTCCGTCTCGATAGAGGGTTTCAGCAGGCGTTTGAAAGAATCGTCGACAGCTGTAGCCACTTGCTCGGAAACCTCTCCACGACCTTTTACGAAGCGCCGGTTCAAGCGATCCAGACAAGATTCCGCGTCGGGAGAGATACTTACACGAAGGATACCTTCCGCCTCTCCCCGTCGGAGAGCCAATAAGCGATGGGAACTGGCCCGGTTCAAAGGCTCGCTGAAATCAAAGTAATCCCGGTATTTGGCGCCTTCCTCTTCTTTCCCCTTGATCACTTTGGATGTGATCATGGCGGTATGAGCGAAAGAGTTACGTACGGTATTACGTGCCGATTCGTTCTCGTTAATCCATTCGGCGATAATGTCCCGTGCCCCTTGCAAGGCTTCTTCGGCGTTTTTCACTTCCCCCTTGATAAAACTCTTGATACGTGCGGATAAGTTATTCTCGTTTTGCATCATAACGATCTTAGCCAAGGGGTCCAGTCCTTTCCGGCGTGCGATCTCCGCCTTGGTGACCCGTTTCGGTTTGTAAGGGAGATATAAATCCTCGATCTCGGTGCTATCCCAAGACTCCTCGATGCGTTTCCGGAGCTCGGGAGTAAGTTTTCCTTGCTCTTCTATCGTGGCGAGGATCGTTTCCTTTCGTTTGCTCAGTTCCGTCAGTTTATCCAGTTGATCTTTGATGGCACCGATTTGCACCTCGTCTAATCCTCCGGTCACCTCTTTCCGGTAACGACTTATAAAAGGTATGGTAGCGCCTTCGTTCAAGAGCCCGATTGTCCGTTCCACTTGTCCTTCCGGAATTTGTAGAAAACGGGCTATAAGCGTGTGAAATACGTTTGTCATATCTAGTTTTCTTAGAATTGGAGTACAAATATACGGTTTTGCTTATATTTTCGGTCGGGATGCTCACTTCTTGGGCTTATTATTTGTATCTTTCATTAATTTTCAAGAATTTTACGGCCGGAATATTCAAGCCTTTGATTAAAAAAATCAACATGGAAGTTAATACTACGGAGAACAAAACTTTGGAACAGGATTATAGGGATTTGGCAGGATTGTTATCTAATATCGTGGACTCGTTGCCCATCTACTTTTTCGTGAAGGATACGGGTGATAATTTCAGGTACGTGTACTCCAGCCCTTTGATGAACCAACTTTACGGACGATATCATAATGATGTGGTCGGGAAAACAGATTTTGACCTATTTCTAGATCCGGTCGTCGCCCAATCTTTCAGGGATATGGACGAGGAGGTGGTGAAAACGGGTAAGATGCAGCGTTTCGTGGAGCAAATGATCGATCCGAAAGGTATCTTGCGTACTATGGATACGATGAAACTGCTAGCGCCCCGTGAGGATAAGCCTCCTTATTTAGTAGGGATTTCATGGGATATTACAAAGCAAAGGCAGGTCGAGGAGGAGTTGCATAGCTATAATAAGCGCTTGGCGCTCGCATGTCAAGCGGGTAAGATCTACCCGTGGCTTTGGGATCTGGTAAACGGTACGGCGGAGCTTTCCTTGGAAGAAAACGGCCAGATCAAGCATGTGCAGATCACCCACGCTAGTTTTACGGAGAAGATCCATCCGGATTACCGGAAGGTCTATGAGAATATTACAACCGCTTTCATGCGGGGCGAGATCGATTCCATGCGATTCAGTTTCCCTTGTCGTTATTTCTCGGATGAGTATGTATGGTTGGAGAAGATCGGTGAGGTCTATGAGGCCGATCCCGACGGCAAACCGATCCGCTCGATCGGAATCCTTCGGGATATGACCGTCGATAAACGGCACGAGGCGGATGTGCAGGCCAAGCGTTTGGCGGAAGAGAGCGACCGGATGAAGTCCGCTTTTATCGCTAACATGAGCCATGAGATACGTACCCCTTTAAATGCCATCGTCGGCTTTTCCACCTTATTGGCGGAGAGTGACGATGAGGAGGAAAAAAAGGAATATCTGAGGATCATAGAGAGTAGCAATGAGTTTTTGTTGCAGTTGATCGGTGATATCTTGGATATCTCGAAGATCGAGTCAGGAAAGATGGAGTTTATTTATACGACC
>ENA-UEOZ01001177-UEOZ01001177.1-human-gut-metagenome-genome-assembly--contig:-NODE-1177-length-11237-cov-5.063351_pt1 | contig 11237 bp, 10 predicted proteins | sample MGYA00242898_ERZ507912 | MGnify/ENA primary metagenome ERZ507912 (study PRJEB26167, sample SAMN06115410) | human gut metagenome | host: Homo sapiens | place: China:Chongqing | collected 2016-04-27... | reverse complement strand
GAATCCCGTTGACGAATTTGTCCGCTGTATTTATTCCTATATTTTTCTTATGCCAGGCATAGATTGCTCGTGCTTCTTTTCTTGCTGTCCGATTCCATCTTTCCTCGTTGGAGATCGTGGATAAGCCTTTTGACATTCTTTTTTACCTTGGCAAAACTTTTGTTGTCAAGACCGGTAATTGGGTTGAACAGCCCGAGACGTTCTCCTTGTAAATTCAATGTATTATTCATATTTTTATTTATTTAGGTTTTGTAATGTTCAAAAATGTAGCTCTTTTTCAGCAGGAAAGAAATTATTTCATAGCAAATTGACTTGATGGGACCGTTAAAGCGTGGAGATAGTAGTACGGTGGCTGGTCAACTGTACTCAGCGGGGTGTTGCCCCCTCGAAGCTGGTATAGCTATGCCGGCTTCGGTAAAGTTGTTGGCGATTTCCATACCACCCGTACCTCTTATCACCCCAAGTTGCGATTGAGCGTTCTAAATTCTATAGACTTTTATTGATCTCGTCGATGTAATTAAGGATTTTATCCCTTCCTTCTTTCTTCTCGGAAGAGGAGAGGAGGATGGGGGGAAGTTCTTCCCATGATTCTAATAATTTCGTCTGGTAGACTTTCAGGTTTTCCTGCAAACGACCTTTACTGATTTTGTCGATCTTTGTGAAGATGAGAGAAAAGGGGATTTCGTTTTCCCCGAGCCATTCCATAAACTCCAAGTCGATCTTTTGCGGTTCGTGGCGACAGTCGATCAGGACAAACAGATTCGTGAGTTGTTCGCGTTCCAAGATATAATCTTCGATGATCCGTTGGATATTTTCGCGTCCCTCTTTTCCCCGCTGGGCAAAACCATAGCCAGGGAGATCGACCAAATACCATTGTCCGTTGATGAGGAAATGGTTGATAAGCAACGTTTTTCCTGGTTTCTGCGAGGTCATGGCAAGCCCTTTTTTTCCAGTTAGCATATTAATAAGGGAGGATTTGCCAACATTGCTACGCCCGATAAAAGCGTATTCCGGCAGGTCACCTGTGGGACATTTTTTTACGTTTGTGTTACTGATAACAAATTCTGCACTTTTGATTTCCATTGAAACGGTGTTTTAAATAGACAATTGACAATAGACAATTGAATGTCTCTTGCCATCGTCGCTTGTCATGTGTTAATACTCTTTTTTCTAATTGTCAATTGTCCATTGCCAATTGAACTAAGCCACAATCCCCCAAACGTGATAGCTCCGTTTAGCATCAACATCTCATAGCCGAAAGCATATCCCGTATGCTGTTTCACTAAATAATCTGTCAGGAAACAGAGCAAAGGAGAGACGATACAAATGTAAGGAACAAATTTGTCACGAGGATGTTTTTTTGTAAATAACCCGAATACAAAAAGGCCGAGTAGCGGACCGTATGTATAGGACGCGATCATATAAATGGCATCGATCACGCTCCGGTTATTGATTGCCTTAAATGCAAGTATGATGATAGCAAAAAGGATGGAGATCATTAAATGGACTACCAATCGGGTACGTTTGGCAGATTGTGCCTTTTCCTTTTCGACCCCTAAAATGTCAATGCAGAAAGAGGTCGTAAGGGCTGTCAAGGCAGAATCTGCACTGCTGAACGCTGCCGTGATGATACCGATTGTGAAGAAGATCAGGATCGAATGTCCCAATATGCCGGAGGTGCAGAACATTGGGAGGATATCGTCGTTCAATGCGGGCAGTTCGATCTGTTGCTGCGATGCAAGCGTCAGCAATAGGACGCCAAGCGAAAGGAACAAGAAATTAACCGGTGTGAAAGCAAAGCCATAAGTGTACATATTCTTTTGTGCGTCTTTCAAACTCTTGCAGGAAAGGTTTTTCTGCATCATGTCTTGATCGAGGCCAGTCATTACGATGGTGATAAAGATGCCGCTAAAAAACTGTTTCATGAAATGTTGTGTGCTGTGCCAGTCTCCGAACTCGAAGATACGGAAGTGCTGGCTGGCTTGCAAGGTCTGCACCATGCCTGCAAAATCCAGTTGCATCTTGTCTTTCACCTGCCAGATAATTACGATTAGCATGGCGACTAGGCATAAAGCCTGAAGTGTGTCTGTCCAGATGATTGTTTTGATACCACCCCGATAGGTGTAGAGCCAGACTAGGAAAATACTGATAACGACTGTTACGGCGAAAGATATGTTCCAGTACGCGAAAACATAATGTTGCAGGATCAACACAACTAAATAGAGCCTCGCCGCCGCCCCTACGATCTTGGACAGAAGGAAAAAGGAAGCCCCTGTTTTATAACTATGCTGCCCGATCCGGTCATCCAAATACGAATAGATGGAAGTTAGTTGCAGCTTATAATAAAGTGGTAGTAACACTTTGGCAATCAGTATATATCCAAAAAAGAACCCTAAAACCGTCTGCATATAGGTCATGTCTATGCTGCGTACCATCCCCGGAACAGAAACGAATGTGACACCTGAAAGCGATGTCCCGACCATTCCGATTGATACGATGTACCAAGGTGATTTACGGTTACCAAGGAAAAACGCTTCATTGCTTGAGCTCTTCCGCCCTGTGATCCAGGCAATCAGTAGAAGGATTCCGAAATAAGCGACTATAATAAAGAGGATGATATAGCTATTCATGATTTGTTCTTAATTTTAGGCAAAGATGCGGATAAAAAATGAAAACGATCTGTAATATTTCTCGATTCATCGGTGAAATTTTTGTTTTCGTAGGAAAATTTGGGCTTTTTGTATATTTTGTTTTGCGTATGTTATTAATTTCTTGTTCCTTTGTATCAGCTGGAGCTCGGGAGAGTCAAGGCGACCGGTTTACAAAACCGGAGACAAATAGGTAAACACAATAAAGAAAAGGCTGCGATCTTCGGATATGCAGCCTTTTTGATTTATGTGTCGATGATAAATCATAAATCTGAAATCCCTCAATATCGTTTTTCAATAGAAGCTCCAGAAAAGTAATGGGAGAGAATCTGCCGGTAATCATATCCTTCGCCTGCCATCATGGCGGCCCCGATCTGGCATAGCCCTACGCCATGTCCCCAACCGGCGCCGGTCAGGACGAAACGTCCGGGGATATCGAATTGTATATCTTCTTTGTCCACGACAAAAGCCGAGCTGTACAGATGTGTTTCGGACAAGGTCCGGCGTATCTCCAATTCTTTGCCGATGGTAAAGGTCCGATGTGTCCCGACAATCTTCAGCATTTCAATACGGCCGGAAGTTCCTCGGTTGACGGGAACCAAATCCAGAATCTGACCGAAATCAATACCGCTTTTACGATGGATCAGTTCGGCTAATTCTTCCTGCTTGTAGAATACTTTCCAGCGATAAAAATCTGTCGTCTCCTGATCGTAGTTGTTCAACACTTGGCAGAGGATCTTTTTGTCGGCTGTATTGCAAAAAGCGTTAGGAGCAGAGTGAATCCATTTCCGGGCCTCTTCTTCCTGAGTGAGGTCCGGAAAAGTTGTTTCCCGACTGTCCCTCAATGCTGTCAGGTAAGAATGGGGGATCGGTTCCCAGCAATGTTCGAACTGTTCCGTCACACCTCCGCAACATTTGGAAAAGCGGGCATCGCAGATCGTTTCGCCATTCACCAGTATTTCTCCCTTTGTTTCGTGGATCACCTCTTGGACGATCGGGTTGGAAGCACGGGTAATTCCTTGGTAGCGCTGACAATGGTCGTCGGCACAGACATCGAAAATGTTATGGTCTTCGCGGTCGTACCAGCGTATCAGTTGCTCGTTATCTCGGTAACAGTTTTGCTGCTTCTCCTCTTTCCTTCCCAGGCGGAAGTTCTTTTCGATCTGTGCGAGCAGCCAGCTGCGTGAAATGACGGCATGTGCCTTTAACAGTTCCTTCGAAGCCTGCGCGCTCATTTCTGAAGAAATGACGCTGGTCAGATATTCTTCCACATCCACTTGGTTGATGACTACAATTCCATTTTCGCCAGTCACCAGGTTGAAAGCCCCTTTGAAACATTGGTCTTCTTGCCGTTGCCAATGGAAGTTACGGCCTATGGTGACTGCCTTCAATTCGAAAGACGAGGAAGGGGAAGCCGGTTCAAAGAATATTTCTTTAAACAACCTCCCGTTGTAAACGATATTGCCGTTTACAAATAACGCGCGTTGTTCCCCAGTCAGGAACTTTCCGGTTTCCGTATGTACATACTCTCCATGAAATACAAACGAAACGGCCTTTTCCGTCATAATGCCGACGTTGACTACTGGTGCTTCCAATGCTTTTATGATTTATGATTTCAGATTTATGATTTATCATCGACGCATAATTCATAAATCTGAAATTATTATTATTTTTCTTCCTTTGCTTTTAACGAACTAATTGCCAAGTAGGCGATTAGCAGGATGTACATCACGATGGCCAGTACCCCGGCTGAATTACTTTCCATCCATTTGATATCGACTAGGTTGATGCCGGCGAAACGCATGGCTGCGCTGACGACTCCCATCAAGGCTCCGCCTGCGATGAAACCGGATGCCAGCAGAGTTCCTTTTTCCAGACGTACACTGTTCAGAGCTTGGTCTTTGCTACGGCTTCCTACATACCAGCTGATGGCGCCTCCGATCAGCAACGGCGTGTTCAACTCCAGCGGAATGAACATGCCTAATGCAAATGCCAATGCCGGAATTTTACAGAAGTTTAGGATGATGGCCAGTACGGCTCCTATGGCATACAGTGCCCAGGGAGCACCCGAGCCGCTCATCAATGGCTCGATAACCGCCGCCATTGCATTGGCTTGCGGAGCGGCGAGTTGCCCGCTTGTGAAACCGTATGTCTGATTCAGGATCAGGATTACACCGCCTACAGTTGCTGCCGATACCAGGGTTCCGAGGAATTTCCAACTTTCCTGCTTGGCTGGTGTGCTGCCGATCCAATATCCGATCTTCAGATCTGTGATAAAACCGCCGGCCATGGAAAGCGCCGTACATACCACACCTCCTATAATCAGTGCCGATACCATGCCGGCTGTCCCTTTCAGCCCGACGGCAACCAGAATAATAGATGCCAAGATCAAGGTCATCAATGTCATGCCTGATACGGGATTGGTCCCGACGATGGCAATCGCATTGGCGGCAACGGTTGTGAAAAGGAAAGCGATTATACCGACGATCAACAGCCCGATCAACGCGTAGTACCAGTTGTCCAGCACGCCGAAGTGAAAAAACAGGTACGTCACGATCAACGTTGCGAAGATGCCGATAGCGATCACTTTCATCGAAAGGTCTTTCTGTGTACGGATCTCTTCCGTTTGCACGATTCCCGTTTTTCCTTTCAGCTCTTTGGCTGCCAACCCTACGGCTCCTTTGATGATCCCCCATGAATTGATGATCCCGATCACACCGGCAGTCGCAATGCCTCCGATACCGATGTGGCGGGCGTAGGTGGTGAAAATCTCTTCCGCACTCATGCTTCCTACCGTCTGCGTAATGGCGTCATTGCCGAATGTCAGTACTTCGGAGCCGAAAATGGCAGACATCAACGGGATGATTACCAACCATACTAGGAATGAGCCGGCACAGATAATGGCCGAATATTTCAATCCGATGATATAGCCCAAACCCAACACTGCTGCACCGGTATTCACCTTGAACACGACTTTTGCCTTGTCAGCCAGCATCTCGCCGACACCGACGATGCGCGTGCTGACTGTCTCGCTCCACCAGCCGAAAGTCGCGATGATGAAGTCGTACAGACCTCCGACCAGACCCGCATAGATAAGCGGCTTTGCCTGGTTGCCTCCCTTCTCGCCGGACACCAATACCTGTGTGGTGGCAGTCGCTTCCGGGAATGGATATTTGCCGTGCATGGTCGATACGAAATACTTCCGGAACGGGATCAGGAGCAGGATACCGAGGATGCCGCCCAAGAGCGAACTCATGAATACTTCGAAGAAATTGATCGTGATCTCTGGATACTTGTCCTGCAAGATGTAAAGGGCGGGCAGCGTAAATATGGCGCCTGCCACGATCACGCCGCTGTTTGCCCCGATGGACTGGATAATGACATTTTCGCCCAGCGCGTTTTTACGTTTGAACCCGCTGGATAATCCGACTGCTATGATCGCGATCGGGATGGCGGCTTCGAATACCTGTCCAACTTTCAGTCCGAGGAAAGCCGCTGCCGCACTGAACAGGACGGCCATGACGAGTCCCCAGAATACGGACCAAGGGGTTACTTCCCGATACTGTTTGTCGGGTGATAGGATGGGTTTATATACCTCACCTTCTTTCAGTTCTCTGTAGGCGTTTTCCGGTAGCCCGCTCACCTTTTCTTCATCTTCTTTCTTCACGGTGTTTATATTTTATATTTAGTTAGAATTATCGGATATATCATCGCAAAGCTACATTATTTCTTGGTAAGAAACAAGTGCATTGTTTATGAGGAAGTAGCTGCCGGTATAGGAACATTTGACGGTAGAATTTCATCTTATAAGTTGTCCGCTTGGTGGCGGACGATCGTTTGCCATTAAGCGGACAACTTATGCAATATAGAGAAAAAGCCAATATATAAGGGAGATTTTACTTATCTTTGCGGTGGAAGAAGATAAACAAACGAATGAATCAAAAATATCCATCAGTCTTATTGGAAAATGCAGTGAACGAATTGTCGTCATTGCCGGGAGTGGGGCGGAAAACAGCACTCAGGCTGGCGCTCCATATGCTTCGCCGTGATGTCGGTTACACGGAAGGGTTTGCGTCCGCGCTGTTGGCACTTCGTCGTGATGTCAAATATTGTAAGGTCTGCCATAATATATGCGACGATGACGTGTGTGCTATCTGTGTCGACTGCCAGCGTGATCATTCTACGATCTGCGTGGTCGAGAATATCAAGGAAGTGATGGCGATCGAAAACACGGGGCAGTTCCGCGGTGTTTATCATGTCTTGGGCGGTATTATTTCGCCGATGGACGGGATAGGTCCAGGTGATTTGCAGATCGACAGCTTGGTACAGCGGGTTGCCGGAGGAGAAGTGAAGGAAGTCGTTCTGGCACTCAGTACGACGATGGAGGGCGACACGACGAATTTTTTCATCTACCGCAAGCTTTCTTCCTATGATGTGAAGATATCGGTCATCGCCCGCGGTGTCTCTATTGGCGACGAAATCGAATATGCCGATGAGATAACGTTGGGGCGTTCCATCGTGAACCGCACCAGCTTCAACGACTCCATCAAACTATAACAGAGTTATAATTTAAGATTTACGCAGCATTGATAAATCATAAATCCCCATGAAACTCTCAATTATAATTGTTAACTACAACGTAAAATATTTTCTCGAACAGTGTCTCTGTTCCGTGCGTGCTGCCATAGCAGGGATGGAGGCGGAAGTACTGGTTGTCGATAATCATTCGGCCGACGGTTCGGTCGAATATCTTCGCCCGCGTTTTCCGGAAGTCACTTTTATCGAGAATAAGGATAATCCGGGGTTTGCCAAAGCGAATAACCAGGCGATCCGGATCAGTAGCGGAGAATATGTCCTTCTGCTGAACCCCGATACTGTGATAGGCGAAGAAAGCGTGCGTTCTCTTTGTTTCTTTATGGACGAACACCCGGAGGCGGGAGGAATCGGGGTGAAGATGTTGGACGGGCACGGTGTTTTCTTGGCGGAGAGTAAACGGAGTTTTCCCTCTCCTTGGGTGTCTTTTTGCAAGATATTCGGATTGTCGAAATTGTTTCCTTCTTCACGCCTGTTTGCCCGTTACAGCCTGCCGTATTTGAATAAGGAGAAGCAGCATAAGGTCGAAGTTCTGGCGGGCGCTTTCATGTTTCTTCGCCGTAAGGCGTTAGATAAAGTGGGACTGTTGGATGAGTCTTTCTTTATGTATGGCGAAGATATCGATCTGTCTTACCGGATCGTGCAGGGAGGCTATGTGAATTATTATATTCCTGAACGTATCCTTCATTATAAAGGAGAGAGCACGAAGCATGGCGATATCAAATATGTGAAAGCCTTTTATGGGGCCATGCTGATATTCTACCGGAAATATTATCCGCATTCCGGTTGGCTGATGAGCATGCTCATCCGTTTGGCTGTTCTGTTGAAAGCATCCCTTTCCGTTGCCGGCGGTATGTTGGGGTTGAAACGAAAACCCCGGGCGAAACATCGTCGCCTACTGGTGCTTTGTCGGGAAGAAGAGTTTGAAAAGGTGAAAGCAGCCTGTGTGAAACGGATGCCAGATCTGGAATATGTCAATCTTTGGAATCTGAATGAAGAGCGTGTGATGGATGCTATCTGTCGTCGCAATCAGATGAAGCGCTTTACCGATTTGGTATTCTGCTACCCGGATGCCCGTTTCGAGCAGATGCTCTTATTGATGGACAAGGTGGCCGATAAAAGGATCAACTATCATATAGTTATTAATGGAGAATTGATAATTGACAATTGAAAATTGCGTTGAGCGATTTCTTATTGTTAATTGTCAGTTGTTAATTGTTAATAAAAAATGAACGTACTTCAAAACAAGACAGTCTGCCTTCGCGCCCCGGAACCGGAAGATTTGGAATTGCTCTATTCGTGGGAAAATAATCCCGAATGGTGGGAGATTGGGAACACGTTGGCGCCTTATTCCCGCTATCTGTTGAAAGAATATATAGCAGAATCTCACCGGGGTATATTTGATTTGAAGCAATTGCGCCTGATGATCGACCTTTGTTCCACGGGCGCAACGGTCGGTATGCTGGATTTGTATGATTTCGATCCGCATCATCGCAGGGCGGGAGTCGGCATACTGTTATTGGCCGAATATGCTTTTTCTTATTTGAAGTTGCATCAACTCTTTGTGCATATCCCGATAGGTAACGAACCCAGCAAAGCCCTTTTTGCCCGTTGCGGCTTTACCGTGACAGGTATACTGACAGACTGGATAACGACTAAAAATGGTTATTCGGACGTCTTGACGATGCAGAAAATCAATGAGAGGAATTTGTGATTTATAATTTATTATCGACATGTAAATCATAAATCTCTAGTTCAGCGAGGGTTCTTTCGGGTATTTGGTCCACGTTTCATATTGGCTTCCGAGCGATTCGAGCGATTTTTTCCAGAAGCCTTCACCTTCGGCAAGTAGCACATTCCGGTTGGATGCATGACTTACGACCCATGAATTTTGATCTATTTCATTGTGCAGTTGTCCTTCCTGCCACCCGGAGTAGCCTAAGAAAAATTTCACTTTCCCGTCGACAGAGTGTCCGTTCTGGATATAATGTATCAATGCGCTGAAATCGCCGTCGAAATAGAGGTGGTCGTTTATCTTAAGGGAGTTAGGGATGATTAGATCTCCTAAAGAATGAATGAAGAACAGGCGGTTGGCACTGACTGGACCGCCTAAATAGATCGGCATTTCCGGAAATCCCTGTAAATCGGCAAAAAAGGTGTTGACTGATAGCTCTGTTTTCTTGTTTAATACAAAGCCCATCGAACCCTCCTGAGTATGTTCTACCAATAGTACGACGGAACGTTGGAAGTAGGCGTCTTGTAAAAAAGGTTCTGATATCAAGATGCTTCCTTGGGCCGGAAGCACGTCATTATGAGTTATCTTGAATATGTTGTTATACATTGCCATGACAGAGGATACTTGCTGGTTAATAAAACAGCGACAATATATAGCTTTTGGTTTAAACAAACAAATGAAAAGCCGAGCTTTCATGTTAATGAGTCATAAATAAAAGCCCGGCCTGTGTTAATTATGCGGTGTGATTCTCTTTGAATAGCTTCAGGCGCTCTTCGAGCAGGGCATATTGATGCGGTTTGATAAAAGATGTACAAGCGCGTAGGCCTTCTTGGTTACTACCTGTCGTGCTTAATGAAATGGCGCTTACACCGTAATAAATAAGTTCTTCCATCAGTTCTCCTCCTGTCATTCCCGGATAGGCGATCGTGAAATAAAATCCGTCTGCGATCGGTTCGTCTAGGTCATGGTCGTAGACGATCCGGAAACCATAATCGGTAAAGATCTTTTTTAATCTTTCTGCTCGGCGTCCGTATTCTTTTACTTCCGAAATAAAATCGAACGTTCCGTCTGCCGCAGCTTTGAACATGGCTGCCAATGCGAACTGCGCCGAATGGCTCGTGCCGGACGACAGGGCATATAATACGCGGTGAATGTATACAGTTCCGAACGTTCCTCCTCCGTAGCGCTGTGTCAGTCCGGGATAGGCTCGGTGATATAGTTTGTCGGAGATTGCCGTGACCCCAATACGCTGGCCGGCATAGCTGAATGCTTTTGATCCCGAAATCTGCAAAATGTAATTATCCGTATAACGGGCAACTGTTGCCTGGAAAGGTGCTTCAAACGGCTTTCCCAACGGTTTCCGGAAGTCCATAGCGAAGTAGGCCAGGTCTTCGATCACGATCGTGTCATATTTGTTTGCCATGTCTCCGATGATCTTCAGCTCTTCTTCCGTCAGGCAGAACCAGGCCGGATTGTTGGGATTGGAGTAGATCATGGCTGCGATGTTGCCTTTGGAGAGATATTGTTCCAGTATGTCCCGGAGTTTTTCGCCCCGGTATTCGTACACGTCGAACGATTCGTATCTATAGCCCATGACTGTGATCTGCTGCTTCTGGACAGGGAACCCCGGATCGATAAAGAGAATCGTGTCCTTTCCCGGCGTACATTGTCCGCAAACGAGAAACGATGCATATGTCCCCTGCATGGAGCCGGTTACGGGAACGCAGCCTTCCGGCGCAATATCGATATCGATAAATGCCTTGATAAAACGAGATGCTTCCGCTTTTACATCGGATGTGCCATTGATATTCGGATAGATAGAGGCGACGCCATCTTGAAGAGCTTTGATCTCGGCATCGACACCGACTTGGGCTGCTTTCAGTCCGGGAACACCCATTTCCATATGGATAAATTCTGTTTTAGTCTCTTGTTCAAGTTGTGTGGATATGGCAACGACCTCGCGGATCGTCGCTTTCCCGAAATCGGGAAGTCCGTAGCCATCTATAATCTTTCTGGCTGTCTGATAATCTACCGGAGTATTCTTCATGATTGTTATTATTTATATGAAAGGCAAAAGTAGAAAAATAATCTATCCGACGTAAATTTTTGCCGTGAAACTATTGCAAGATTCAAAATAATATATACCTTTGCATCGCAATCGAGAGAGATTGCAGGATAAAAGTTATGGTTCGGTAGTTCAGCTGGTTAGAATACATGCCTGTCACGCATGGGGTCGCGGGTTCGAGTCCCGTCCGGACCGC
>ENA-UEOZ01001173-UEOZ01001173.1-human-gut-metagenome-genome-assembly--contig:-NODE-1173-length-11279-cov-5.869934_pt1 | contig 11279 bp, 9 predicted proteins | sample MGYA00242898_ERZ507912 | MGnify/ENA primary metagenome ERZ507912 (study PRJEB26167, sample SAMN06115410) | human gut metagenome | host: Homo sapiens | place: China:Chongqing | collected 2016-04-27... | reverse complement strand
GTAGCGTTATGTAATTGTAATGTTTGATTCATCATTGGTCTTTTTTGAATTTGGTGCAAAGATAGTTATTTATTGCATATTTTCAAAATAAATATGCAATAAATAAAGAGAAAGGAATATCCGGAACGAGATAGATGGTTGTAAAAAGTTGGTTATGTGCTCTTTCCCTTATAATTTATCCCAGTTCGCAAGAATTTCTTTTAACTTTTGGGGCCTGTATCCGAGCATTGTCCGGGCTTTATCAATACTCATACCACTGAAGCGGGGACGGGGAGTGCTTTCATTCATTTCTTCTGTGGTGGTAGGATGGATAAGAGAACGGTCGAGTTTCATATAATCTGCTACCTGGTAGGCAATCTCTGCAATGGTCATACATTCATCGCCACAGATGTGGAAGATGCCATTCGCCGTATGTTCTATTAAACGTAGCACTCCATCCGAAACGTCTCCAACATAGGTTGGTGTCCGCCATTGATCGGATACGACACGTATTTCTTGTCCGGCTTTCAGACGGTTCATTACTAGCTGTACAATATTACCGTGTTGTCCCGGCAGTGCCTTGCCATAAACGATTTCTACACGGACAATGGCATAACTGCTGCAAGTTTCTGCCACTCTCTCTTCTCCTTTCCATTTGGTATATCCGTAGTAGTTGACCGGGGCAGGGAGGTCTTTTTCTGTATATAACAGCCCGGCAGTTTCGTTTATCTTTCCATCAAAAACAAAGTCCGTAGATAAATGAATGAACCGGCTTTTGTATTCTTCGCATAAATCGGCCAGTTGGCCTACTGCGGTAACATTGGTAAGATAGGCTTCTTCATGATGCGTTTCGCAATAGTCCGGCACGGACAGAGCGGAGCAATTAATGACTACATCGGGTTGAACCTCTTTGAAGAGATGACTAACGTCCGCTTCATTCCGTATATCTGTTTCGATGAAACGATAATCCTCCGCGTTATTGGGAAGAATATCCGGATGCAGGGAGCAGCCCGTCAGCTTGTATTGTTTACAAGCAGATAAATCATTTACAATCTGGCGTCCGGTGAATCCGTTGGCGCCGATAATTAATATCTTCTTCATTAGGTTCTATATATAGATGTTATAGATTATTTCTACAAAAATAAAAAATAATATCAACTACGCAAATAGATTTCGTACTTCCCTTCTTACTTTGCTCCCGATAACGAGATTTATATGAATTGATAAAAGAAAAGATGTATGGAAAAAGTAATTATGGGAACACGTTTACCCGCTAAACTTTGGTTGGATGAAGTAGAGGACTCTTGTATGTCGCAGATCATGGATTTGACTTCACTGCCTTTTGCATTTAAACATATTGTCATCATGCCTGATGCGCATGCGGGAAAAGGAATGCCTATTGGCGGTGTGTTGGCTACCAATAGCGTGATTGTTCCCAATGCTGTGGGAGTGGATATCGGTTGTGGTATGTGTGCGATTAAGACGAATCTAAAAGCGGAAGGTTTTAGTTATACGGATTTGACTTCCATTATGTCGAAGATTCGTGCAGTTGTTCCTTTGGGATTCGATCATCAGAATAAAAAGCAGGATCAGGAATTGCTTCCGCAAGGATTCGACTTTGAAGAGATGCCTGTTTTGAAGAATCAGTACGAGGCTTGTTTGAAGCAGATAGGAACTCTGGGAGGTGGAAATCACTTTATTGAGATTCAAAAAGATACCGCGACGTCTGATGTTTGGGTGATGATTCACTCCGGAAGCCGTAACATTGGTTTGAAGGTTGCCAATCACTATAATAAGATTGCGCAATATTGGAATGAGAAATGGTATTCTGAAATGGTATCGGGACTAGCTTACCTGCCAATGGAGACACAGATGGCAAAGGATTATTTCCGTGAAATGAATTACTGTGTGGCCTTTGCCTTTGCCAACCGTCAGTTGATGATGACTCGTATTTGTGAAGCCATCCAGGCAGTGAAACCTGAAACGGACTTTGATCCTATGATTAATATTGCCCATAACTATGCAGCTTGGGAGAATCACTTCGATCAGGATGTGATTGTACACCGAAAAGGTGCTACGCGTGCCTATGAGGGCGAGATCGGTATTATCCCCGGATCTATGGGTACCAAGTCTTATATTGTTGAGGGACTGGGTAATCCGGAGAGTTTCAAAAGCTGTTCGCATGGTGCAGGTCGATTAATGGGAAGAAAGGATGCCTGTCGCCGTTTGTCACTGGATGAAGAGAAGGAGAGAATGGATCAGCAAGGTATCATTCACGGACTTCGTTCGCAGAACGAACTGGATGAAGCACCGGGAGCTTATAAAGATATTGCGCAAGTGATAGCGAATGAGCGGGACTTGGTGAAGCCGTTGGTGGAGCTGGCTCCAATGGCGGTGATTAAGGGATAATGTCATGCCATGTTTAAAGGAGTATCTAGCGTATGGACATAAAAAAAGGAGCAACGCCTTGCTCCAACCTTTGTTAACCTTAAATCTAATACTATGAAAAACACAATGCAAAGATACAGACTATTGCGAAATTAGCAAATAATCCAAGAAAAAAAGTATGTTTTATAACATTGATTAAGAATTGGTTTTCTCAATTCAATTTTTATTAAGAGATTTGACAGACCACATGTGAAGAATCAACTCTCTACCACCGTATGCTTCTTAGAGTAGATTTAATGAGTGGCAATATACCACGCTGTTTCGTTCTTTTTTGAAGCACCCGGATTAGTGCTTGGGTCGGAAATCGTGATTCCGGAGAAAGTATTGATATCAATTCTTTCTCCATAGTAGGAGGAAGAGATTGCTGTAAAATACTGTTTGGTATTCCTTTTAAAGGGTACAGTGCGTTTCAGCTGTTCGTTGAATTGTTCTAATAGATCCGGATCGGATCATAGTTTGGAAACGTAATCGCCGTAATCAAACAATATGGTAGGCGTATATCCGTCTAATCTTTGTAATTCGCCCGTTAATTCTTCGTTAAACGTATAACGCTGATTTATTTCTTTCATAATAGCCGCCAGGTTGTCTAATTCCGAGCAATCAGTAACACCGATTGTTCCGCAGGGAGTCACATAATTTGAATAAAAAGAATAGAAACCGTCACAGACCTTTTCGTAATCTATATTTCCGATTAAGTACTGGCCTATCTTGTCGTATGGCATCCCATAGGCCATTATTTCACTTGTAGAAGCTATCAAGTGGCTTGTTACGTTTTTAAGGTCATAGGCAACCTCTACCGTAGACATATAGCAGTCATCGAAAAGTATATATTCCATCTTTAGGCCCGCGTTCGAAATACCTCCGGCAAGCGTAGTAATATCAGTTTGATATTTCGTTTGTGTTCCTCCAAAAAAACGTGTCATCGGTGCATGTTCATAATCCCAGTGCTTTTTACTAATCTGCAAGCTGCTGCGTGAAACTGCTCTCGATACAGGTATCCATCCCATTCCGTGACATCCGATAATCATTGCATATCGTTTGGCGGGAGCATAGGTTTGTACATCGTTCAAAATAGAAGTGATGCCCTCTGCGGTTGTATAGGTAGGATCCGGATAATCGTAGTTTTTTAAAGTCTTCTGTACACTTTTGCCATTCTCATAGACAAGTTCGGAGAGAGTGGCTTTGGTGGCCGATGTACATATAAATACGATCACCCGTTCATTCTTCAATATATTGTTTCCGATGATACTTTTCAAATCGGCAATGTTCTGATAGAAAAAAGAAGTGAGATTGTTCGACCAGGGTAGATACATGAACACCGTCTGTTCATTATTCGAACGAACAACAGGATCAGTCGGATCGGGATCTGTCGGATCAGTAGTTGAGTCATCCGTTTGCCTTGTAGTTGGAGAGGTAGAAACAGGATCCTCTTTCTCACATGAAATCATGCCAAAAGAAAGAAATAATACAAAGAGGATTGATTTCATCAGACGATAATATGGTTGCATTGTTTCCATTATTCTACAAGGATTAAATAATCTTTTTATATGTAACGTAAAAAGAGAACCTTTTGATCTGTCTTATCGAGACATAATTGACATCTCTCTTTTTGCAAAGTTATTGAAAAATAGCGTAATTCCTATATTATCATGAATAAGAAAAAGGAGAGAGCTTACGTATAGACATAAAAAAAAGGAGCAACGCCTTGCTCCAACCTTTGTTAACCTTAAATCTAATACTATGAAAAACACATTGCAAAGATACGGACTCTTGGGAAATTAGCAAATTATCCAAGAAAAATAGCATGTTTTATAACACGTTTTAATAGTTTTCCCCTACTTATTAAGAAATAAACTCTCCTTTTTTCAAGGTATGCAACATTTATTTTGAAAATTGAATCGGAGCATACCGTTGATTCTCTGCCGAAAAACCGTTATCTTTGCAAGGATAATTCATTATATACTCAACAAAAAAGAAAAGGAGACACCCGTGAACGAAGAAGAGATTGTCCTCACCCCGATGATGAAACAGTTTCTGGATTTGAAGGCAAAACATCCGGATGCAGTGATGCTGTTTCGTTGCGGTGACTTTTATGAAACATATTCTACGGATGCCATCGTTGCAGCCGAAATTTTAGGGATCACACTAACAAAACGTGCCAATGGGAAAGGAAAAACTATCGAGATGGCAGGTTTTCCTCATCATGCCCTTGATACCTACCTTCCGAAATTGGTTCGCGCTGGAAAACGTGTCGCTATCTGCGACCAGCTCGAAGACCCCAAAATGACGAAGAAGCTGGTGAAGCGTGGCATTACCGAATTGGTTACTCCCGGTGTTTCTATCAATGATAATGTTCTGAACTATAAAGAAAATAACTTCCTGGCTGCCGTTCATTTCGGAAAGGCTTCCTGTGGAGTTGCTTTTCTCGATATTTCTACCGGTGAATTCCTTACTGCAGAAGGGCCTTTTGATTATATAGACAAGCTGTTGAATAACTTTGCCCCTAAGGAAATTCTTTTTGAACGTGGCAAACGCCTGATGTTTGAAGGTAATTTCGGTAACAAGTTCTTCACATTCGAGCTGGACGACTGGGTATTTACAGAAACGACTGCCCGTGAGAAACTGCTGAAACACTTTGAAACGAAGAATCTGAAAGGTTTCGGAGTAGAGCACTTGAAGAACGGTATCATTGCTTCCGGTGCTATCCTGCAGTATCTGACAATGACGCAGCATACGCAAATTGGTCACATCACTTCATTGGCGCGTATTGAAGAAGATAAATACGTCCGTCTGGATAAGTTCACGGTGCGTAGTCTTGAGTTGATTGGTAATATGAATGATGGCGGAAGTAGCCTGCTCAATGTGATTGACAGAACAATCAGCCCGATGGGAGCGCGTCTGTTGAAACGCTGGATGGTTTTTCCCTTAAAGGATGAGAAACCGATCAATGAACGCTTGAACGTAGTGGAATATTTCTTCCGCCAACCTGATTTTAAGGAACTGATTGAAGAACAGTTGCATCTGATAGGTGACCTGGAACGTATTATTTCCAAAGTGGCTGTAGGGCGTGTGTCGCCTCGTGAAGTCGTTCAGTTGAAAGTTGCCTTGCAAGCAATTGAGCCGATAAAACAGGCATGTATGGAAGCTGATAATGCGAGCTTGAATCGCATTGGCGAACAGTTGAATCTTTGTATTTCTATTCGTGACCGGATTGCCAAAGAGATTAAAAATGATCCTCCTTTACTGATAAATAAAGGTGGAGTGATTCAGGACGGTGTGAACGCAGACTTGGATGAATTGCGGCAAATCTCCTATTCAGGAAAAGATTATCTGCTAAAGATACAACAGCGGGAGAGCGAAGAGACGGGTATTCCGAGTTTGAAAGTGGCTTATAATAACGTATTCGGTTATTATATCGAAGTCCGTAATGTGCATAAGGATAAGGTTCCACCCGAATGGATTCGCAAACAGACGTTGGTCAACGCAGAGCGTTATATCACGCAGGAACTGAAAGAATACGAAGAGAAGATTTTGGGAGCGGAGGATAAGATTCTGGTTCTGGAAACGCAGCTATATACAGACTTAGTACAGGCATTGATGGAATTTATTCCACAGATACAGATTAATGCGAATCAGATTGCACGTCTGGACTGCTTGTTGTCATTTGCCAATGTGGCCCGTGAGAATCGTTATATCCGTCCGATTATTGAGGATAATGACGTACTGGATATTCGTCAGGGACGTCACCCAGTAATAGAAAAACAACTTCCGATAGGTGAGAAGTATATTGCCAATGATGTAATGCTGGACAGCGATACACAGCAGATTATTATTATTACAGGTCCGAACATGGCCGGTAAGTCGGCACTCTTGCGTCAGACGGCGTTGATTACGCTATTGGCTCAAATCGGCTCGTTTGTTCCTGCGGAAAGTGCGCATATCGGTTTAGTTGATAAGATATTTACCCGTGTAGGAGCGAGCGATAATATATCAGTCGGTGAATCTACATTTATGGTAGAGATGAATGAAGCGGCTGATATCCTGAATAATGTTTCTTCCCGGAGTCTGGTATTATTTGACGAATTGGGTCGTGGTACTTCTACTTATGATGGTATTTCCATTGCCTGGGCAATTGTAGAGTATATCCATGAACATCCGAAAGCAAAAGCACGTACATTATTTGCTACGCATTATCATGAATTGAATGAGATGGAGAAATCTTTCAAGCGCATCAAGAATTATAATGTATCGGTGAAAGAAGTTGATAATAAAGTAATCTTCCTTCGTAAACTGGAACGTGGCGGTAGTGAACACTCTTTCGGTATTCATGTGGCAAAGATGGCCGGTATGCCGAAAAGCATTGTGAAACGTGCAAATGAGATATTGAAACAGCTTGAATCTGATAATCGCCAACAGGGCATAGCAGGTAAACCGTTGGCAGAAGTGAGCGAGAATCGTGGAGGTATGCAGTTAAGCTTCTTCCAGTTGGACGATCCGATTCTCTGTCAGATTCGCGATGAGATATTGAATCTTGATGTGAATAATCTTACTCCTATTGAGGCGCTGAATAAACTGAATGATATTAAGAAGATAGTCAGGGGGAAATAAGCTGAAAATGTATATAATGTCTTAGGATATGTTTTCGATTGTTGTCCTGACATTAGGGAAATGGCATTTGTTTTATTGATAAGAAAGAGGGATTAGTGATGTTTGAACCGCTAATCCCTTTTTTTTGATTTAGGCTATTTTCTTTTTCTTCTTGTCATAGAAGAACATGAAATAGACGCCTATTATGATAAACGGAACGCTTAGCCATTGCCCCATATTGAACATCATGCTGTTTTCAAAATCTTCCTGATTTTCTTTTAGGAATTCGATGAAAAAGCGGAAGGTGAAGATGTAAGTCAGGCAGAGCCCGAAGAAGAAGCCACGGTGCAGTTTCTTGCTGTAATTCTTATACAGGTAAATCATGATGAAGAACAGGATAAGATAAGCGATGGCTTCGTAGAGCTGTCCCGGATGACGGGGGAGCATATCTACACGTTCGAAAACGAATGCCCAGGGCACATCAGACGGTTTGCCGATGATTTCGGAGTTCATCAGGTTGGCAAGGCGGATGAAGCAGGCGGTGATTGGAGTAGCTACGGCAATCATATCCAGCACGTCCATATAATGGAGCTTCGTCTTGCGGCAATACAGCCAAAGGGCGATTATCAGTCCTAATGTACCGCCGTGGCTGGCAAGTCCTTCATATCCGGTAAATTTCCAGTTTCCGTCCGGCATGAACTTGATAGGAAGAATCATTTCCCAAAAATGAGACAGGTAGTATCCCGGGTCATAGAACAGGCAGTGTCCTAGGCGGGCACCGATTAGAATACCAAAGAAACAGTAAAAGAAAAGAGGGTCAAACTTCTTTTCCTCTATCTTTTTATCCCGGTACTGGTAGTGAACAACCACATAAGCAAAGAATATTCCTACTGCCCACAGTAATCCGTAATAACGGATAGAAATGCCGAACAGGTTGAATAGTTCGGGATTCGGGTTCCAGTTGATGGATAATAGCATGGTATTCATTCTATATTGGATTAATGTTAATGATTAGATTCTTTGAATTTCTCCGCAACCATCCGGTAGGTCGGTATATCTATTCCCTGTTCTTCGGCTGCTGCAATCATGTCGAAGAGCAATCCTTGTATTTCCGAGTCGTGTCCGCGTGCCAGGTCTTTTTGCATAGAAGCGGTACTTTCGGGATCGAGCTTGTCAATCACTTTCAGGTTGTAGCTGACTGGGTCTTCGGGAAATTCGACGCCCAGTTTCTTTCCTAAGGCAGCGCTTTCCGTAGAAAGTCCGATAAATGTATCCCGTATCTTTCCCGGTTTCTGTACTTCTCCCATCGGAACGTCGTAGTAAGCACCCGTCACAGCCATTGCGGAGATAAACGACCATTTGATAAACGTATCCCGGTTGATGTCCGGTGAAAGGTCTACCTTTATGCCTGCTTCCTGCAAGTCTTGTTGGATGGCTTCCAGCAATCCCGGTTTTACAACTGTGCCGTGATGAGCGCCGTATACCAACCGGAATATCTTTCCCATTTGGGTGATTTCTCCTGTGCCGGATACGAAGCCTACGATATAGATGCAGCCGTCGAGAACGGTGACTTCCGGAACTAGCTTCTGTATGCGCGGCCCTGTGCCATATACATTCAGAATAGGGATGACAACCGTGTCTTTGTGTGCTGCTCTTTTTATCAGTTCTACGATAGAATCGACCGAATAACCTTTTACGCATACAAATATCACATCTGCTTTTCCATTGAATTCTTCAGCGGTAGTAGCCGGAATCCGGAGCGTATGTTCGCCCTTCAAATCCGATTTCAGTTTCAAACCGTTCGTTTGAATCGACTGCAAGTGAGCTCCACGGGCAATACAAGTTACATCTTTGCCTGCCAGCGACAAGAATCCTGCGATACTGCCGCCTACACCTCCCGTTCCTGCAATGAGATATTTCATATTGTTAGCGAATTAGTAATTAATAAGTCGTCGGTGGTAACCGATAATCACACGTTGAAACGGAAATGCATGATGTCGCCATCCTGCACCACATATTCTTTTCCTTCCACACCCAGTTTTCCGGCTTCTTTCACAGCTGCTTCCGAGCCGTATTTGATATAATCATCGTATTTGATAACTTCGGCACGGATAAAGCCTTTTTCAAAATCGGTGTGGATCACTCCGGCACATTGAGGAGCTTTCCATCCTTTTTCGTATGTCCAGGCACGTACTTCTTGTACACCGGCAGTGAAATATGTTTCAAGATTCAGGAGTTTGTAAGCAGACTTGATAAGACGTGCTACGCCCGATTCTTCCAAGCCTACTTCGGCAAGGAACATCTGACGGTCTTCGTACGTTTCCAGTTCGGCGATGTCCGCTTCTGTTTTAGCTGCGACAATCAGGATTTGAGCATCCTCGTCTTTTACGGCTTCACGTACCATATCTACGTATTTATTGCCGTTTACTGCGCTTGCTTCATCAACATTGCAGACATACATTACCGGTTTGCTGGTCAATAAGAACAGTTCGTGAGCAATCTTTTGTTCGTCTTTCGTTTCAAAAGTCACTGTACGTGCAGATTTTCCCTGTTCCAGTGCGTCTTTATATTGAACGAGTACATCGTAAGCTAACTTTGCAGCTTTGTCTCCGCCCGTCTGCGCTTGTTTCTGTACTTTCTGGATACGGCTTTCGATCGTTTCCAGATCCTTCAGTTGAAGTTCGTAGTCAATGATTTCTTTGTCGCGGACGGGATTTACGCTTCCGTCTACGTGTGTCACATTGTCGTCATCGAAGCAACGGAGTACGTGGATAATTGCGTCTGTTTCACGGATATTGGCAAGGAACTTGTTTCCCAGTCCTTCACCTTTGCTTGCGCCTTTCACCAGTCCGGCGATATCTACGATTTCTACAGTTGTAGGAACAATTCGTTGAGGGTGCACCAATTCAGCGAGTGCGTTCAGACGTTCGTCAGGAACAGTGATTACACCTACATTGGGTTCAATTGTACAGAAAGGGAAATTTGCCGCTTGTGCTTTCGCATTCGACAAACAGTTGAAAAGTGTCGACTTACCCACGTTCGGTAGTCCTACAATACCACATTGCAATGCCATTTATCTATTTCGTTTTTATTTGGTTATCGATAATCTGACTGAAAAGATAGGCATTTTTAGATTATATACATTGGTTTGAAAACAAATACTTCTTTCTTATATCTATTTAATGAGTGAGGGATGCCGTTTTCAGGCATCCCTATAAATGTAAAGTAAACTTTAGAACGTCATAGGTACGCCTACCATGACACCAAGTGTCTTATCTTCTGCAGGAATTAGCGAGGACATCACATATTGGCTGGAATTGTTGTACAAAGCCGGCCAGCTTTTAATGAAGAATTTGTGTTTTTTAAAGTAACCATCTAAAATAGGTGACAGACATTTGTCGAACTCTTCGTGATTAGGATTGCTTGTATCGAACGGTGTATAATCTCCAAAAGTGATAGAACCATCTGAATTCTTCTGATAGTTGAATGTATAATAGAATCCGTAAGTATCGGCTCCTAATGAACTGTTTTGATATATTTTATAACCAATCTCCACTATACTTCCGTCTGTGTACATGTGTATGGCAACATACACAATATAGAATTGAGTTTGAGTGAATGCAAATAAATTCGAAACAGCAGCTTTATGTTTATCAAAATATTCGGATGACCATTGATTTTGCATATCGTTGTACACTACCATTGTCTGATGAATTGCTCCTGGAGGTGCATTGAATAGAGGAACAATTGGTGTAGTACCTCCTTTAATTTCAAGTATATCATTGCCTACTTGTGTAGTGTATCCGGTGGATGTCTTGTTGAACTGATAAATTTCGTAACCATTAAGGATTAACGGGTTCATCATTACGATATTTCCGTTCAGGTCTATTTTAGAACCTTCTATTTGTAGGGTCGAAACCTGTTTTTCTACCATTAGATACAAAATCATACGCTTGTCCTTTATAACTGAAAGTGAAGTATTTTTTTTGATAGATAGGAGCCTGATCCTGATTTTCCATTAAGGCGCCATTTTTGATGGCCTCTCTTTCCTCATTGGTAGCTTTAGTCAGTGTAGCTTCCATTTTGTTTTTTCTTCCTTTTAGGAGAAACTGATCGTTTTTGTAGGATATAATCTCGTATTCGTAGTCTGCTCCTAATCCGGTTCCTGCTTGTCCTGCACCATTCATCAGCTGGTTGGGATCTGCAAAGATAGATAAGAAAGAGTACGTATCAAATGATATAGTTGGTCCTTGTAGTGGCTTGAG
>ENA-UEOZ01001149-UEOZ01001149.1-human-gut-metagenome-genome-assembly--contig:-NODE-1149-length-11525-cov-4.238120_pt1 | contig 11525 bp, 10 predicted proteins | sample MGYA00242898_ERZ507912 | MGnify/ENA primary metagenome ERZ507912 (study PRJEB26167, sample SAMN06115410) | human gut metagenome | host: Homo sapiens | place: China:Chongqing | collected 2016-04-27... | reverse complement strand
GCTCCGCTGTTGCAGCAGCCAGAGCGGCCTCAATTGCTGTCCGGGGTTACCCGGCAAAATAAAAAACAGGCAGGTGATAACATGAAGCAGGCAACCAACCCGTTTGCGCCCGTACCGCTGTGGCGTAAGCGGCTGCCGGGCTATGCAGCCATGGGCGTTGCGACCATCGCCTTGGCGGTCGGTCTGACCACCTTGCAAAGCGCACGCACCACGGTTGCCGGTACCCTGCTGCCGGTGTCGGAGGCGGATGCAGCCGCCTACGGCATCAGCGCAGTGTATCAGCTCGACGATGGCAGCTACCGCGTGGAGGGCTCTCAGAAGGGCTTCCAGAGCGATGTGCAGGCTGCCGTGACCATTGACGCCGAGGGCAATGTTTCCGCAGTAGAGATCCTCTCTCAGGACGAAACGGAAAGCCTTGGCGGCCAGTGCGTCAACCCGGAGTTCACGTCCCAGTATCAAGGCGCAGCTCCCTTCACGCTGGCAGGCAAAAGCTACACCGTAACGGACCCCGTTACCGGTGCCGCCTATGCCGCTGCCGGTGCGGCGGAGGAGCAGCCCGCTGCTGCCGGGGATTTTGACCCCGCACAGTGGCGCACCTTCGATACCTCTCCCGAGGCCGAGGCTACCCGCAAGATGTATGCTGCGGGGCTTACCTTCTCGGCTTTGAAGGGCGAGGCACTGGGCGATGAGCTGGCTCCGCCGCTGGATTCCAGCGCAGAGGCCGTAGCACGGCGCAAGCTGTACGCAGCCATGCTCAGCAAGAGCGCACTGGACGGCGAGCCGATGGCGATCCCCTTTGCGGATCTCTCGGCAGAGGAGCAGTCCAAGGCGCGTCTGGAGCAGGCCAGTCTGACCACCACCGGCAATGCGTCCGGTGCCGTCAGCGCAGACCTGACCGAGGTGGACGCCCTTTCCGGCGCGACCATCACCTCTTCGGCTGTGACGACCATCGTCAACAACTCGTATTTCTATGTGACCGGGGTACTCTGCGCAGAGTGACCTCAACGGAGGAATGGAACCTATGGCAAAAACTGATTTCCTGACGGCTGACATGACCCGCCGTCAATTCATGAAGATCTCGGGCAAGAGCCTTGCAGGGCTCACCCTGTCCGCTTCCATGCTGTCCCTGTTCGGCTGCTCTCAGCAGCAGGTGGATTCCGGCGCAGTGGCCACTTGGGCACTGCCGCAGGGCCTGCTGGTGGTCAACGCAGACCTGTGCACCGGCTGCCAGCGCTGCGAGATCAACTGCACCCTGACCAACGATGGCGTGTGCTCCTCTTACATCAGCCGCGTCAAGATCCAGCGCCGTCTGAATCTGGACGGCGCAGGCAACGGTCTGCTGTCCGGCACGGATAACTGCTTTGTCTACTTCCCGGATACCTGCCGCCAGTGCGAGGACCCCGCCTGCGGCAACGCCTGCCCGCAGAAGGCCATCACCACCGACGACCGCGGCATCCGCGTAGTGGATACCGACAAGTGCATCGGCTGCGGTGCCTGCCATGATGCCTGCCCGTGGCACATGCCCACCGTCAACCCCGAGACCGGCAAGTCCTCCAAGTGCATCGCCTGCGGTGCCTGCGTGGCAGGCTGCCCGTCCGGCGCTCTGTCCATCGTGGATTGGGATGCCGTTACCAGCGCAGCACAGGCTGCATACTTGGATCTGTAAGGAGGAACTACAATGGCTGAAAGTTATGGCTGGGCAGGCAAGATCCTGCGCGTCAACCTGACCACCGGCGAGATCACCACGCAGGATGACGAAAAGTACCATAAGTATATCGGCGGTATGGGCATGGCCTACCGCATTATGTATGAGGAAGCTCCCATGGAGCTGGACCCCTATGACGAGAAGGCTCTGGTCATCTTTGGTGTCGGCCCCCTGACCGGCGCAGGCGTGCCCTGCTCCGGCCGTATGAACGTGACCTTCCGCTCCACCTGGTCTAAGGGTCACTCCATCATTGACGCACACATGGGCGGCCACATCGGCTCCATGCTGAAGTATGCCGGTTACGATGGCATCGTGGTCAGCGGCATCTCTGAGAAGCCCGTCTACCTGCGCATTGAGGACGGCGCGGTCTCTCTGGAGGACGCAACCGAGATCTGGGGCAAGGGCACCTTTGCTGCCAACAAGTGGATGGTAGAGCAGAACGGCCGCGAGTTCGAGACTGCTTCCATCGGCCCTGCCGGTGAGAATCTGGTGGACTACTCCACCCTGAACACCAGCTTCGGCAACTCCGGCGGTGCCGGTCTGGGCGCTGCCATGGGCAACAAGAAGCTGAAGGGTCTGGCCATCCGCGGCACCGGCAGCGTCAAGGTCGCTGACCCCAAGAAGGTGCTGGAGCTGTCCAACTACATGATGGGCAACCTGATCGGCGGCAACAACAACCACAACGTGCCCGCACAGCCCCAGAGCTGGGCAGAGTACAGCGCCACCTCCGGCAAGAACCGCTGGTCCGGCGCGCCCGGCCGTATGTGGAAAAAGGCTCCCGGCGGCCCCGTGGATACCGGCGAGCAGCCCTACAACGATATCAACAAGGTGGCTCTGCGCTGCTTCAAGGGCTACTTCGACTTCGGCGCTCCCGCTGCCGAGTACACCGTGAAGAACGGCGGCTGCTCCTCCTGCCCCATCCGCTGCTACACCGAGTATGATGTAGATCCGCTGGCAGATTACGATCTGCCCACCCACAACTCCAACACCTGTATGCCCGTGCTGTACGGCACCCGCGTCTACCCGGACGGCGTGCACGACTTCAAGTACGAGGGCGACGGCACCATGGTCATCAATCTGGCATGGTCTCATGCTGTGGACGACATGGGTCTGTGGGACAACTACGGCAACCTGAACCGCGACCTGCTTTGGATCCTGCGGATGCCCCGCGAGGAAGCCACCAAGTACATCAGCGAGGCCGAGTACGACTCTCTGCCTTGGGAGTGGGAGAAGGCCGGCGATCCCCGCTGGGAGGTCGAGCTGATCCGCCGCATGGCTTACGGCGAGGGCGACCTGTCCGTCATTGCCAAGGGCACGCTGGCCATGATGGAAAAGTTCGGCCTGCCCAAGAGCTGGCTGGACCGCGACGATGGCGCGACCAACTCCAACCTGATCTACAACGGCTTCCCCAACCACCACGGCCCTGCTGAGGCATGGCAGGTTGGTATGCTGTACAACCTCGTCTACAACCGTGACTGCATGATCCACGAGATCGTCTGCGAGACCGGTTCCGGTGCTCCCTATGAGGTGACCAAGAAGGTCATGGAGGACTTCTTCGGCGAGGGTTGCTACGATAAGGCCAAGGCCTACACTCCCATCAACGAGAACAAGGCAAAGCTGGCTGCATACTGCGTCAACGATAAGAACTTCCACGACTCCGCTACCCTGTGCAACTGGATGTGGCCCATGACCCAGTCTCCCTCCAAGGAGCGCGACTACCACGGCGATCTGGATCTGCAGGCAGACTTTATGACTGCTGTTACCGGCGAGACCTATACCCAGGCCGGTCTGCAGGAGGACGGCGCCCGCATCACCCAGATGCTGCGCGCGATGACCGCCATCAGCTTCCAGCAGAACTGCGGCAGCGCAAACCTGCGTCAGGAGCACGATGCCATCTGCGATTGGGTGTTCGATAAGGACCCCGACTTCAAGGCATTTGAGGAAGGCACCACCAAGCTGGACCGCGCCGACATGGAGAAGGCAAAGGATCTGTTCTACGACGTCTTTGGCTGGGACCGCACCACCGGTGTGCCCACCCGCGAGACGCTGGAGAAGTATGATCTGGCTGACATGGCCGATGATCTGGAAAAGCGCGGCATCTACGCCCAGAACACCGCAGCAGCTGAATAAATCCCATAGAAAGAGGAAAGACCGTCATGTTGTTTGGCAGACGTAAACCCGGCTACACCACCACGGTGGATGGCAGCGTAGACCCGGAGCAGGCCGTTCTGGAACTGCAAAAGGCAGAACTGGCCGCCAAGAAAAAGCCCAAGGCAGAGGTGTTCGACATCGACGCCGCAAGCGAGACTGCCCGCCGCCTGAAGGAGACCGGCAGCACCTTTGACGGCAGCGCCGCCAAGACCGGTGAAGATGTGATCGCCGCAGTGGAGCGGGAGACCGCCGAGCTTGCCGCAAAGCAGGCCGCCGAGGCCGCACCCGAAGCCGCCGAAGCTGCGCAGCCCAATGCTGCAAAGCCGGAACTGCTGGATTTTCTGGCCAGTGAACCGGAGGCGGAAAACGATCCCTTTGCGGATCAGCCCACCAAGACCGCCCCGGAGCTGCCGGAGCTGACCCCTGCACAGGAGCTGGCCGGTTACATCCGTGCCCGCTCTGCGGCTGCGCTGATTACCCCCCACGCTTTGCTGCTGGAGGAAGTGGAAAACGCCGACGAGCTGCTGGCGCAGATGCCCACAGACCCCCAGTGCACCGATATCGTCACCCGCGCGGGCGCAAAGGACACCTACTACTACTCCAACGCCAACATGAGCGATAACTACGCCATGATCGCGCAGCTCATCGAGGACAAGGATCTGTGTGTGATGTTCGCCGAGATGGTGCGGTTCAACGCCCGCATCTACCCCAGCGCCACCCCGCTCAAGTACTTCCAGCGCTCCCCCTACGGCCTTGCACCGGAGGTCATCGAGCAGACTTGGAAGGCCATGCAGGAGAACCCGGAGTATGCCGATATCGAGGAGCTGACCAACAACCAGAACGAGCGGTTCCTCTTTTCCACCAAGCACCTCACCCGCCGCTACGCCAAGGCTATCAGCGACGTGGACGATTTCTGCGATTAAACCAACCTACAATTGAATCAGGGTATAAGAGCTTCTTTGAGCAAAGGCGTCTAAACTCTCACAAAGAGCAGGACACCGCGCCGCAATGCTGCACCCGCAAGGGCGGGCATTCAAGGGTGGCGGGGGAAACCCCACCGCCTTCCCGCAGAAGAAACGCTGCAATTTGAAAAAAAGAACTCCTCCCATCTTCACAGGTGCTTTTTGGCTGTGTGCTGCCGCTGCAAGGGCGGCGCATAGCCAAAGGCTGCCACCGGCGTAGCAGACTGCAAACTGCCGCAGCCGGTTTTGTGGGGATATTCTGCGGAGGCGTTTTGATTTTCCGGTCAAGACGTCTCCGCTTCTTTTTCACCTGCCTTTTTTGAAAAAAGAATACCCCCGCCGGTGTCCCTGTCTGAGCCATAGCAGAAGGGGAGAGCGGCGGGTCTATGGAGGAAGTTATAATGAACCAGCCTTTCTGCTCCCCCGTCAAGGCGCTGCGCAGCGTGCTGGACGCGGCAGCGCTTCTGCCTTCTCCGTCCCCAGAGACCATCCCGCTGGAAGCCGCCTGCGGGCGCATTGCTGCCGCCGACCTCTGCGCCCGGATGGACCAGCCCCCCTTTGACCGCAGCCCGCTGGACGGCTACGCCCTGCACAGCGCGGATACTGCCGGTGCAAGCCGGGAGACCCCGGTCACCCTGCCGGTGGTGATGAAGCTTTACGCGGGCGATGCTCCGGCTGCGGCGCTGCCCGCAGGCTGCGCTGCCCGCATCATGACCGGAGCTCCCCTGCCGGAGGGCGCGGACTGCGTTTTGATGCAGGAGCTGACCGACAGCGGCGAAGAGACCGTACAGCTCTATGCTGCCGTAAAGCCGCTGCAAAACGTCGTGTTCCGGGGGGAAGATGTAGCTGCCGGTGCGGTCATCGCGCCTGCCGGGACGGTGCTCACCCCCGCCCATCTGGGCGTGCTGGCAGGGCAGGGCTACGCCGAAGTAGCCGTCTGCCGACCGCTGACCGTGGGCATCCTTTCCACCGGCAGCGAGCTGCTGGCACCCGGCGCACCGTGGGCACCCGGTAAAATTTACGATGCCAACGGCATCCAGAACGCCGCCCGGCTGCGTCAGCTGGGCTTTGCCGTGGAACGGCAGCAGTGCTCCGACGACCCGGAGGTCATCACCGGTAAAATGCAGGAGCTGCTGACCCGCTGCGATGCCGTCATCACCAGCGGCGGCGTCTCCGTAGGGCAGAAGGATTATCTGCCCCTTGTGCTGGAAAAGCTGGGTGCACAGCTTGTGGTGGAGGGGGTAGCCCAGAAGCCCGGCAGCCCCATGCTGGCGGCAACGCTGGGCGGCAAGCTGGTATTCTGCCTGTCCGGCAACCCCTTTGCCGCCGCCGCTACGCTGGAGCAGTACGCTATCCCCGCGCTGCTGCGCGCCGCCGGGCGGCGGGAGGAGAGCTGCATCCCCGCCCGCGCCGTCTGCACCCTGACCAATGGCTTTTCCAAACCCAGCAAGGGCAACCGCTACCTGCGGGCGACTGCCTGCGGCGGCAAGGTGACCCTGCCCGGCGCGGGCAACACCGAGGCGCACTCCTCCGGTGCGCTGTCCGCCATGATGGGCTGCAACTGTCTGGTGGAGATCCCCGCCGGCAGCGGGCCGGTAGAACCCGGTACAGAAGTGGAGGTGCTTTGCTTTGTACAGTGAACAAAAACAGGCACTGGCCGAAACGCAGGCGCTCAAGCGCCCGGCGGTGCTGGCCGTCAGTGGGGTGCACAACAGCGGTAAGACCACTCTGCTGGAAAAACTGCTGCCCGTGCTGCGCAGCCGTGGGCTAAAGGTAGGAGTCATCAAGCACGACGGCCACGATTTTACCCCGGACGTGCCCGGCACCGACAGCTACCGTCTGCGGGAAGCCGGTGCCGAGGGCGTGGCGGTCTACTCCGGCACGCGCTACCTGCTGGCCGAGGAATTCCGCCTGACCGAGCAGGACCTGCTTGCCCTGTTCGAGCGTCACGGCTACGACCTTGTGCTGCTGGAGGGGTTCAAGTCCAGCGGCTGGCCGAAGATCGAGGTGGTGCGCAGCGCCATTTCGGATGCGCCCGTCTCCTTCCAGCCGCTGGCGGTGGTGGGGGATATCCCCGGCGCAGATTTTGACCTGAACGATATTCCGGCACTGGCAGACTGGATCGAAGCCCAGATGCCTGCGCTGTAAGGAGAATGCCATCATGAAACTGATCCGTACTGTTGACGCTGCAGGGCAGGTGCTCTGCCACGATATCACCCAGATCATCCCGGGCGAGTACAAGGATGCCCGCTTCCGCAAGGGGCACGTCATCCAGCCCGAGGACATCCCTGTGCTGCTTTCCATCGGCAAGGAAAACCTCTACGTCTGGGAAAAGCACCCCGGCATCCTCCATGAGGACGAAGCAGCCGCCCTGCTGTACAAGGCCGCTGCGGGCAAAAATATCCACGGAACTGCGCCGAAAGAAGGCAAGATCGAGCTGATCGCGGACTGTGACGGTCTTTTGAAGATCAACCGCAAGGCGCTGATGGCTGTGAACAGCACCCCGCAGATGATGATCGCCACCATCCACGGCGACCTTCCGGTGAAAAAGGGGCAGAAGCTGGCCGGTACCCGCATCATCCCGCTGGTCATCGAGCAGGAGAAGATGGACGCCATGCAGGCCGCTGCCGGGGCAGAGCCTATCCTGAACGTGCTGCCCATGCAGGCCAAGAAGGTGGGCATCATCACCACCGGCAGCGAGGTGTTCAAGGGACGCATCGAGGATAAATTTACCCCCATCCTGCAAAGCAAGCTGGCGGTCTACGGCTGCGAGATGGTTTTTCACAAGGTCTGCGATGATGACCCCGCCGGGATCACTGCCGCCATTCTGGAGGCCAAGGCCGCAGGGTGCGAGCTGATCTTCACCACCGGCGGCATGAGCGTAGACCCCGATGACCGCACCCCGCTGGCCATCAAGAACACCGGGGCGGATATCATCACCTACGGCGCCCCGGTGCTGCCGGGAGCCATGTTCCTTGTCAGCTATCTGGACGGTGTGCCGGTGTGCGGACTGCCCGGCTGCGTGATGTACGCCAAGCGCACCATCTTTGACCTGCTGCTGCCCCGTCTGCTGGCGGATGACCCCATCACCGCCGAGGATATCGCCCGCTTGGGCGAGGGCGGCCTGTGCCTGAACTGCGAAGTGTGCCACTGGCCGAACTGCGGCTTTGGACATTGCTGAAACCCTCTCAGTCAAAGCCTTTCGGCTTTGCCAGCTCCCCCGAAGGGGAAGCTTTACTAAGGTGAAAAAATATGAGTGAAAATAATCTGACACATTTTGATGCCGCCGGCAACGCCGTGATGGTGGACGTGAGCGCAAAGCCCGTCACCACCCGGGAAGCCACTGCCCACGGCATTATTACCATGAACGCCGAGGCCTTTGCCGCCGTGCAGAGCGGCACCGTGAAAAAGGGCGATGTGCTGGGTGTGGCGCGCATTGCAGGCATCATGGCCACCAAACGCACCAGTGAGCTGATCCCTCTGTGCCATCCGCTGCCCCTGACTAAGGTGGGCATCGAGTTCCGTCTGCTGCCCGAGCGGCAGGCGGTGGAAGCCCTGTGCACCGTCAAGACCAGCGGCGTGACCGGCGTGGAGATGGAAGCGCTGACCGGCGTTTCCACCGCGCTGCTGACCATCTATGATATGTGCAAGGCCGTGGACAAGGGCATGGAACTGGGCGAGATCCATCTGGTGGAAAAGACCGGCGGCAAGAGTGGCCACTACATCCGGGCGGAGGGCGGCTATGTTTGATCGTTACCAGCGCGAGATCCATTACCTGCGCTTGTCGGTGACCGACCTGTGCAACCTGCGCTGCCGCTACTGCATGCCGGACGGCGTGGAAAAACTGGAGCGGGAAGCCGTGCTGACTTATGAGGAGTTTCTGCGCTTGGCTGCGCTGTTTGCCCAGTGCGGCATCGACACCGTGCGGGTGACCGGCGGCGAGCCGCTGGTGCGCAAGAACGTGGCGCAGCTGGTGGCAGGACTTAAAGCGACCCCGGGCATCCGGCGGGTCACCCTGACCACCAACGCGGTGCTGCTGGCAGAGCAGCTGCCCGCATTGCTGGACGCCGGGCTGGACAGTGTGAACATCAGTCTGGATACCCTGCGCCCGGAGGTGTTCCACCAGATCACCGCCCGGGACGATTTTGCCGCCGTGCAGGCTGGCTTGCAGGCGGCGCTGGAAAGCGGCCTGCCCGTCAAGCTGAACTGTGTGCCGCAGGCGGGCGTCAATGAGGGTGAGCTGGAAGCGCTTGCCGCGCTGGCAAAGGACAACGCCCTGCAGGTGCGGTTCATCGAGATGATGCCCATTGGCTACGGCGCTGCCATGCCTTGCATCTCCGGCCCGGAGCTGCGGGCGCGGTTTGCCCGGCGCTGGCCGGAGCTTGCGCCCCTTTCCCCGGCGCAGGAGCACGCCTTGGGCGACGGCCCGGCGGTGTACTACACCGTGCCGGGCTGGCAGGGCAGCATCGGCTTTATTGCAGCGGTGCACGGCAAGTTCTGCGCTTCCTGCAACCGGGTGCGGCTGACAAGTCAGGGCTTTTTGCGCCCCTGCCTTGCCAGCGAGACCGGGTGCGACCTGCGCGCCCTGCTGCGCAGCGGCGCGGACGACGCACAGCTGCTGGCCGCCATCCGGGAGACCATCTGGGCAAAGCCCCGGGAACACCATTTTAACGATAGTTCCATGCCCGCTACCCGCGGGATGTATCGCATTGGAGGATAAAGAACTATGGGTAAGCTTCTGGCAATCTGCACCAGCCCCAAGCGGGGCACCGTAAAAACCGAGGTGCCCAGCGCCGTCCTGACCCCGGAGTGGGGCATCGTGGAGGACGCCCACGGCGGCAACTGGCACCGTCAGGTCAGTATGCTCAGCGCCGAAAAGATCGAGGCCTTCCGCAAGAAGATCTGGGTGGACTACGGTGCCTTCGGTGAAAATCTGGTCATCGAGGGCTTCGATTTCCGCAATCTGCCGGTGACCAGCCGGTTTGCCATCGGGGATGTGGTGCTGGAAATGACCCAGATCGGCAAAGAATGCCACAACGACTGCGTCATCAAGCAGCAGACCGGCGAGTGCATCATGCCTCACGAGGGCGTGTTTGCTCGGGTACTGACCGGCGGCGAGATCCATGTAGGGGACGAGGTGACCCTGCTGCCCGCATTAGAAAACCCGCCCCTGCGTGCCGCCGTCATCACCCTTTCCGATAAAGGCAGCCGTGGTGAGCGGGAGGATAAAAGCGGCCCGCTGATTGTGGAAATGCTCACCGCCGCTGGCTATGTGGTGGAAGAGACCATGATTCTGCCGGACGAAGCCAAGGCGCTGAAAGCGCAGCTCATCCGCATGGCAGACGGCCGTCAGGTGAACCTTGTGCTCACCACCGGCGGCACCGGCTTCTCCCCCCGGGACATCACCCCGGAAGCCACCTGCGCCGTTGCCGACCGCAACGCCCCCGGCATTGCCGAGGCCATGCGCTACCACAGCCTGAGCATCACCCCGCGCGGGATGCTGAGCCGTGGCGTCAGCGTGCTGCGCGGCAAGACCTTGATCGTCAACCTGCCGGGCAGCCCTAAGGCAGTGCAAGAGAACCTCGAGTACATCCTGCCCAGCTTGGAGCACGGGGTACGCATTGCTGCGGGTCTGGACGGCGAGTGCGCCCGCAAGTAAGGTTTCTCTGCCCTGTTTTCCTTGACGGGGCGTAGAAATAAATATTTTTTACTTGAAGTAAGGAGAAACAGAGATGAACGACCATCGCATTTCCCGCCGGAGCTTTCTGGTCGCAGCCGGTATGGCCGGTGCAGCCGCTGCCCTCACCGCCTGCGGCGGCGCTTCCAGCGCAGCATCGTCCGTGGCTTCCTCTGCCGCCGCTTCCTCGGAAGCAGCCCAGAGCGTGGAGCTGATCGTGTTTGCCGCCGCATCCCTCACCGAGACCCTCACCGCCATCGGTGAGACCTACTCGGCAGAACACCCGGAGGTGACCTTCCGCTTCAACTTCGACTCCTCCGGCACCCTCAAGACCCAGATCCAGGAAGGCGCGGACTGCGACCTGTTCATCTCCGCCGGTCAGAAGCAGATGAACCAGCTGGACAGCACCGCTTCCGCCGATGTGAACACCGAAGGACTGGACTTCGTGGACAGCGATTCCCGCGTGGACCTGCTGGAGAACAAGGTCGTTCTGTGCGTGCCCGAGAATGGCGATAAGGGCATCGACAGCTTCGATTCTCTGGCCGAGCACCTCAAGGCCGGGGACATTCTGTTCTGCATGGGCAACAGCGATGTGCCCGTGGGCCAGTACACCCAGAAGATCCTTGCCTACTACGCTTTGGACGAGGAAGCACTGGCCGCAGCCGGTGTCATCACCTACGGCTCCAACGTCAAGGAGGTCACCACGCAGGTCATCGAGGGCGCGGTCGACTGCGGCATCATCTACGCGACCGACGCCTATTCTGCAGGTCTTGAGAGCGTCGACGAGGCGACGGCGGATATGTGCGGTCAGGTCATCTATCCGGCGGCTGTCCTCAGGAACAGCGCACACCCGGACGAGGCAAAGGCATTCCTCGACTACCTGACCGGCGAGGACGCGGGCAAGGTATTTGAAAGCGTAGGCTTTACGCCGCTCGCGTAATTTGATACAATAGAGGGGCGAGAGACGAGATTTCTCGCCCTCTTTTTGCAAACAGGGAGAAAATTCATGGACTGGTATCCTCTTTACAAC
>ENA-UEOZ01001140-UEOZ01001140.1-human-gut-metagenome-genome-assembly--contig:-NODE-1140-length-11631-cov-32.248745_pt1 | contig 11631 bp, 10 predicted proteins | sample MGYA00242898_ERZ507912 | MGnify/ENA primary metagenome ERZ507912 (study PRJEB26167, sample SAMN06115410) | human gut metagenome | host: Homo sapiens | place: China:Chongqing | collected 2016-04-27... | reverse complement strand
TATCGTGCATTCATGATTGATGTGGGCCGTCATTATTTCAGCGTACCTTATCTCAAGAAGTTGATTGATGTCTTTGCGATGCACAACATCAATTATTTCCACTGGCATCTTACCGAGGATCAGGGCTGGCGTCTTGAAATCAAGAAGTATCCGATGCTTACCCAGATTGGTTCCAAGCGCAAGGAGACCATCCTGCCAACTAACAAGAACGAGTTTGATGGTGTTCCTGTATCAGGTTATTATACCCAGGAGGAAGCTCGCGAAATTGTGAAGTATGCAGCCGACAGATACATCACCGTGATTCCGGAGGTGGATATGCCGGGCCACATGCTGGCTGCCCTGGCATCTTATCCGGAGTTGGGCTGTACCGGTGGTCCTTACGAGGTAGCTACCCGTTTTGGTGTTTTCGAGGATGTGTTGTGTGCCGGCAAGGCTCAGACCCTCCAGTTTGCCAAGGACGTGATGGATGAAATCATGGATATTTTCCCATCAGAGTATATTCATATTGGTGGCGATGAGTGCCCAAAGAACCGCTGGAAGGTTTGCGAGAACTGTCAGAAGAAGATTGCAGAGCTCGGCATCCAGGAGCTTCCTAAGCACAGCAAGGAGGAGCAGCTCCAGACCTGGTTTATGGGTGAGATAGAGAAGCAGATCAGAAACCGTGGCAGAAAGATGATGGGTTGGGATGAGATTCTGGAAGGAACTCCATCCAAGGACATCACCGTTTGCGGCTGGACCAGTGTGAATGCCAGCATCCGTTCAGCCCGTGAAGGTCATCCTACCATCGTGGCTCCTATTTCGAATTTCTATTTCAGCAATCCTCGCATCAACAAGATAGAGGGTATTCCTAGCATCCAGCGAGTATATGATCTCGATCCTTGCTCAGACAAGTTGACTCCTGCCGAGCAGCAGAACATCATCGGTGCCGAGGGTTGTATCTGGACCGAGTGGGTGAAGGACGCCGAGAAGATGGAGTGGGAGTTGTTGCCAAGGCTTGCCGCCCTTTCTGAGGTGCAGTGGACTGCCAAGGATAAGCGCAACCTGGAGAACTTCTTCCCAAGAATGCTCCACATGCAGGATCTCTACCGCCTCTACGGCTTGAATTACAAGGCTGATATCGAGGATGCCGTGAAGAAGCATCTGGAAGAGAAGAAGTAAGTTATAGATTTAATGTCCGTTTTCAAAAGTGATACTGTCCCCATGAGACATAGTCTTATTTGGTTTTAATGGAGTTTCTAATCATGTAAATCCCCAATCTGTTGAACTTTACAGATTGGGGATTTCTCAAGTTTATACATTATTCTCCTAAGATAGGCGTGAAATTGGAATTTTTGGTAAAATTCAACAGAAAGTTAACAAAAAGTTTGGTAATGTGGAAATAAAAGCATATTTTTGCGCACTAAATAAGTATATAACATTAAAAATAAGAAGATTATGGCAATAGAATTTAAAACAATACCTGTCCTTCATGGTGAGGCAGCAGCTCGTTTCGTAGAAGCGGCTGATGAGGCATTGGAAAAGCGTGGCTCCATTGACTTCTCCAAGCAAGTAGCCAAGGCTCGTGCTATATTAAAACGTTCAAAACTGTACACTTAAAATGTTAGAGCAATGTGATTTTATGGAACTGACAGAGGAAGTCTTGCAGCAATGCAAAGGTTTCACTTGTAAGGATGAGGACATAACGGAGTTCTTTACCCAAGACTATGCTGACTATGCCTATCAGTTGTTAGGAAAATCATATTGCTTTGTTAAACCAGAAACATCTGAAATAGTCTGTGCATTTACTGTCGCTAATTCAAGCGTGAAAGTTGATTCACTTCCTTCAAACCTTCGGAATAAGCTTAATAGAAAGATTCCGAATGCCAAGCGAAGACCACAGTATCCTGCTGTATTGGTAGGACAGTTGGCAGTAAGTGATTTGTTCTGTGGACATCATGTTGGAGACGAATTGTTGGATTTCATCAAATCATGGTTTATAGACCCACTGAATAAGACTGGATGCCGGTATGTCATTGTTGATGCTGTCAACCATCCGAAAGTGTTTGAATATTATCAACGAAATGGTTTCAAATTTCTGTTTTCGTCAGATAAGGAGGAATGGACGTTCTTGCACAATAAAGGTCTAGAACCTACAACTCCTGTTGAGCCGATGAAAACACGGCTGATGTATTTTGATTTGATTTATCTCCGCACAAAATAACAAAATAAAAGATAATAAGCCCCTCTGGCGCGCCGAAAGGCTGCATACTAGAGGGGCATTACTTATTTTAGGCAGTTTACTTTGTGCTTTTGCGGTAAATGATATTTTAATGTCCGTTTTCAAAACTGATACTGTCCCCATGAGATAGGGGAAAGGTCGGTGAAAAACGTTGAAAAATCGCCTAGAAATATCTCTTCTTCATTTTCTTCAAGAAATCCTTGGTGATAGGGAAGCCGGAGGCATCACCTATTACGGAGTCGGTATGGCAGAAGGGACATTCTGCTGTAGGCGGCTCATCAGGGAGGTAATCCGTGATTTCGGATGGCGGGTTGTTGAGTGATTGTGCTTTTAAAAAACGCCCCCATCTGAAAGTGTATCAGATGAGGGTTGTTTCTGAATTTATAGTTGCCTTTTTATCTGTTTCTTTGTACAGTATCGACTACAACATCGCTAGGAATCTCTGTAGGAATGTCTTCAGATGGTTCTTTGTAATTTGGATCTGGCTCATCTTGTGGAGAACCATCGTCGTCAGTGATATCTGCTGCATTGAACTTTCCTTCCTTCTTGGCTTTCAGAAACTCCTCGTATTCCTGACCATTATAGTCAATCTTTTTGAGTAAACTCTCTTTGACTGTATCCTGATCTTTGACGATAATATTAGTATTACAACTTATATCTTTATTATATGCATAGTTGTATAGCTCAGGTATGTCATCTGAAAAAATAGTACTTTCTCCAGAGGCCAAATCTACTCCTTGATGTACTTTCTTTGCTTTTATAACACCAGTTGAAGATTGCATGATAGTGATTTCAACTGAGTAATCTGAACCCTTTACCATTTCTGCTCCTGTATTTCGGATAGGTTGATCGATTTGGCAATGAAGTCCAGTGGCATCACGTCTCCAACCATAGCTTCCTGTTTCTTTAATAAGTGAGAGCGACATGTTGTTGGAGTACTTATTGATAAGATAGCTTATAAAGTCGCTACTTTCAAGCATCAGTTTGCCAAGTTCCAAGTCGGGCATCTTCTTGATTGGTACTCCAGTTTTCAGAGCAAGTTCGTTACTTACAGAGTCGAGTTTGAGGACAGAGAATGTATTGATAATCTTAAAAGTCTTGTTGTCTGTTGACTTAAAAATTATCTTTGACATTCTTGTGTTCTTGATGCTGACTATATAGCTGCAGTCCTTCTCATTCTTCTGAATGTCGAGATCACCTTTCTCGATGCTTTCAGGCAATGATAAGTCACCATACAGCTTTGCTGCTGGATAAATGTCATATGCTGTCGCTTTGTCACCGTCTTTGACGGCTGCGATAAACTGGTTGGTCAAATCTTCGACCGTACTCTTGTTAGAGTCGCATGATGACAGTCCTAGGACTGCCATCAATGCTATAGTTATGATACTTTTTGCTTTCATAAAAAATGCATTTGTGTCCGGATAAAAGAAGAAGAGGTAAACCCCTATGTATTGAGGCTTCGGACTATTAATACTTAATTCTTTAGTTACTTTGAATATGGAATGGATATCATCTTGCTCCGTAGTGCCATAGAACTTCTTGATATGTAGATGTTGTTTAATCCAGCGAAATTGGCATGCCAATCACCTTTGTAACGGTCAATACATTTTTGGAAGTCATAACGAAAAACCAGAGACATAATCAGAGAAAATATGGTCTTCTTTGTACGCATTACAGAAAATTAGAGCTATTTGAGGCTCGTCTACAAAAGTACAAAATTTAATCCAAAAATTCAAAGAACGATATATTTAATTATTTTTCAATAACTTAGACTACATAATCCGGATTTTATCCGGACAGTAGTGGACCTCTAATTTGTAATTACCACTTTATAGCAGCTACTTTCCCGTTTTTGGTGTAGATGGCTCTAGGAAATCTTGCATTTATATATGACGCAGTCGTTGCAAATAATCGTGTCGGGAGGTATACCTTATAGCCGTTTTCTACTCTTACAAAGCCATATGCGATAAAATTAACGTCCTGCATTACAAGTTTATATTCTCGAACAATGCCCTCAGGCATACCTATGTATGGCCTAAAGTCTTCCATCGCATCGAATGCTTTTCGACCATACTTCTGTACGAGAACTTTTTCGATTTGTGCATGCTTATTCCTAGCAGCGTTTTTTATCTTCTTTTCAGCTATTTGTCCTGCTTTTACTTCTGCATTATATGCTTGAGCGAATGAATTGTATTGTATGCACTTCTCGCCTACTTTCTCGCCATTTTTGTTCAGATATATTCCAACATATAACTCCAACTTATCATTCTCTTTGGCGGTCTTTGGCGTGAAAGAATAGTCGTCTTTAGTACCTGCATACTTAAAAATTCCAAGCATAGAGTTGCCTTCAGGCTGATACAATAATACTTGGTAGTTTGTTTTAAATGGGGATATGATATTCGGCTCTTTGTTCTTTTCGAAGAGAGTATATATAAGATCATTTATCACTATTACAATTCTTCCGTCGGGATATATCACGGCGTCTTTTAGGAAGCCGTTATCAAACATGTGGGTCTTTGGTAGCACGTCCAAAGCTTTTATCATATTTGAATAACTTTCGGCATTCTGTGCAAGGCTTACTCCAAAGTAGGTAGCTACATCCGGATCCTTTGGGAGTATGGTCTCTTTCAACTCGTCATAAAGCGCATCCCAGTCAACACCTCTTTTTATGTTAGCATTCACAAAGCGTTGCACGTAAGGAATGAAGTCCTTTGGTGAATCAGAATTTGTAATACCATCGATGAATGTGTACATCTTGCTTGGGGCGGCTTGATACGCTTCCCAAACGGTCTCGGCGCTTTGTCCTGCGCCTTGGGCGTAGGACAAAATTATACTAAATGCGCAATATATTGTTAATAATATTTTTTTCATAATGTCGTGTTTTATTTATTTTTATTCTTATTGTATTCTGCCAAAATAAAGTTCATTATAGGCTCGTATATATTCTTTCTTTCTTGAGACTTATAGTTTTCTTTTATCGTGACTTTTCCGTTGCTGTCTATAATGATAGGTAGAGCCTCGTTATTCTTCAGCAAAGGAGCTTGGTCAACAATTTCCTTTGTGATGTTAAACAATTTTGCTTTGAATACCGGAGTATATGAGTTTCCATAAACTTGCACCATCACTGCGACAAGGAAACTAGCCAATATGTTTCGTGATTTGAGAGTTTCTATATAATGGAGTATTTCTTTGTCGTCAATGAAATTATTATCATGACACCAACCATATAGCCAATCGTTTAATTCGTAGAATTCTTCGTATACATTTAACATATAAGTCTGTCTTTTGTCTTTAAGGGTAAAAGCCTGCATTAGTAATTTGACAGGATAACTTTCAGCTATTTCTACAAAGCCAGGTAGCTTGTTGGTGTTACTCATAACTTGCAGCGTCCATGGCATCTCGTGCTTGAAGAGGCATTTATTTATGAAATAATCCTTGTAGTCATCTTTTTGCGTAGCCCAACCATTGTTGCGGTATCCATAGGGGAAGTCTCCTTCTTTATAAATCTTAATGACATTCCGGTCATCGAAGTCTTCTACCTCTTCGATTTTGCGGATATATGACATGTTGTCCTTTACATACTCTGCGATGGCAATATCAACATTGTTTGTTGCAAAAAGCGAGTCTACCTCTGGTATGTCGTATGGTATGAACGACAGAAGAGTTTCAAAGTCCTTTGAGCGGATAGCTCTCTTGAGGGTTTGCTTCTTTTCTGCAAGCAGGGACATTAATTTTTCGTGATACACGTCTGCAAGTCCATACTGTGATGCCACGTCGGACAGTTGTTTAGAAGGCTTGTTTATAAAGCTCATGGCAGCCAATGCTGCAGCTTTGTCTTTGTTCAGCTGGTACTGCAAGGCTACTGTGTACATCTTGGTGACAGGAATCTGTGGGCACAGCTTGAGGTATTCCAAAGCCTTGGAATAGTCCTGGTTGCAAATCTTCTTAAATCCCAAGACGTAGTAGTTGGCTGCATACATGGCATCTTCGTAATACACTTTCTTGCCAGCAGCAAGTTTTGCATCCCATTTGGCAAGTTTCTTCTTGCATTTCTCGAAATATTCGTTGGCGACATTTACCTTCTCTTGTTCTGTGATGTAGTCGGCGTCACCTTCCAACAGACTACTGATTTTTTCCTCAGCTTCTTGCTCTGTGTCAGCTTCTGCAAGAATCTCTGAGATCATAGACTTGAGAATTCTTTCTGATTCCAATTTCTTTGCTAAATCCTGTGAGAAAGAAATCTGTGTGAAGCATACTGCCAGTAGCAGTAGAATTAATCTTAAATGTTTCATGATGCTTTTTATTTGAAATTATAAATGTTAATTAATTTGTTTTCATGCAAACAATGCTGTTGTTGCAGCATTGAGAATACCTTGCACAGTGAAGTCCAAGGCTACCGTGCCGAGTTTTTCTGCCATTTTCGTCATCAGTTCCTTGAAAGTCAGCTTTTCGTTGTTCTTGCTTTTTCGAACTTCTTTTAGCAGCTTGTTAATTTCTTCTTTACCATCTGCTGGAATACAGAGAAAATACTCAAGGTCTTCGTACTCCATTGAGACTATTTCTGAGTTGAAAGAGCTGTCTGAGAATCTGCCTCCAGCTTTTAATGTTGAGTCTAAATATCTGCGCAAGTACATATCTTCTATGACAAATTGTATGCACTTGCCGTCTTTCTTGAAATGAGCCTGTTTGAGATGTTCGCAGACCATATTATAGTTGTCAACGGATGTATTGTTGCTATATTTCAGTTCTGCTTCATAGCGCAGACGTTTAACTTTGCTTTCTGGTATCTTCAGAGCTATGCTGATTTCATAGTTCTTCTTTCCTTGAAGTTCGTGCTCCAATAAATAATGGAATATCCACACTTCAAAGTCATTTTTGTTCATGGTGCCAAAGCCTTTCTCCAGATATTTGGAGATTACTTCGTTTAATGTCAGTTCTTTCATTGTTAAAGTTATTTTTAAGATTTAGACATAAAAAAAGGTGCGAACCAATTTCATTCTGTTCTGAAGGTTCTGGACTACCTGTACACAAAGAATGAAAATCAGCTCACACCAATGGGTATATGTTGATACCCATCCCGCCGAAGCGGAATGGTTACAATGATACACAATTGGGTGAACAACTTCTGACTTCGTTCTTGCGTACAATGAATTGTCCAGATTCTCAGTACGAACCAAGCATGGTTGTTTCCTTAATATGTCTGCTGCTTGTTTAGAACAGCACTGCAAATATACCATTTTTTTTCTAAAGTTGTTCATTGTGAGCTGATTTTTTTGCAAAAATAGGTGATTTTTCTGCTTTTTCAGCGTTCCATTCTGTTCCATGTTTAAAATATGGGGCGTTTTTAACGAAAATGTTGACTTTTTGTGTGTTGGTTGGATTTGTTTCACTATCTTTGCCATATGGAACAGATATTACGTGAAATGATAGAAAGGATGGTAGGGCGCAAGATGTTTGTGCCTCGTGACTTCGTATGGTTAAGCGAAAAGGTGTTGGAGCGTACCCAGCAGAGGGTGAGTGCTTCTACGCTGCGACGATTCTGGGGATACGTGAACGAAGGGGTTTCTGCCAGCAAGTTTACCAAGAATGTTTTGGCGAATTTTCTCGGTTATGCGGACTTTGAGGAGTTTGGATTGTCGCAAGGGACGGGAGAACAGCAGAGCCAGATGGTTATAGGCAAGGAAATCTCATGCGATGTTCTTTATGAGGGACAGATGCTCAAACTTTCCTGGCTGCCCGACAGAACCTGCATCATCAGGTATCAGGGAAACGGAAGTTTCAAGGTGGTGTCATCAGAAAATACCAGATTGGCGAAAGATGATACTTTTGAGTGCCGTCATTTTATCAATCATGAGCCTGCTTATCTTCATGGCTGGAAACATGGAGATAGGGAGCCGGTCACTTATGCCATAGGTAAGAAGAATGGTATCATCGTAGAGCATTACTTAGAAGATTGAAAACTCGACAGGGTGGGTCTTATATATCTCTCAGCGTTATAGGAGGATAGCTCATAGATGATATCTGCCTTGCCGGCGATGTCTTTAGAGAATGTCTGCGGATAAGTCGTTGAGATGAATTCATTACTCTTATTTACAAACTGATAGAATGCCTCGCTCTTTTTCACAACAGACTGGATGGTGTCTATGCCGGATTCCTTCCACATCTTGTCGATAGTCTTCTTTCCCTTGGATATGAGTTCGGCGCTTTGTAAATGGGATGCAGAAGATGGCTCAGCTGCTGCTGGCTGCTGGGAATGTTTGCTTTCAGAGAGTGGGGCTGCATCACCCGCTTGCTGGCGGATGGATGTATCCTTCTTGGCTTCGGTATGTTGAGGGGTGGGGGCTATGCTCCTCTTCTGCTGATGCAGTAAAGGGTAACTGATGAAACCTAATAAGATGATACAGACCAAAGCTGCGATTCCGATACGCTTGATACCGGATAGATGCCTGTTTCTGTGAGCCATGAAATCAGCTTTGAGTTCGTCAACATTTGCATATCGCTGGGCTATGGGAGCCTTACATCGTTTGATGATGGCAGTATACGGTTTGCCTGGAAGTATCTTTTCCAGGATACAGCCTATGCTGAAGATGTCGTTGCGGATGTCGGCTTGTCGGGAGGCGGCTTGTTCGGGAGAGATGAAGCCCGGCGTGCCAGCCGGCTGTTTGAGGATGGCAAAGTCATCGGTATCTGAAAGTCCGAAATCGATGAGTTTTACATGATTGCCGTTATGGGTAATCATGATATTGGAAGGCTTTAAGTCCCGGTGTACAATCTGCTTGGCATGGATGTAATGCACGGCATCAAGCAGCCGGAGGAAGATGCCTTCTCCCTCAGTCTTCTTGCCGCTCCAGTGTTCCAGCATGATACCATCTATCCATTCCATCACGATACAAGTACCCATTTCCGGTATTTCTTCCATGCTGTAGGCTGACACGATGTAGGGATGCTGCAGGGATATGAGGATGTCGAACTCTTTGTGCAGCAGGTTCTTGTAGTTTTCGTCTTGACGGTATGGCTCCTTCAACCCCTTGAGTACCCACCATCTGCCATAGCGCTTTGCCTTGCAAAGAAAGTTGAAACCTTTGCAAGGGATGGGAGTAAAGTCTGAAAATTGCTCTGACCTTCTACTTTCTTCTATGATGATTCCAGAATATGAATCCATGTTACTCAGACTGGGTTGATAATTCGGTTGCAAAATTAACTAAATAGAGATACCCATCCCACAGAAGCGGGATGGATATGAGTATACATATTGGGGCAAACAACTAGAGTTGTCATTCTTGTGTACTGCGAACTGTCCAGATTCTCAGTCCGAACTAAGCGTAGTTGCTACCTCTTTATGTCTGCCGCCATTGCTAACGGCATTGCAAATATAGGCATTTTAAAAGAAATTTTCATGCGAAAGAGAATCTTTTAGTATTCTTTAAACTTTTACGATGTTTTTTGTTTGTATTTTAGTTCAAGCTCATATCCTGCAAATTTACACCTTTTATATATAGGGGAATGCTTGCCGCAATTCCCCTCTCTTTTTCTTATGGAATGTGGAAGCCTATCCCTTTAATGTCCGTTTTCAAAACTGATACTGTCCCCATGAGATAGGGATATCATCCTTTAAAATCAGTTAAAAAGTGGGTGCTCCTTTATAAAATTTGTGGGAAAGTTGCAGAATTCCCTCATAAAATGTGTATATTTGCAGCGTTATTCCCTCATAAAATGTGGATGGAAGAGTGATTATTCCCTCATAAAATGTGATAGAGAGGTAGAATATTCCCTCATAAAATGTGATTTAAAGATATGGATTATGGAAAGATTAGCTATCGATGAACTTCTGAAATGGAAGAATAAACAATATCGGAAACCTCTTATTATTGAGGGTGCCAGACAGGTGGGAAAGACTTGGCTGGTGAAGGAGTTTGCCCGCCAGAATTACAAGCAGCTGGCGTATGTGAACTTTGAAGAGATGAAGATCCTGCAGAATCTCTTTGAACAGGACTTCAATATCCCTAGAATTCTTACAGCTATTGGGGCTGCAACGAATGTAACCTGCACAGAGGGCGAAACGCTGATATTCCTGGATGAGATTCAGGCTGCTCCTCATGCTGTTACTTCCCTGAAATATTTTGCAGAGAATGCGCCGGGTTATCATGTCATAGCGGCTGGTTCTCTTCTGGGTATCGAACTGCATCAGGGGGAGTCTTTTCCTGTGGGTAAGGTGGAATTTCTCTCTCTCTATCCAATGAACTTTATCGAGTTTGTGATGGCTATGGGGGAGAAGAATCTGGCGCAGCTGCTACTGACGAAGGATTGGAATATGATATCGATGTTTGCCCCCAAGTTTCAGGAACTCTTGAAGTATTATTACTATGTGGGAGGTATGCCTGAAGCTGTATTGAGTTTTTGCCAGAATCGTGATTGGAAAGAGGTGAGAGCCATACAGAAGGATATTCTGAACAGTTATCAGCGGGACATGTCGAAGCATGCTCCATCAGAGATTATTCCCCGTATTACTGATTTGTGGAAATCCTTGCCAGCCCAGTTGAGTAAGGAGAACAGGAAGTTTATCTATGGAGTGGTGCGCGAGGGTGCAAGAGCCCGGGAGTATGAGTTGGCCTTGCAGTGGCTGCTGGATGCCGGACTGATATATAAGGTATATAATGTGAAAGCTCCCCGACTGCCACTTGCCAGTTATGAAGACCGGGCGGCCTTCAAGATTTTCGTCCTGGATGTCGGGCTTCTAGGTGCGATGTCTAATCTCAAGGCAACGACAATAGTGGACGGTAACAGTATTTTTACCGAGTTTAAAGGGGCGTTGACGGAACAGTATGTTTTGCAGCAGCTCGTTCTCAGGTATGAACCGTATTATTATGCCAAGTCCAACAGTACTCAGGAGATTGATTTTCTGCTCCAGGATGAGGAGGATGAGATTGTTCCGCTGGAGGTGAAAGCCGAGACGAATGTCAAGGCAAAGAGCCTGCGCCAGTTTGTTGCAGACAACCAGTCAAAGAAGGCCTATCGCATCTCCATGAATGATTATCAGCAGGAAGATTGGGTTACGAATGTACCGCTCTATGCGGTAAATGGTCTCGAATTTTAGCAATAACACCGCCCTAACTATATAAAAATAGGTAGTTAGGGCGGTGCTATCGCACTTTTTAATGTCCGTTTTCAAAACTGAAACTGCCCCCATGAGATAGGGATGAAAGATACCTTAGCTATTCAAAGTTTATCATTTTTGCCAATTGCAAAAAGTATTCGTTGGACCAGATTGTCATTTCTTTTGGATTCTTTATAAACGGCATCACATCTGCTTTTACCTGTTTGATGTCTGCTGATCTCAGTCTTTGCTCCAAGTCGGCAATGAATTCTTCTTTTGATTTCTCGCATCCATTAAATTCTTTGATTCTTTCCTGTAG
>ENA-UEOZ01001131-UEOZ01001131.1-human-gut-metagenome-genome-assembly--contig:-NODE-1131-length-11721-cov-35.564067_pt1 | contig 11721 bp, 12 predicted proteins | sample MGYA00242898_ERZ507912 | MGnify/ENA primary metagenome ERZ507912 (study PRJEB26167, sample SAMN06115410) | human gut metagenome | host: Homo sapiens | place: China:Chongqing | collected 2016-04-27... | reverse complement strand
ACAGAATCCAATATCACCACCCAGCGTGGCAATATCCGAAAGAAGCTGGGGATGAATCCTTCTGATAATCTGCAGAAAGTATTAGAAAAGAGGATAAGGGAATGAAAGATTTTGCAGCAATAGATTTCGAAACGGCCAACCAGCAGCGTACAAGCGTCTGCTCGGTGGGCATTGTGATAGTGAGGGATGGCAAGAGAGCTGCTATAAATAATAGTCTATATCTTGCCGATAAAGTATAAAAAAGCATAATTTCGGCAGAATATAATATACTATATTTTGCCGCAATCTTCAACAATCCGGAAGATAGCAAAAAGGTAGTACGTTTATTGGCAACCCGCCATTCCGGTTTCACTCGTGAAGAAATCAGCCAAGCCACAGGTCTCCCTCTGGGAGGAGGTTTGTCTAACACCCTTGCAGCTTTGGCTGAAAGTGATTTCATCACAAGCTATTCGCCATACGGGATGCCCAAAAGTACAACATACTATAAACTGATAGACAACTTCTGTCTCTTTTGGCAGAAATACGTAGAACCCCATGGAAAGGAAACCGGTTTTGTAAGCGACAACATGACTTCTGATGTATTAAAAGCATGGCATGGAGTAGCCTTCGAAGAAGTTTGCTGGCAACATTTCCAGCAAATCAAGCAGGCTCTTGGAGTTGCTGGCGTAAAAACCTCGCTCTCTGCATGGAACGTGAAAGGAACAGAGGAGAAAGAAGGCACCCAAATTGACCTGCTGATCATCAGAAACGACAATGTAGTAAACTTATGCGAGATGAAATTTGCCAGCGCTCCTTATACCATCAGCAAGGAAGAGGAACAGCGCTTGCGCCATCGCATAGAATCCCTAAAAGCAACGCTTTCTCCCAAGCAGTCCATTCATCTCACGATGATTACAACCTATGGGGTGGCGTATGGCAAGCATAGCGGAATAGTTCAAAAGGAAGTTAAAATGGAGGATTTGTTTAAATAAAACAGACGCAGGGTCCTACTGGCATCATTGCCAGCAGGGCTCTACGCTTTTAAAATTATCGAAAATATCCATAAAAGAATGCTACAATCAACACACCACTTCCTCCATTCTCACCAACTTGCCAGCGACAAACTGCATGATGATTTTATGGAGCGTTGTACCTTGGCGCAGAGCCTCAACCCTTGGAGCCATGGCATATCGCTTGATCTGTTCCTCTGCCTCTTGCCATTGTACTTCTGCCTTGGAAAGTTTGCCATTCTCAGGCTTTGCCTCATAATCTTTCTTTGGCAACACCTTCAGTTCCAATATATAACTATGTTTGGTTGCATAATGTGTAAGAAAAAAATTATTGCTCCAACAAACAATCATAATACTGCTTACGAACATTATTGTTTGGAATACCCAATATCAGCATATCACCGAAAGTATCCTTTATAGTAAGCATACCATAATAGAACAGCAGACTGGTGAATGTTTGAGGATTAGTCAACCTACTGGCAGGGAATGTCTCTTCCAGGGTTGTCACAATCTGCCCCGTCTCAGCTATCGTACGGATGACACCCTTGCGGTCGCCATCCAACTTATCCAACTGAAGAAGTTTCTTCATTTTATTATAATCAGTCCTCGTGTTTGGATCTATCATCAGGTCAGGTGCCTGTCCATAGTCCATATAATTTCGGAGATAATAAATGACCATATCACAATTGAACACCTTGCTTTGAGTTTCCAGAGCTTTCTTGGAGAAACAATAGTTATCATACCAAGGCTTCATCTCGTCTATCATCACCTCGATATCACTTGTTGCAGGAATGCCCCCTACCTCTTTATAATAAGCAAACATCTTGCGCACTTCCTCCATGGAGAAGCCTAACATCTGATTGAATTCCGGCTTGGTAGAGATATGCCAGCCAATATTGAAACCACTCGTCACATCGTCCAAGGTAACAGGACTGACACCTGTGATGAAAATACGTTCAAACATGCCCTTGAACTTCTTGAAGACATCACGATAGAAGCCGTCGGCATGGGTGATTGCCCAATATACATTCTCCCCCTGCTCATTGAGCACGGTATTGGTGAAATTGTCGTATTCATCGATTATCAGATAGAGAGGAATGCTCTTGGCTGCTGTCTCATCTTGAAGCAAAGCCAGTTTCTCCGTAGCAGAATCAGACTTAAAGAACTTCTCCTTTATATCTGCTGGATAAAACTCTTGGTAAACACGCATGAAGCCATCCAATTTGACACGCATATATATATCGAAGTTTTCCTCCAACTTGTCAATACTACCGCCTACATACGAGAAATCAAGGTGAAGAACCTGATACCTTCCCTGTAAGGGAGTAGGATGCTTACCTACCCATAAATCACCGAAAAGAGTTTGGAATTTCTCTTTTTTGCTACAGTCATAGTAAGCATGGAGCATACTCAGGAATATGCTTTTACCGAACCGACGTGGACGGATGAAGATGATGTTGCTAGGCTGGTTTTCCAACAAAGGCAGATACATCGTCTTATCCACATAATATTGATTTTGTTCTATAACAGCCTCAAAGTCATTGATACCGTAAGGCAAACGTTTCACATTCTGCTTCATAATTGCTCCTTTTCTAGTTGAGTAAGTGGTTACAACAGAAATCTATCAGATATAGCCAATATCATGCTTCATTCTGTCTCAGGCACACTATTTTGTGCAAAGATAAACAAAAAGCATGAAACCCGCAAGAGATTTCGTACTTTTTATATGTTTTTGGGTACCATTTATGAGTAAGCAACGTTTTTGCATCAGCTAATCCTGCTGGCATCATTGCCAGCAGGATTCTGCGCTTTTTGATACAGAAGCATATACATGGATTTCTAAAGAGCAAGCCAAAAATTTAATTTTATTAAACTTTCCCAGTTTTTGACATTTGTGTCATTTTTCGGGAATGAACACACGAAAAGCCATTGACATCTTACTTTTGGGGGCTTACTTTACGAGATTTTGAATGCAAAAGCCCACAAAGGAGCCGATTTATTCCCGTTTTTTGTCATTAATGACACTTTTCGGGAACGACTATGATTATAAAAAGAGATTATTATTTACAGCAACTCATATCGAGCAAGTCTAACAATCTCATAAAGATTGTAACTGGAATTAGAATAAGCGGCAAATCGTTTCTTCTCTTCAACTTGTTTCACAACCATTTGATTGAAACAGGAATAAATGAAGACCATATAATAGAAATAGCATTAGATGATCGCCTCAACAAGAATTTGCGTGACCCTGATGTTATTCTTCAACATATTCACGAACGTATCATAGATGACAAACTCTACTATATCATATTGGACGAAGTACAAATGATAGATGAGTTTACCGATGTGTTGAATAGTCTTTTGCATATTCGCAATGCTGATGTATATGTCACAGGAAGTAACTCCAAATTTCTATCCAAAGATGTGGTTACAGAGTTTCGGGGACGTGGTTAATCACGGCAAAACGAAAAGAGCTACCTTCCAAAAACGAAATGTGAATTTAAAAAGCGGTTAAACGACATTTGGAGGGTGCTTAAATGGTATTTTATCTAACATATTGTATAAGCAAAATGAAGAAAGAAGGGGTCAAAGCCCCTTCTTTCTCATGTTACTCAATCCCTTCCATAGGAAAATGAAAGAGAAGGTAAAGTCCATACCAACATGTGCAAGAAAACATGCACCAATAACTACTAATGCAAGTTTCATACCTAGATGAAGAGCTTGCCTTTTTTTAATGTTCATATTCTTTTTGTTTAATTATGGTGCAAAACTAGTTTTTTTTCATCGGATTTATTTGATAAGTTGCGCAACTTGAGGTCAAAATTAGAAAAAAAATATGTTTTTCTAAGAATAATTTGGAGGCTAAAGGATATTTTTGTATATTTGCACCCAGAAGGCTAACGAGGAAGTCATGAGCCTCGGACAAAGGGTTAGCGTAATTCCCTCTGCCTTCTTTCACCAAATTACGCTAACTTAAAAATTACGCTTATGTTGCAGACTGTTTATTCACAGGCTGCTTTCGCTCAGTTTATGCATAGCGAGGCAAGTAAGAGTTTTAGTATTGACCTTACAAATGCAAGTTTGGTCGAGTGTTTAACCGCCAAGATTAATTTCAAGGCAAGATTGTTTACACATTATCCTAAGTCTCATCAGTGTTTGTTATCCCACATTAGACTGATAGAACAAGAGCTTGACTGTGTGATTCTACCTACACAAGTGGGTAATGTATTCTATTCCTTCTTTATTTCTCGATCGCTGGACAGAGGTGTGAAGCCTAGTTCTATCAGAACCCTATGCTATCAGCTCCGTTCATGCTTAGAGTGGTCTGCCAAGCATGGAGCCAAGATTAGTGACACTTACGCTGAGTTTACTGTTCCTGATTACAGAAGACCAACCATTGCACTTACTCCAGATGAAGTATCAATGATTTACCACCTCAATCTCCAGCCATTGGTCAAGCGCAAAGATCATCGTGCGCTATTGGAGAAGGCAAAGGACATGTTTGTCCTATCCTGCAATCTCGGTCAACGCCATTCTGATATGCTCAGAATCCAAAAGAAGAACTTTGACCGAAACATATTCACCATCGTTCAGCAAAAGACTGGACACAGAGCTGTTGTTGACATAGACAAGTTCGCCATCGACAAGAAGACTACCTATGAGATTCTGGAGAAGTACAACTATACTGCTACGATTGGCTGCTACAACAGTAAGATTCATGAGTTGATGAAGTTGGCAGGACTCACAGAGGACGTTCTGCTTGAAACAAAGATTCAAGATGAGATTAAGGAGGAGATCTTCCCAAAATACAAGCTCATTGCCTCTCATACTGCGAGAAGAACATTCATTAGTGCCAATGTTTTCCGTGGAATACCAGAGTACAGAATACGCAAGGCCTCCGGTCACACAGATTGCCGCTCATTTGCGATGTATATCTGTGAGAACATTGATTAATATAATATTAATAAGGTGTAGCAGAAATGTTGCACCTTATTTCTTTAGCACATACTTGTTAATGCACCATTTGAAAACATTTAGTATGTATACTGCATAGAAGTTATAAGCTTCTATTATAGCTTTCACTGTTCCATCGTCCATATAAAACGTGTGTTTTAGTATGATGATTAAAAATACTCCTATAAGTATTATCAAAATCATCTCTGTTTTTTCTTGTGGTTGGAGACCACCTATAAAATTGTATTTCAACATATATCTTTATAAAAAAAATATTATTCAGCAAAGGTACTGTTAAAAGTCAAAACAGAATACCTATTCGTTGATCTCGATAGCAGCACTTGCCATTTGTGGGCAAAAATACCCAAAAAAGAAAAACACTTTTCCGTGTTTCCGTGAGTTTTATGACAACAGCCATTTTTTGTGTTAAAAAGTTGTAATTGGAGCATTATCCCTTCAACTTTCGAGGCTTTTTTTCTATACATGGAGCCATCAGTATGCAAAGGTATAGCTTTTCGGCAGATATATGAACCCATTTTAGGACGGACTTATTATTAATGTATATAGTCTCATACTTTTCGAAAACGTTTCAGAAATGGCTTTATAATTCATTTGACTTGACAAACGTGCCAAATAGACATATAAAAAACAGGGGAAAAATTAAATTTATATAAAAATAGCACAGAAATGAAGTAAAAACGAGTCGAAAATTTGCGTATTTAATAAGTTTTGATTAATTTTGTGGCGGAGAATTATTAAACTCAATAACGTTATAACAACTTTTATGCATTTTACACTATGGCAGTTGATAGGGACTATAAAGATTTCGTGAAGACATTGTCTGTCAGCGGAGAGAATAAGACGTTTCTCAATTCCGATGAAGACCATGCTCTGGAGGTACTTGTGAGAATCTTTCAGACTGCACAAAAAAATGTTCGCATTTTCGCAGGTTGCCTATGTCACCATGTTGGTAACAAACAAGAGTATATCATAGCATTAAGTGAGTTCTTAGAAAAGGGTGGAACTCTAAAAATCTTACTCAATAAGTATGATCAAGAAGTAGCTAAGACTTCTGGCTTATATAAGCGTCTTGCATATTATAAGGAAAAAGGTTATCCTATTATTGTGAAAGAGTCAAAAGCACATCCATACCTCACAAGTGACCCAGACAAGAAAGAGATACATTTTACCGTTGCAGATGAAAAAGCATACAGAATAGAAACTGATATCGAAAAGCGAACGGCAGAATGCAATTTCAACAATCCAATTCTAGCACAAGGTATGACAACCTTTTTTGAGGGCTTGTTTGCAAGGGAAGATACAAAAGAGATAGACTTAATCAATTTGTTTGAAGATGGCAATAAATGATTTTTCTACATTGATTTGCATGGCAGCAACAATGTCCATCGCTTTTGTTGCTACGGAATATGTTACCTCTTACACAAAAACTTTGTGTGAGAGGTTCTTCAAATTCCAAGAGTATGTTAAGGCTTCTTTTGATGAATGTCGTAATTTGTTAACAGACAAAGAAAGTTTGAAATTACTTCATCCTGTCATGGTTGATGGGCAAAGTACAAATGGAAAGATAGAGGAAGCAAAGCGAAAAAACGAATCCGTTAATAAGGAAATTGACGAATTGGAGAAAAATAAGATTTTAGAAGTAACTGAGATGTGCCAAGCTCGCAGTATGTCTTCTTCATGTTTATTTGTATTTATGTCTAATACAGTTCTTCTTTTCTTTGGTAGTATAGAGCCAAAGCTTGGAGAACCAGTATTGATGTATTTATCTATTTTATGCATTCTATCTATGTTATATGTACTGTTTGGATGGTTTTATGGAGAAAAAGAATCATGCAAATCTTGGTTACAATTTTCCTCTCTGCAACATTCGGTGTATAGTTTCATTTTAATAATGATAATTACATTATTGATTAGTCTTACGAATTGGAGTTTTATAAGTTATATAACTTCTCTATGGTGGTGGATATTATTGATTTACATTGGCTTTTCTTATGCTAACTTTATTGTTTTTGTACTGAAAGTCAGATGGAAAGCAAGAATGTTCAAATCGAATTTAGAAAACTCTAAAAAAGATATGATTCATAAATGTCAGAATGCAGAAAAAGAAGTACAGGATTTGATGACTATTTCAAAAATGAGTGCAGATTTAAATTCCACTCCTTTTGGTACGTTAAACTAAACAATAATGAAAAAGCTAGGTAGAAATTAAGAATCCATTCGTCATGAGTGGACTCTTTCTTTTGATAATCATAGCTTACCTATTATTACATGGTTGGGTACCTTACATTCCCCAACTTTTTGGGGAATGTTTCCACATACTTTCCTCATTTTCCACACCATCTACTTTTGGTACATAAAATGTAAATATCTGATAATCAATACATATCATTTTCGCAATTCTTTTTGGCACGCAGATTGTGACTATGAATAGCGGGTTCGATAATGAATCCACAAAGAAAGTAAGTAAGTAACATTAAATAGTAACAATTAAAAAAATATACGATTATGAAGAAGTTTATGTTTGCAGCTATCGCAGCTATGGTAATGGTTTCAGTAAGCAACGTTTTTGCATCAAGCAGAATGGTAGGTAACGCAGAGGTAGCACCAGTTGATACCGTGGCTCCAGATGCTCCTTCAGATACAACAGAAGTTGGCACTTCTATCCAGCCACAGGCTACCACTGAGGATTCTATCCAGCAGGAGAATACTCAGGAGGAGACAACTCAGCAGCAGGAGGCTACTGAGACAGAGCAGCAGGCAAATGCTGAATAAGAAATCACAAGAGAGTTCTGTAGAGTTCAATTGAGTTCATTTTGCAGACGACATATTAGAATAATAAGAAAAGCGCAGAATCCTGCTGGCAGTGATGCCAGCAGGATTCTGCGCTTTTTGAGTAATAATAGTTTAGAAACTTACTCTACTCAATCATTATTAACAAACTGTAGAACTCTCTTTCTTTGAATACCATAGTTAAAACTCTGCGTACCTGTCATGCCTGCAAAATTCACAGCTACTAACTTTCCATATTCGTTCACCACAGGACTACCACTGGAACCAGGCAAGCTAGGAATCGTGTACATAATCTTATCATTATCAGGTTTTTGCGAGATGGTACCACTTGTAATCTGAGCCTTGATTCCTTGCGATGTATTAGACAGTGTAAATCCTGCATTAAAACCAATCATATAAAGCTTCTGTTCAGTTTGCAATTCATCCTTATCAGTAGAAGCAAACAAATTCTTAACCTTGTCTAAAAAGCCTTGCTCTTCATCTTTATCAGAAACCGCAAATACATATTTGCCATCTGGCGTTTGCTTACTCTTCAATTGCAACATTGCCAAATCCACATTCTCCTTTTCAGAAACAGAAGTCATAACACAAGGAATGAAATCTGTTATTTTAGTAACAAAAGTATTATTATAGGCAATACCCAATTCACAAACAGATTCCACTTTCAACTCACTCAAATCAATAGTTTTAAGACTATTTTTGATTTCAGAATCTCCATCATATGCCTCTTTCAACTCTGCCTGTTCCTGCTCAATTTGCTGCATTTTTTCATTATCTACATAAATATGGTTCTTCCAAATTTCTTTGGATATCTCCGAAAATCTTGTAGAATTTTGAAGATTTCTACAAGATTTTCAGAGAATATGCAAGACAGGGTTAGCCGATGGCTTACATATCATAAATTCTTAAAATATTCTATTTCCAAACCGGCAGAATAATTCTAGTCTAAGATTGTCTGGGATATCGCAGTCAGAAAATGCACAATCACCTATACTAGTAACACTAGAAGGGATGACAATCTTTGACAGAGAGCAACAATCCCAAAAAGCACCATCACCTATGCTAGTAACACTAGAAGGGAGACAATCTTAGACAGAGAATGACAACCCGCAAATGCACAATCACCTATGCTAGTTACACTAGAAGGGATGACAATCTTAGACTGAGAACGACAACAAGTAAATGCCTTATCACATATTATTCTAGTTCCCTCTTTGACCGAATAAGCTCCACTTAGTTCTTTTGGAATTTTCAACAATTTTCTTCCATCTTTGCTATATTTCGCTCCCCATTCATCAATAAGAGCCTTCTATCAATATCATAAATTCTTATATATATATATTTCCAAACCGGGAGAATAATTCTTGTCTAAGATCGTCTGGGAAATTGCATCTCCAAAATACCCAATCACCAATGCTAGTAACACTAGAAGGGATGACTATATCTGACAGAGAACTACAATTACAAAACGTCCTATCACCAATACCAGTAACACCAAAAGGGATGACTATGCTAGAGAGAGAAACACAACCTTCAAATGCTCTATCACCAATGCTAGTAACACTAGGAGGGATGACTATGCTAGAGAGAGAACCACAATCAGAAAATGCACTATCACCAATGCTAGTAACACTAGAAGGGATGACTATATCTGACAGAGAACGACAATCAGAAAATGCATTATTACCTATGCTAGTCACACTAGAAGGGATAACTATCTTAGACAGAGTATCACAATGATAAAATACACTATCACCAATGCTAGTAACACTAGAAGGGATGGCTATGTAAGAGAGAGAAACACAATCAGAAAATGCACCATCACCAATGCTAGTAACACTAGAAGGGATGACTATATCTGACAGAGAACCACAACCAGAAAATGCATTATTACCTATGCTAGTCACACTAGAAGGGATGACTATCTTAGATAGAGAACGACAGAGCAAAAACGCACTATCACCAATACTAGTAACACTAGAAGGGATGACAATATCTGACAAAGAATCACAATGATAAAATGCACTATCACCAATGCTAGTAACACTAGAAGGGATGACTATATCTAACAGAGAACCACAACCAGAAAATGCATTATTACCTATGCTAGTCACACTAGAAGGGATGACATATGATTTTTCGTTTCGATTTCTAAAAGAAATAATTCTACTTTTATCCTTATCAAACAAGACATCATCCTCATAAATAAAGTTCGGAGATAAACATTCTAACTTGCCATTCCAATCAGCAAACGGATTGCCGTTTAAGTAAATTATACTTTTAGGAATGGATATATATTTCCACAAGAAACAACCAGAAAATGCACTATCACCAATGCTTGTAACACTAGAAGGGATGACAATTCCAGACAGAAAACTACAAATATAAAATGCACTATCACCAATGCTAGTTACACTAGAAGGAATGACATATGATTTTTCGTTTCGATTTCTAAAAGAAATAATTTTACGTTTATCCATATCAAACAAGACATCATCCTCATAAATAAAGTTCGGAGATAAACATTCTAACTTGCCACTCCAATCCATAAACGGATTGCCGTTTAAGCAAATTACGCTTTCAGGAATGGATATATATTTCAATGAGGAACAACGCCAAAATGCCTTATCACCTATACTAGCAACACTATCAGGGAAGACAATTTCAGACAGAGAACTACATCCCCAAAAAGCATAATTACATATTACTCTAGTCCCCTCTTTAACCGAATAAGCTCCACTTAGTTTTCCTGGAACTTTCAACAATTTTCTTCCATCTTTGCTATATTTCGCTCCCCTTTCATCAATAAGAGCCTCTTTTAACTCTTCTTCTGTTGGTTTGGTCGATAAATCTTCATCCATCACAGAAGTTATATTAGGCTTTTCACCAATAAACAATCTAAAAGAGCATGCAGAAAGCTCCTTTCTTGCCAATGCTAGCATGAAAAGAGAGTAAAGAGTGCAAAAATCCTTATTACACATCAAGTCCTGCAAGGCAGATATAACCTTGCTACTAGCTGGATTGCGATAATCATTTTCAGTGAAGAGAAGCCGGTCTGATGCACTATAGGTGGTCAACAAACTGGAATTCATAGAGATAGCCTTCAATGACAAGGCAATGCTTGCCAATGAAAAATCATCTATCGTTTCATCAAAATCATCCACTGTACGCAAAGGATGACAGAAATCCTTGGTGCCGATAGTTGGAGATTTGCTGCCCTTCATAGAAGGCACAAACATCCCATCATAATCCACCAATGTAAGAGAACCATCGGGACGGACTATGATATTGTCTGGCTTGATATCACCATGAGCAAAAGATTGAGTACGGAGCCAAGCTGCCATCTTGCCAAAACGATAACAAAGCATCGATATGGCAGATTGGTTCTGGAAATTTGCTGCAATGTAAGCTTCCATCGTTTCTCCATCTACCCAATCCATCAACAATACAGGAAATTCGTCCTCCTCGCATTGACTGTCAACGAAGAGTTCCTTCTCCATATACTTTACTGATATAATGTATGGAGAATCAAATATAGCCAATTCGTCTGCAATCTGGCGATAGGCTTCAGCTCGTCCCTGCTGTTCTTCCGTAAAACACTTGAGGGCATAATATTTCCCGGTGCTCTTGTCATACATCTTAAACACCACGGCAAAAGCACCACTACTGCGATATGGCTCTCCATGATCATCTAGTACGGGAGTCAGGTGAGCCAATTTGTCAAGATTATCACTAGCATCTTGAATGGCCTTTACATATTCTGATATCAATGGATACTGCATATTGTATATTTTTATGTTATTCACTATCTTAGGCTGTATTTTCAGTCGATATTGCAAAGATAATCATTTTTACTGAAACTGCACAAACTTTAGCCAAAAACTTCATAGACCTAAAATCCGCAACTATCATCCAATACACGATTAAGGGTAGATTTATGAGTCGTTAGTAGCAGCTTTCAGTAAAA
>ENA-UEOZ01001112-UEOZ01001112.1-human-gut-metagenome-genome-assembly--contig:-NODE-1112-length-11938-cov-4.060535_pt1 | contig 11938 bp, 8 predicted proteins | sample MGYA00242898_ERZ507912 | MGnify/ENA primary metagenome ERZ507912 (study PRJEB26167, sample SAMN06115410) | human gut metagenome | host: Homo sapiens | place: China:Chongqing | collected 2016-04-27... | reverse complement strand
GCAGCCATCTGACTACCCCGGCCGATACTGCCACTTCTCTGATCGGTATTATCTATAAGTTGCAGGCTATCGGTGACCGTACCAACCTGTTGGGCGAGGTGCGGGGCGACCTCGTTACTTTGACCACTCAAGCCAATGCCGATTTGCGTGCGTTAGCCAACTTCGAAGTGACGGATGAGAATAGGTATAATAGTCCGCGTGATTATTATGCAGTGATTAACAACTGTAATTATTATCTTGCATACGCCGATACGGCTGCATACGACAATCGTGGCAACCAGATTTTTGCGAAGGAAATGGCTCAGGTAAGGTCCATCCGCGCATGGGCTTATCTGCAATTGGCATTGAACTATGGCAAGGTGCCTTTCTACACCGAACCGTTGCTGACGGAGCAGGATGCCGATGATGTCAGTCTTGACGTGAAGGACCGTAAGGACATTGAAGCTATCTGTGATTATTTCATCAACGACCTGAAGCCATACAGCAACACGCCGTGGCCCGCTTTGCATACGGTAGGTAGTGTTTTTATGGCCAACTGTTACTTCCCGGTAGACATGGTGTTGGGCGATTTGTACCTTTGGAAAGCTTCTTGCCAAGGAACGGATGCCGGACGTGCATATTACCGCGAGGCTGCCAAGTGCTATTTCCGTTGGATAATGGACACACGTAACGTCGGGGACGGGTTCTCGAAGCCTATTTACTATTTCTCCGACTCGTATTCGGCTCATTGGGTAGAGTATACTTCAAGTACGGGAACTTCTTATGGGTGGTCTTATTTAAATCCGGGGCAGAGTCCTTCGGTATATGGGATGGAAACTTTCACCATTATTCCGATGGACTCGGCAGCCAGCCAGGGATATTATAGCGAAGTGCAGACTTTGTACAATTCTTCGACCAATGATAACGGTGCTTACATTACTTCGACGAATTACAGCATCACGCCGTCTTTGCACATGCAGGAGATTAGCCGCACGCAGTCTTATTCTTTCTTGGACAAGAATAATCGCCCGATAGACGCTGTTCCTGATATGATTGAGGAGGAACCGTTATTAGAAGGGTATTTGCGTTTGGTCGCCGAATGGCGGTCGAGAACCGTCAATATTACGGCGGGAGGAGCTGCGGATAAGTTTACGATGCAGAACATCTACAAAGTAAACCAGCGTAATATCGGGATTTATCGTGAAAGCGATGTCTGGTTGCGTTTGGCCGAAGCTCTTAACAATGGTGGGTTCCCGCGCATGGCATACGCCATTTTGGCTACGGGAATCAGCAAGGACGTGGTAGACGACAGCGTGTCCGTATATTGCAACGATGCCGATATGGCATTCCTCAACGAATTGAATACGGCCAACAATTATTTCAATACATTCAAGACGCGTAACGGACGTCTCGGTGAGGAAGGAGGTAGTGCTACCGATTCCTATAATACGGTGGTAGGTGTACATTCACGCGGTTGCGGTTATGCCGAGTTGGATCCGGATTATGCGTATCCGATGGTGGATTCTTTGGATAAGGATGGTAACCGTATCAACGGTTATACGGGACAGAACCGTAAAGATTGGGCCTATCTGAATCTGGCTGTAGAGCAAGCCCGTGTGGACAGTATGATCATCAATGAGAATGCGTTGGAAACCTGTTTCGAGGGTAAACGTTTCTATGATTTGATCCGTTTTGCCAAACGTTACCGTAACAATGCGTGGGTGGCCGATCCGGTCAGCAAGCGTGGAGGTAAGGAGAATCGCGATGGAGCACTTTACAATAAGTTGATGTTGGAGAACAACTGGTTCCTGAATTGGAAAGGCCAGATAGGAATGTAATTGTTTTTGTTTGTTGTTTAATATAAAGGCGGGGAGTGCGTTTGTGCATTCCCCGCCTTTATTTATGGATTTTATAGTATATTGTAATACAAGAGAATAGAAATGGCTATTTTTCTGCGGAAAGCCAGAAATCGTTCGCCTGAGATTGATTTTTCATTCTGCGGCGAACGATTTTCCGGGATGAGGAGTTCGATGTCGAGACAGTTTTTTATTGAAATTCTTCCTATTCTGAAAAAGAAATCGTATTTTTGCCAAAATTTTAAAGTAACGCGAAAGTAAAATACGATATATGGCAAACCGATTCGCAGAACGTACGCAACTGAACCTCTCCGATGTGAACAAAGAGGTGTTGAAGATGTGGGATGACGCAGATGTCTTCCATAAGAGTATGACAGAACGTGAAGGCTGTCCTTCGTTTATCTTCTTCGAAGGTCCTCCTTCAGCCAACGGGCATCCGGGTATCCACCATGTCCTGGCACGTTCTATCAAGGATACGTTCTGTCGTTTCAAGACCATGAAAGGTTTCTTAGTGAAGCGCAAGGCCGGCTGGGATACCCACGGGCTTCCTGTGGAATTGGGCGTGGAAAAAGAATTGGGCATCACGAAGGAGGATATAGGCAAGACGATTTCCATCGAGGAATATAACCGTAAGTGCCGCACGAATGTGATGAAATATACGGAGGAATGGACCGACCTGAGCCATAAGATGGGCTATTGGGTGGACATGGAGCATCCGTATATCACTTACGACAATAAATATATCGAGACGCTCTGGTGGCTGTTGCAACAGCTCTACCGGAAGGGCTTGTTATATAAGGGATATACGATACAGCCTTATTCGCCCGCAGCCGGTACGGGGCTGAGTTCGCATGAGTTGAACCAGCCCGGTTGTTACCGTGACGTGAAAGACACGACGGTGACGGCACAGTTCCGGATGCTCGATCCGCGCCCTGAAATGACGGGGTGGGGTACGCCTTATTTCTTGGCATGGACCACTACGCCTTGGACGCTTTCGTCCAACACGGCATTGTGCGTAGGGCCGAAAATAGAGTATGTATGCGTGCGTACTTATAATATGTACAGCGGTGAACCCGTAACAGTGGTGCTGGCCAAGGCGCGTTTGGGGGCTTATCTGAATCCGGAGGGTGAGAATATGCCGTTGGACGGTTACAAGCCGGGGGACAAAGTGATACCTTATCAGATTGTGGGTGAATACCTCGGGCCGGATTTGGTCGGTATGACCTACGAACAGTTGTTTCCTTGGGTAAATCCTGGGGAAGGGGCTTTCCGCGTCATCCCCGGAGATTACGTGACGACGGAAGACGGTACGGGTATCGTGCATATCGCTCCGACTTTCGGTGCGGACGACGCGCAGGTGGCCAAGGCCGCCGGCGTTCCTCCCATGCAGTTGGTCAACCGCAAGGGTGAGTTCCGTCCGATGGTGGATTTGACCGGTAAGTTTTATCTGTTGGACGAGTTGGACGAGGACTTCGTGAAGCGTTGTGTCCGTGTGGACGAATACAGGAAGTGGGAAGGCCAGTTCGTGAAAAATGCCTACGACCCGAAAAAGACCGACAAGGACGAAACCCTCGACGTGGCGCTCTGCATGGAACTGAAGCAGCGCGGAATGGCATTCAAGATAGAGAAACACGTGCACAACTATCCGCATTGTTGGCGGACGGACAAGCCGATTCTGTATTATCCGCTCGACAGTTGGTTCATCCGCAGTACGGCTGCCAAGGAACGGATGATAGAACTGAACCGTACCATCAACTGGAAGCCGGCATCCACCGGGACCGGACGTTTCGGTAAATGGTTGGAGAACCTGAATGACTGGAACTTGAGCCGTAGCCGTTATTGGGGTACGCCGTTGCCGATCTGGCGGTCGGAAGACGGTGAGGAAATCTGTATCGGTTCGGTGGAGGAACTGTATGCCGAAATCGAGAAAGCGGTAGCGGCCGGACTGATGGCTTCCAATCCGCTGAAAGACCGTGGTTTCGTTCCGGGCGATTACAGTCAGGACAATTATGACAAAATAGATTTGCACCGTCCGTTTGTGGATGAGGTCGTTTTGATTAGTCCCAAGGGTAAGCCGATGAAGCGGGAGACCGACCTTATCGACGTGTGGTTCGATTCCGGTGCCATGCCTTACGCCCAGATTCATTATCCGTTCGAGCATAAGGCGGAGTTGGATAACCGTACGGTTTATCCTGCCGATTTCATTGCAGAAGGTGTGGACCAGACCCGCGGTTGGTTCTTTACGCTGCATGCCATCTCTACGATGGTATTCAACAGTGTGGCTTATAAGGCTGTAATATCCAACGGACTTGTACTCGACAAGAACGGGAACAAGATGTCCAAGCGTTTGGGTAATGCGGTGGATCCGTTCGGTGCGATAGAGCAATACGGTTCGGATGCCGTACGTTGGTATATGATTACCAATTCTTCGCCGTGGGATAACCTGAAATTCGACGAGGCCGGCGTACAGGAAGTCAGCCGTACGTTCTTCGGCAAGTTGTTCCAGACTTATTCTTTCCTGACGATGTATGCTAATGTGGACGGCTGGCATTATGCCGAAACCGATGTGCCCATGAGCGAACGTCCGGAAATAGACCGTTGGATCTTGTCCGAGTTGAATACATTGGTGAAGAACGTGGAGGCTTGTTACGAGGATTATGAACCGACGAAGGCCGGACGCCTGATTCAGGATTTCGTGATAGATAACGTGAGCAACTGGTTCGTCCGCTTGAGCCGTAAGCGTTTTTGGGGCAGTGCGATGAGTACGGATAAGCTTTCGGCTTATCAGACGTTATACACTTGCCTGGAGACGGTGGCCAGACTGATGGCACCCATCGCTCCGTATTATGCCGACCGTTTGTATCATGACCTGACGGCTGCAACCGGTCGTGCGGAAGCGGAGAGCGTGCATTTGGCCACATTCCCGGTTTGCGATGAAACGAAGGTGGACAAAGCGTTAGAGTATCGTATGGAACTGGCGCAGCAGATTACGTCTATGGTCTTGTCCTTGCGCAAGAAAGAACGGATTATCGTGCGTCAGCCCTTGCAGTGCATTTCCATACCGTCGGGCGATGCAGAACGCCGTGAAAGCATAGAAGCCGTGAAGCAGTTGATTCTGGACGAAGTGAACGTCAAGGAATTGCAGTTTGTGGAAGGCGATGGTATGTTGGTGAAGAAAGTGAAGTGCAACTTCCGTACGATGGGCAAGAAGTTCGGTAAACTGATGAAGAACGTGGCCGCTGCGGTGGAGAGCCTGACACAGGAACAGATAACTGAGTTGGAACGCGAAGGCACGCTCGGCGTGGCCTTGGAGAGCGGCGAGGCGGTAACCATCGAGGTGGCCGACGTGGAGATTTTCAGTGAGGACATTCCCGGTTGGACGGTGGCCAATGAAGGCAGCCTGACGGTGGCGCTCGATATTACCGTGACGGATGCGCTTCGCGTGGAGGGTACGGCCCGTGAATTGGTGAAGCGTATACAGAACTTGCGTAAGGAAAAGAATTTCGAGATTACCGACCGTATTGCCGTGACGCTTTCCCATGCGGAACAAACGGATAAGGCCGTGGCGGAATACAGAGATTATATCTGTGGCCAGGTTTTGGCCAATTCGCTTACGGTAGCGGATAAGGTAGACGGTGGTGTGACCATAGACTTCGACGATTACACCGTTGAGGTAAAGATAGACAGAGAATGAGTGAACATTATTAACCCTAAAATAAGAAGTATTATGACAGAGAAAACACGTTATAGCGATGAGGAATTATCCGAATTCAAGGAGTTGATCCTGAGTAAGCTGGCAGTGGCGCGTGAAGAATATGAAACCATGATGGGGACATTGATGAACACGGACAATAACGGAGTGGATGATACGTCGCCTACTTATAAGGCGTTGGAAGAAGGTGCCAATACGCAGACCAAAGAGGAAGTGGCTATGTTAGCGGCTCGCCAGCAGAAGTTCATCAAGGGGCTTGAGGCTGCCCTGATACGTATCGAAAACAAAACCTATGGGATTTGCCGTGAGACTGGTAAATTGATTCCCAAGGAACGTTTACGTCTGGTTCCTCATGCGACATTGAGCATAGAGGCTAAAAACATGAAAAAGTAATGGAGGCAGAAGGAAGAAGCGGTTGGGGATGGCTCACTCAGGGGCGTTTGGCTTTGTTGATTATATTCTTGGTGCTTGTCATAGACCAATGGATTAAGATTGCAGTCAAGACCCACATGTATCTGCACGAGAGTATTCGTGTGACCGATTGGTTTTACATTCTCTTTACGGAGAATCCCGGTATGGCATTCGGGTGGGAATTTTTCGACAAGCTTTTTCTGACATAGCCGTGGTCGTCATTGCGTATCTCCTTTACAGGTCGATACGCAAGGGCGTGCCTACGGGTTTTGTCGTCTGTTTGTCTCTGGTTTTGGCCGGGGCGGCGGGAAACATCATAGACTGCGTGTTCTACGGATTGATATTCAACAATCCTCCCGCACCGTTCACGGCTCATTTCGTACCGTTCGGGACGGGGTATGAAAGCCTGTTCCACGGTCGTGTGGTAGACATGTTTTATTTCCCCATCATCGACACTTATTGGCCGGAATGGATGCCATGGGTGGGAGGGGAGCATTTTATTTTTTTCAGTCATATATTCAATTTTGCGGATGCGGCCATCAGTTGCGGCATCATAGCCTTGTTGATTTTTTATCATAAACGTATTTCCCAATAACTCTCAAACGTTTCATGTCAAAGTCGTTGCGTAAAGTTTTTGGCGCTGTGGCAGCCGTTCTTTTGTTTCCGGCATGTAAGCCCGGCGTACCGTCCGATCTGATTCAGCCTGCGGAACTGGAGGATTTGCTTTATGATTACCATATCGCACAGGCTATGGCAGAGACCCGGCAAGACAGCATGAACTTTAAGCGTTACAGTTACGTGCAGGCCGTGTTTGAGAAATATGGAGTGAGCGAGGCCGAATTCGATTCTACGATGGTTTGGTATGCCTCGCATGCCACTTATCTGAACGACATTTATAAAAAGTTGCAGGAGCGTTACAGTACGCATGTTTCGGCATTGGGAGCTTCTACGGGAGAGAATGATATCTTTGCCCATTTGGATGCCCAAGGGGATACGGCCAATATTTGGCAGGAGCGTACGTTCAGAATTCTGAAACCGCGTTTTATGGAAGACCGTTTGCTGTTTACCATGACAGCCGATACGACCTTTCATAAGGGGGACGCCTTGCTCTGGCGCTTCGATTCCCGCTATATATCCCATGGACGACAAAATGAAGCATATGCCGGCTTCTATGTGACGTACGACAATGATTCCACGGCTGGCGTTACGCAAAGAATTTATTCCAATAACCTGATGCAGCTTCGTTTGGAAGGTGACACGGCTCATGCGATTCGAGAAATAGGCGGATTTGTGTATTATAAACCTTCGGACGAAGACAAAGAACCTCGCCTGTTGTGGCTTCGCGACATTATGCTGGTCCGTTTCCATCCCCAGCCGGTAGTTGTGGATACAACGGCGGTTGCTGCGAAGTCAGACAGTGTGAACGTATCATCGAAAGATTCGGTGTTGCGGGTGGTACCGGCGGATACGGTTTCCCGTCGTCTTTCTCCGACGGAATTGAGGGAAAGTCGTCCGGTGGAACGATCCATTCATGTGGTAAAGGAAAAGCCTTATCGTGTGATTCGTAAACCGGGGGCTACGAGAACCGGACGAAGAGGCCATTGAAATCATAAAGGGACAAGCGGCCTTGAAACATATTGCTTTCCATAAAGTGTACTGGCCATCAGGGCGTTTTGCGGTCATGCCGGTGATAACGGTCGATGAGAAAGGCTTTTATCAATCCTATTGTATCTTGACGGGAGAAATGCCTGCTGTGATATGGAATGGAGGCATAGGTTTGTTATTGCCTCCCGATGTCGTTCCGCAACCCAGCGACTGTATTGCCGCCTTGTTACGGAAAGCGAATCCGGATATAGGTCCGGATGCTTTGCGACTTTGGAGAGCCGACGGATTGTCGGCTGATGCAGATATTTTTACTCCTGTCGTCCGATGGTATCCCGTCTTCTGAATTCAGCGCATACGATGGCTGTGGCTACGGCTACGTTCAGGCTTTCCGATGTATTTCGTTCGGGAGGATAGTTGGGGATGTACAGTTTCCGGTTGATGAGTGATGCAACGTCCCGGCTGATACCTCTGCCTTCGTTCCCCATGACAATCAGTCCGTTGGGACTTAGTTCCGTGCCATACATGTCATTTCCGTCTAAAAACGTTCCGTAGACCGGTATGTCGGCATTGGCTGTCCGTAGCAAATCCGTCAGTGAAAGGTAGTGTACGCAAACACGTGCCATGGCTCCCATGGTGGCCTGTACGGTTTTGGGATTATAAAGGTCGGCCGTGTCGGGAGAGCAGAATATATGTTCGATGCCGAACCAGTCGGCTATACGGATAATCGTACCCAGATTGCCCGGATCCTGCACGCCGTCGAGCCCGAGGCAGAGTTGGTCTTTCAAGAGATGTTCCGGTGCCTCTCCGGCCGGGCGCTGACGGAATACGGCCAACACATCCTGCGGATTCTTTTGCAGGCTGGCTTTTTGAAGCTCCTCGGCCGATACTTCTTGGATTTCACACCCTTTACGGGCGAGCGTTTCCACGGCTTCCCGTCGCGTATCCAGCCATTCCTTTCGGGCTGCGAGAAAGGCGCAGTCGAAAGCCGGTAGCAGGTCGTCTACCAGTTTATGTCCTTCGGCAACGAAGAGTTGACACTCTTTGCGGAATTTTTTCTGTTCGAGAGAGCGGATGAGCTTGATTTTGTTTTTGCTGATCATTTCGGTTCCAATTATACTGCAAATCTAAGAAGTTATTTCGGAACCGGCAAAATAAATCAAAACCAAAAGCGGCCTGAAGATAGGCTGCGGTCCGGTGAAGCCAAATCAGAAAACTTCGTTTTCATTTGTCTTTACGTCCGTCTTGCACTATCTCTTAGATAAGACAGGCTGCGGTTCGGCATAGCCAAACTTGAAAAAACTTTGTTTTTCGTTTGTCTCTGCACTTACCTTGCACTATCTTTGTATCCCAAATGGCACTTATGCGGAAACTTTTATACAGTATAGTCGGGGGAATCATCATGGCATTGCTGGGCGCTTGCTCAGCTACGAAGTTCATACCCGAAGGCGAATATATGCTGGAAAGCGTTTCTGTGAAGTCGACGGATAAATCGCTCGATGTCGCTTCGTTGAAAGGATATATCCGTCAGCACCCTAATTCCAAGTGGTTCAGCTTGCTGAAAGTTCCTATGGGGCCGTACGCCCTGTCCGGACGGGACACGACCAAGCGAATCAACCGTTTCTTGCAACGGGTAGGGGAGGCCCCGGTAATTTTCGATACGGTGCAGGCTAACCGTTCAGGTGAGAACATGTTGGTGGCTGTGAACAATTTGGGGTACCTTCATGCCCGGGTGAATCAGAAGCGTGTAGTGAAAGGAAAGAAAGTGAGGCTGACGTACGAGATTGTGCCGGGAGAACGCTATCGGGTGAGAAACATCCGTTACCTCATAGAGGATTCTGTGGTGGAGCGTATTGTTCGTGAACATGCTACATTGTCATCTTTGCAACCCGGAATGCCTTTCGATTTAAATGTGTTGGACGGGGAGCGTAGCCGCATCAGCAGTCGTTTACAAAACAGCGGATATTATAAATTCAATAAGGAATATGTCCGGTTTGAAGCGGATACGTGTGTGGGAAACCAAAAGGTGGATCTGGATGTGGTGATACCTTTATACCGGGCATCGGCAGAAAGCGAGCCGGAACTTCACCGGCGTTATAAGATTCATTCTGTTTCCTTTTCCGGTGATGCGATGGCTTTCGATACAAGTCGTGATACTTCCCGGTTGGACAGTATGGTCTATCGCGGCTTTCCCATTTATTACAAGCATAAACTGGCTTTCCGGCCTTCGGTATTTACCAATAATAATGCGATTGAGCCGGGGCATCTGTACCGGGAACGCGATGTGCAACGGACTTATAGTAACTTCGGCCAGTTGGGGGCCGTGATGTTTTCCAATATTAAAATGGTGGAGAATGATTCTTTGCCGAATATGCTGGACGGATTCGTGACCGTGCACGAAAATAAACCGCGTTCGCTGGGAGCGGAATTGGAAGGTACCAACTCGGCAGGTGATTTGGGGGCGGCCTTGCTTTTGACTTACCAGAACCGGAATCTGTTTCGAGGCTCGGAATTGTTTTCCCTGAAACTGCGTGGGGCATTTGAAGCCATTACCGGTCTGGAAGGGTACAGCGACCAGAATTATATGGAAATCAGTGTGGAAGCCGGTCTGACATTCCCGAATTTCAAGTTGTTCCGCTTCAATGGTCGTGACCGCGGGTTGATGCGTGCCACTTCAGAGGTTTCATTATTATATGATTCCCAAAACCGTCCGGAGTTTCACCGGCGTGTTTTGACTTCGGCTCTTCGTTACCGTTGGCAAAGCCCGAACGGCTTGCTCCGCCACCGCATCGACCTGATAGACTTGAACTATGTGTTCATGCCTTGGATTTCCGAGACGTTCCGCAAGGATTATCTGGAAGACGAAACTGACCGGAATGCTATCCTGCGTTACAATTACGAAAATCTTTTCATCATGAGGCTGGGCTATAGCTTTACCTATAATTCGCAACGCAATGCAACGAGCATTGCGGATTACGGTAGCAATGCCTTGGGCATCCGTTTTAATGTGGAGTCGGCCGGAAACGTGCTGTATGGTTTCTCTAATCTCTTTGGAGCCAGTCGGAACGATCAAGGGCAATATACATTGTTCAATATAGCGTATGCGCAGTATCTGAAAGGGGATTTCGACATCAGCAAGAGTTTCCGTTTTGACGACCGTAACTCGTTGGCTTTGCATTTTGGCATAGGGGTAGCCTATCCCTACGGAAACTCCACCATCCTGCCTTACGAAAAACGGTATTTCAGCGGAGGAGCCAACAGTGTACGGGGATGGTCTGTCAGAGAATTGGGACCCGGACGTTTTACGGGGGGAGACGGACGTATCGACTTTATCAATCAGACCGGTGATATTAAATTGGATCTCAATGCGGAATACCGTACCTATTTGTTTTGGAAATTGCACGGAGCATTTTTTGTAGACGCCGGCAATATCTGGACCATTCGCGATTATGCCGAGCAGCCCGGCGGACAGTTCCGTATGCGGAGTTTCTGGCGGGAGATAGCCGTGTCTTACGGATTGGGATTCCGTTTGAATTTCGATTATTTCATCTTACGTCTGGACGGAGGTATGAAAGCCATTCATCCGGCGTATGATGATGTCCGTCACCATTATCCGATTATTCATCCGGACTTTAAGCGGGATTTTACTTTGCATTTTGCAGTGGGCCTTCCATTCTGACAAGCCACCGGCGCCCTTCCTTCCGTAAAGGGATGAGATATGCGGCCTCCGGAACGATGCGCCCTCTTTGCTGTTCCAGCGAATCGGCGGCAAGTGCTTGGCAAACGACGCAACGTACGAGTGCCGTACTGTCATTGATTTGTTGGCATTCCGTTGAACTTATGTATGCTCCTTCCGGGGCAGACCGTACGGCTTCGAGGTCGTGTTCGGTGATGTTCGACGCTCGGAAAGCTATCCATTTGCGGGAATCTTCAGTACAATTCCCGTATGCTTCATCGAAACGCAGATTGAAATAATCTTCCGCAAATTCCTTAGCTCTGCTATTTGCTTGTTCCTCTTCTTCGCTCGTACATCCGGCTGCTCCTAATCCTGTAAGCAGGCATAAAACCAGAGGCCATCTTTTCCTTTTCGTCATTTTTTAATGTTTTTACGTCTTTCGGTTAAGAACCGTTTGACCTCATCGTTTGATTTCGTATTTTCACAGCGCAAATATATGTCTTTTCCCGGCAATGGCCAATGAAAAGGAAAAACATTTTTGAAGAATCCTAACTATTTAATCACAATAAATCACTATGAGATTACAGAATTTGTTTTTGGGGATGTTCTTATGGGGAGCGGCTATTCATCCGGTTTGCTCCGCTGCGTCTCCGGTGCTTCAGACGAAGCTGCATCCGGCTGTGTATAAATCTTCTTCAGGTC
>ENA-UEOZ01001106-UEOZ01001106.1-human-gut-metagenome-genome-assembly--contig:-NODE-1106-length-11995-cov-3.563517_pt1 | contig 11995 bp, 8 predicted proteins | sample MGYA00242898_ERZ507912 | MGnify/ENA primary metagenome ERZ507912 (study PRJEB26167, sample SAMN06115410) | human gut metagenome | host: Homo sapiens | place: China:Chongqing | collected 2016-04-27... | reverse complement strand
GTGTTCGGCTTCCCGGAGTCTCCGTGCCCCTGGTCTCAGGTGGAGAAGCGCAAGTTCCTCTGCCCGGTGCCCGGCTATGACCGTCACTTTGCTATCACCGAGGAGTTCGGCTTTGAGCTGATCAGCGTGCCCATGACCCCCAACGGCCCCGATATGGACGTTGTGGAAAAGCTGGTGGCTGAGGACGATACCATCAAGGGCATCTGGTGCGTGCCGCAGTACTCCAACCCCGATGGCTACACTTACAGCGATGAGACCATCGAGCGCTTTGCAAAGATGAAGACCGCCGCCCCGGATTTCAAGATCTTCTGGGATGAGGCCTACATCGTCCACCACTTGACCGAGGAGATCATCGAGACCCCCGTGCTGCTGAACGTGAGCAAGAAGTACGGCACGCAGGACCGCGTGTTCATGTTCACCTCCACCAGCAAGATCACCTTCCCGGGCGCCGGTGTTTCTGCCATTGCCTGCAGCGACAACAGCATGAAGTATATGTGCAAGCGCTTTTCAGTGATGATCATCAGCTACGACAAGATGAACCAGCTGCGCCACGTCCGCTTCCTGAAGAACAAGGAGGGCGTTCTGGCACACATGGCAAAGCACCGCCGCCGTCTGGTGCCCTGCTTCGATGCCGTCAAGACCGCCTTTGCCGCCAACCTCACACCCTGCGGCGATATTGCCCACTGGACCAACCCCAAGGGCGGCTACTTTATCAGCCTGTATGTCATGCCCGGCTGCGCTAAGCGCGTGGCGGAACTGTGCAAGAACGCAGGTCTGGTGCTGACCGGTGCAGGCTCTGCTTACCCGTACCACAAGGATCCGCAGGATTCTCATCTGCGCATCGCCCCCACTTACCCCAGTCTGGACGAGGTGGAGACCGCTTCCGAGCTGCTGTGCGTCTGCGTGCGTCTGGCCGTTGTGGAAAAGCTGCTGGCTGATATGGCCTAAGGCTTAAAATAATTTGTATATTCTCCTCTGCGGGGCTCTTTGCAGGGCTGGCAGGGGAGTTTTATCACAGAAAGGTCGGCACGACGGCTGCTCTGTGAGGAGAGGAACCGTCGGCAAAACTTGCGGTTCACAACAAAAACGGCTGCGGCTGCACAGCCGCCGCTTTTGGAGGTTCCCGACTTATGAAAACAAAAGGCAAAGCATGGCAGCTGGTCGTTACCGCGCTGCTGATCGTTGTGTTTGTTTACACCGCCTTTTTTGGCGTGGCGGCAAAATATGGCGATGTGACCACCACCTACATCAAGGGTGCAAAGGATATCCGCTTTGGTGTGGATATCAAGGGCGGCGTCAACGTCACCTTTGTGCCCTCGGATGGCTATGATGCCACGGACGAGCAGCTGGATGCCGCCCGTCTGGTCATCGAGAACCGTCTGGTCGCGTTGAACGTGACCGACTACGAGCTGTATGTGGACAACAACTCCGACAGTCTGATTCTGGAGTTTCCGTGGCAGTCCGGCGAGACGGATTTTGACCCCGAGTCTGCCATTCAGGAGATCGGCACCACCGCCTACCTGACCTTCCGCGAGGGTGCCAGCAAGGACGGCGAGCTGATTTTGGACGGCTCCATGGTCGAAAGCGCTTCGGCGCAGTACGGCGCTGTGAGCAACGGCGGCAGCTCTGAGTATTACGTTGCCCTCAAGTTCACCACCGAGGGTGCCAAGGCCTTTGGCGATGCCACCACTAAGCTGGCCGCCGATAAGGGCAGCATCAGCATCTGGCTGGACGATGAAAACGTGAGCACCGCCACCGTCAACACCGCCATTACCGACGGACAGGCTATCATCACCAGCTCGGCGTCCAATCCCTTTACGCAGGATGCCGTGGTCAAAATGGCACGCCAGATCAACTCCGGTGCACTGCCCTTTGCGCTGAGCGTGGACAGCTACTCCACCGTAAGCCCCAGTCTGGGCGAAAACAGCCTTGGCGCCATGGTGCTGGCCGGCCTGATTGCCTTTGCCCTCATCGTGGTGTTCATGACGGTGCTGTACCGTCTGCCGGGCTTTCTGGCCTGCATCGCGCTGGCCGGTCAGGTGGCGGCTACGCTGGCCTTTGTGTCCGGCTACTTCTCGGTGTTTGAAAGCTTTACCCTGACCCTGCCCGGCATCGCAGGTATCATTCTGGCCATCGGTATGGGCGTGGATGCCAACGTCATCACCGCCGAGCGCATCAAGGAGGAGCTGAAAAACGGTAAATCTCTGGACGGCGCACTGAAAAGCGGCTTTGCCCGCGGCCTGACCCCCATCATTGACGGCAACGTGACCATCGTCATCGTGGCCATCGTGCTCATGGGTGCCTTCGGCCCCTCGGATGGCCTGTTTGCCAAGGCACTGCACTTTGTATTCTTTGCCTTCGGCCCCTCTACCGCAGGCACCATCTACGCCTTCGGTTATACGCTGCTCACCGGCGTGTTGCTGAACTTCGTGTTCGGCGTGTTCGCTACCCGTGTTATGATCCGCGGCGCAGCTGCCATCAAGGCACTGCGCAACCCGTGGCTCTACGGCGCTGCAAAGCCCGGGCAGGAAAAGACCGAAAAGAAGCCGGTGGATTTCGTATCTCTGCGCAAAAAGTTCCTGACCTTCTCCGCCTGCCTGATGGCAGTCATCCTGCTGTGCGCCGCAGTGTTCGGTGTGCATCTGGATACTGAGTTCACCGGCGGTGCCATGATCACCCTGTCCTACGAGGGCAGTTTTGATCAAGCCGCTGTGCAAAAGACCGCTGCTGCGGCGCTGGAAAACACCGGCCTGACCCTGCAGACCGGTGAGAACGTAGCCACCGGTGACCAGACTTTAAAGATTTCCATGCCCGGCACCGAGACCGTGACCACCGAGCAGGTGGAGAACCTGCTGGATTCCTTGAATGAGAACTACCCGGACAACCAGTTTGCCCAGCTGTCCCTGAGCAATGTCAGCGCAGCCATGGGCACCAAGTTCCTGCAGAAGAGTCTGGTGGCCGTGGTGTTTGCACTGGTGCTCATTTTGCTGTATATCGCCCTGCGCTTCAAGAACATCGGCGGTCTGACCGGCGGTATGATGGCAGTGCTGGCGCTGGTCAACGACCTGATGGTGGTGTTTGGCACCTTTGTGCTGCTGCGCACCGCACTGGACGGCAACTTTATCGCCGCCATGCTCACCATCCTCGGCTACTCCATCAACGATACCGTTGTGGTGTACGACCGTATCCGTGAGAACCGCGCTCTCATGGGCAAAAAGGGCAGCTTTGAGGAGCTGGTCAACCAGTCGGTCAATCAGTCTGCCCGCCGTACCCTGATCACCACCATCACCACCGTGATGGCACTGGGTGTGATGTGCATCGTGGCAAAGCTCTACGGTCTGGACAGCATCTTTACCTTTGCATTCCCGCTGATGATGGGTATGATCAGCGGTGTGTACACCTCTCTGTGCGTTTCCACCTCGGCATGGGTGCTGTGGAGCGAGCGCAGCAAAAAGAAGAACTGAGGCGGAGGAACAAGAGATGAAGTGCCCTTATTGCGGTGCGGAGGAATCCAAGGTGATCGACTCCCGCCCCACGGAAGATAACGAGCGCATCCGCCGCCGCCGCGAGTGCCTGAACTGCCACATGCGCTTTACCACCTACGAGGTGGTGGAAACAGTGCCGCTGGTGGTCATCAAAAAGGATAACTCCCGCGAACCCTTTGACCGGCAGAAGCTGTTCAACGCCATGCTGCGCGCCTGTGCCAAGCGTCCTGTCAGCTACGAAACGCTGGAACGTGCCGTCAGCAGCATCGAGCAGTCCCTGTTCAGCTCCTACGACCGCGAGATCCCCAGTGTGCGCATCGGCGAGCTGACCATGGAGGAACTGAAAAAGATCGACGAGGTGGCCTATATCCGCTTCGCTTCGGTCTACCGCCAGTTTGCGGACGTGGAAAGCTTCCTTGACGAACTGAAAAAGCTTGTGGGCGACCGCAAGGAAAATCAGTAAACTATAATTTAAGACCGAGAGATGCTTTTGGGCGCCTCTCGGTCTGTTTTTTGTAAAAAATTGCTTGTCACGGCCCGCAGAACGCGACAAGCGTGAAATATAATTTGTGCCGCTTACACCAGCCGCCGGGCAAGCCATTCCAGCCGCTCCACCTCCACCTGTGCGCGGCGCAACTCACCCAGAGCCTCCTCTGTGGCTTGCTGCTCAAGGTACCCGTCTGCCGCCCGCAGTGCAGCTTCCAGCTCCGTGTAGTCGGCCGTGCGCAGCAGATGGCTCATAGTTTCCCGCATGGTGTCGCACAGCTCTGCACCCTCGGCAAGTGCCTGCCGTGCAGTGGAAAAATCTTTCTGCCGTACAGCCTCAAGGGCGCAGTCCAAGTCGGCCGAGATATCCTGTGCAAAGCCCTGCACCCGTCCGCTGCTGTAAAGGGATACCCCCAGCAGCGCCGCCACGATCAGGATACACGCATAGATCCGCTTCATCGCTTTCCTCCCGGCTGGCGGCTTTCCTTTTTCAGCAGAAAATAGTCCTCGGTCTCGTTGCCGATGAGCAGCAGGATCTCCTGTGGCAGCACCGTGTTTGCCGTGGCGGTGCGTTCCAGCCACGCACGATCTTTGCCGCACCAGCGCAGATTATCCTCCAGTACCTGCCCGTCCAGCACAAAGGGGATGGTGGCCTGTGTCTGCTGTACTTTCAACTGTAAATCGGAGAGGGTGGCTGCTTCATGCTCCGGGCGCAGCGCCGCCGACAGTGTGCCGTTTGTTTCGATTACGGCGTAGGACACCCTGCGCGGGTCGAAGATATCCTTGCCGCGCAGCGCCTCCATCAGGTCGGCGGTGGTCAGCCGCAGCATCCGCAAAGCGTTCTGGTCGATCTTTCCGTCCAGAATGACCGTTTTGGGACGCCCGGAGAGAAAATTGAAGAACTTCTGGCTGCGGAAACTCACCACCGACCCCAGCAGCTCCAGTGCCGCAATGAGGAACAGCGGGATGAGGCTGGCGGTGATGGGGACATCCTCCGATTCAATGGAGATGGACGCCAGATTAGAGATCAGGATGGTGGATACCAGCTCCTCCGGCTGCAGCTCTCCCAGCTGACGCTTGCCCATCAGCCGCATGGCAAACAAAACGCAGAGATACAAAATAATAGTGCGGCAAAGCAGCAGTTTCATGCACAAACCCTCCATGGTGGTGTGCGCGGCGTATTCCGCTGCGGCAAAGCGGGCATACTGCACACACAAAGGAGTGATGGATGTGCAGCAGCTTTCGCAAAGCCTTGCGGAAAACCTGTCCGCGCTTGATGCTAGGTTTGGTCAGTCGGCGGACTATTATGCGAAGAAGATCGTTTTGTATGGCTGCCCAGGGTGCATCGTAATGTTTGACGGCATGGCAAGTCTCGATTCACTCTGGGAACTCTTGCTGGACGCCGCCGGGCGGCAGTCTGCTTCTGTCCGGCTTACTGGTACGCAAGCTTATGCGCATATCCTGCACGGCTCGGCGTTTCCGGCCGAGAGCACTCCGGTGCAGGATATGTCGCAGCTCGTAGCGCGGCTGACGGCGGGCATGGCGGTGCTGCTTTTAGAGGGCTGCAGCAGTGGTATTGTTTTTTCAGTGCAGGGGCTCAAATTCCGCTCCGTGGAAGAGCCATCCGCCGAGGGCAATCTGCGCGGCAGCAGGGAAGGCTTTACCGACCTTCTGCGGGTGAATCTGAGCCTTCTGCGCCGCCTTGTCCGTATCGATACCCTTATGCAGGAGGCCGCACAGGCGCACACCTGCTGCAATACAGAGTATGCTCTTTGCTACTGCAAGGACCGTGCCGACCCCGCCATGGTGCGCCGGGTGCGCACCATTTTGCAAAGCGCACGGCCGGAGCTGCTGCTGGATTCCAGCTATTTTGTACCGTGGCTGCTGCCCGGCAAGGCGCGGCTGTTTACCCCGGTGCACTACACCGAGCGCCCGGCGGTCGCTGCCGCCAAGCTCTGCGAGGGCCCCTCGGCGCTGGTGCTGCCCGCTTTGTTCAGCGAGCAGTTCGAGTGTCTGGACGACTACGCTTCCACAGCGATGTTTTCCTCTTTTCTGCGGGTGCTGAAGTACTTTTCTTTCTACCTTACGGTGTTTTTGCCGGGGGTCTTTGTGTGCGTGGCGGTGCATCTGCCGGAGCTGCTGCCCCCGCAGCTGCTGTATAAGATCGAAGCAGCCGAAAAGGCCACCCCGCTGCCCCTGTTTGCCGAGATGCTGCTGGTGATCCTACTCTTAGAGATTATCCGGGAGGCCGGGCTGCGGATGCCGCAGTCGCTGGGGCACTCGGTCAGTCTGGTGTCGGCGCTCATCATTGGCGATGCCGCCATTGCCACCGGGCTTATGAGCACCCCGGTCATCTTTGTGGCCAGCATCACGGCCATTGCAGTCTTTGTCACCCCGGGTCTGTACGAGCCTGCCACCCTGCTGCGCATCGGCACGGTGCTGTTGGCAGGGCTTGCCGGACCAGTGGGACTGGCAGCAGCGTTTTTCGGCTTTTTGCTCAGCCTCGTCAGCACCGAAGCATTGGGTGTGCCGTATCTTGCGCCGCACCCCTTCCCGCAGCAGCCGCTTTCCGAGGACGGCGTTCTGCGCCGCAACTACCGGCAGCTGTCCCGGCAGGGGTTCAATATCTGGCAAAAGCGGGAGAGGGGGAAACGGCGGTCATGAAGCAGCAAACAGAACGTTTTACCCCGGCGGCGTTGACCCTCAGTTTGGTAACTGCAGCGCTGGCAGACGGCATCCCGCAAAGCGTTCCGGTGCGCCGGGCGCTGTGGCTGGGCGTGGTCAGCGCGGTGTGCCTGTGCATCCTTTCGGCGCTGGCAGTGGCAATGTTGCAGAACAAAGCGCCCTCCCTTGCGGTGCGGCTGGCACTGACAGCTGGGCTTTTTATGGAACTGATGCACACCCTCGTGCAGGCACAAGGGCTGTGCACGGCAGAGTTTTCCTCCATGGCGCTGCTGGGCTTTCTGCCGCTGCTGCTCTGGGCGGGGTGGGCTGTCCCTCCTGCAAGCTGGAACGCTTCGGCGCGGGTGCTGTGGTGGTTTGCCGCTGTGGGCGGCGTGGTCTGCCTGTTGGGGCTTGCAGGGCAGCTGCACTGGTACCGGCTGTTTACCCCGGCACAGCCGACTGCAGCAAACTGGGACATACCGGTCTACGCTGAATATTTTGCAGGAGCCCTTCTGTGCAGTGCACGGTCTGCCCGCCGCACGGTCTGGCTGCCGGTATGGGGCTTTGCGGTGCAGGCTGCGGCTTTGCTGGGCAGTGCTTTGCTGTTTGGCAGCGAAACCTACCCCCGGCTGGAGTTGCTGCGGGCGTGGAGTAGCGGCAGCTTTTCCCGCATGGATGCGCTGCTTTTGCTGCTGTGGCTGCTGTGCGCTGTCTACCGGGCAGCCATGCTGTGTGCCGCTATCCGCTTGCTCTGGCAGCAGCCGGAAGCCGAGGTGCAACCATGAGAAAACAGAAATCTTGCAAACCGATGCTGTATTTGCTTCTAACAGGATGGTGCCTTTTATTCCTGCGCTGCGAAAGCACCGAGAAAAGCATGGTGCGGGCGGTGTATCTTTCACAGACAGGGCAGGGGTATCAGGCAGGGCTGCTCTATCAGGCACCGCAGGCCGCCGCCGATGCCGCCGAAGCCTCTGCCGCGTTACAGTTTGTGCAGGCAGAGGGGCAAACGATGGAACAGGCGCTGGCTGCGGCAGAGCAGGCACTGCCCCAAACCGCAAGCTACCGCCTGTGTGATTATCTGCTGCTGCCAAAAGCGGAAGAGCCATTACTAACAGAGTACGAGCAGCTGGTGCTGCGGCGCGGCTGCGGACGCACGGCGGCAAGGCTGCTTTGCGCAGAAGGAGAGACAGGCCACCTTGCCACACGGGCCGCCCTGCCGGATGCTCTGATGGCACAAATAAAGGCCGCAGCACCCACCGCACCCCGGCTGTATCAGCATACAGAGCCGGGGCTTCTGCCCATTCTCCGGTGGAACGCGGAAGAGATAACGATACAGGAGGGCGGTGTTCTGCACACCGTAGCGGGCGATACGCCCTTGTCCTCGGAGCAGGCCGAGGTCTACCGGCTGCTTACCGGGCAGGGCGGCACCCGGCAGCTCTGGCTGGAAGGGGAGCGCATCGGCATCCGGCGCTGCATCGTTTCAGTCACCTTGCAAAAGGCGCAGGTGCTTGTGCGGCTGGACTGTCAACGCGCTGCCCACAGCCCATTGCCCACGCAGGCGCAGCGGCAACAGCTTGCGGCGCAGTGCACCGCACTTTTGCAAAGCTGCTGGCAGCAGGGCGTGGATGTGCTGCACCTGCAAGCCCGGGCAGCGCTGCGGAGCGGCAGCGGCGCAAGCTTTGACCCAACAAAAAACGCCTGCCCGCAATGGCGGACAGACGTGCATTTCATGCTGTATTAAGAGGCAGTAGGAAAGGTGACGGTAATGGTGGTGCCAACGTCCACCTGACTTTCCAGTTTGATGCGGGCGTTGTGGATGCGGGCAATGTGCTTGACGATGGCAAGCCCAAGCCCGGTGCCGCCGGTGGCCTTGCTACGGCTCTTGTCCACCCGGTAGAAGCGCTCGAACACGCTGGCCTGAGCTTCCCGCGGGATGCCGATGCCGTTGTCGGCCACGGTCAGGGAGCAGTGTCCGTCCCGGTTGCAGGTGGTGATGATTTGTACCTTACCGCCCGGGCGGTTGTAGCGGATGGCGTTGTCGCACAGATTCTGGCACAGTTCATCCAGCAGCGCGCGGCTGCCAAGCACCGGGGCGCTCTCGCCCAGATAAGTCAGGGAGATATAGGCGCGGCGGGCGTTCAGTTTCTGGCGCTCCACACACTCCTTGGCAACCTCCAAAAGGTCTACCGTTTCCATTACGGGGGTGTCCCCGGTCTCGCTTACAGTGTCCAACTTGGAAAGCTGCAAAATATCGTTGACCAGCTGGATCATGCGGGTGGCCTCGCTGTGGATCTTGCGGCCGAAATCCGGCACATCCTCCGGCTTTGCAATGCCGGTCTCAATCAACTCTGCATAGCCGGAAATGCTGGTCAGCGGGGTCTTGAGCTCATGGCTGACATTGGCAGTAAACTCCTGCCGCATTTTCTCGTTGTTTTCTCGCAGAATGCGGTCGGAGTGGATGCTCTCTGCAAAGGGGATCAGTTCCCGGTAGGGCACATTTTCCTGAATGTGATCCAGATCCTCAGTCATGTTCAGCACCGGCTGTACCAGTGCTTTGGTCAGCAGGGCGGCCAGCACCGCAGCAGCCAGCATCAGCGCCACGCAGCTCAGCACGATGGCCGGGATAGTGGCATCATAGATGGACCACACGGTCTCGGCGTCCTGTGCCACGCGCAGCACATCCCCGCCGGAAAGCCGGAGCGCATAGTAATAGGTCTCGTAGCCCATGGTCTGGGAATCGCGAATGTCCCGACCCTCGCCGTTTGCAATGGCATTGCGGATCTCCGGGCGGGTCAGATGGTTCTCCATGGGCTGGTCGGTGGCAGATTCAAACAGCACGCTGCCGTCCTGACTGATCAGCGTCACGCGCAGATCATCGGTCACAAAGGCACTCAGCTGTGTGGGGTCTCCGGTCTGCTCGTACCCGGCGCGCACAAGGTCGGTCTCGCGCTCCAAAGCCGACCATGCCTGCGCCGTAAAGGCCTTATGGAACACAAAAATGCACAGCACTGCGGTGAATATAAGCCCCAGAAAGCCCATCAGGAACAACCGGTAGCTGATCTTTTCTTCCATGCTGCGCAGCTTCATTCTTCTTCGGCCTCCTCATCGGTCAGCTTGTAGCCCACCTTGCGCACAGTGCAGATGTAACGCCCCGCATCGCCCAGCTTTTTGCGCAGGGTGCGGATGTGCATATCCACGGTACGGCTTTCCACCGAGATGTCGGTGCCCCACACTACCTGCAAAATGGTCTCGCGGGTCACCACCAGACTGGTGTTTTCCAGCAGCAGACGCAGCAGGCAGTATTCCTTGTAGGTCAGCTCCACAGGGGTGCTGTTTACCGTAACGCTGTGGCGGGCGTTATCCAGCTGAATTTCATGAAAGGCCAGCACGTCCGGTCTTACCTCCGGGGCAGAGCGCCGCAGCGCCACACGCACCCGGCTGAGAAATTCCATAATGCCGAAAGGCTTTGCAATGTAGTCATCCGCGCCGCAGTCCAGCCCGCGCACGGTGTCCAGCTCGCTGGATTTTGCAGTGACCATAATGATTGGCAGCCTACGCAGGGAAGGGGTGTTGCGCAGCTTTTTCAGGATGGAAAAGCCGTCCTCGCCGGGCAGCATCACGTCTAAGATCACCAGCTCCGGCTCGGCAGTGCGCATGGCCTGCCAGAAGGGCTCGGCGCTTTCAAAGCCCTGCACCTCGTAGCCGTTGGATTGCAGGGCATACTGCTCCAGCTCCCGGATAGAAGCATCGTCCTCTACGATATAGATCATAACTCAGTTCTCCTCAGCAGTCTGTCCGTCCGGGAACAGATACCGCTCACGGTAGCGGCCCAGACGGCGGTGGAATTCTTCACTTTCCTTGGTGTCGTTGCCGTGGCGCAGATCGTTCAGATAAGCGTGGGTATCAAAGCTGTCCTGTGCAACCTCGATCTGCGCAACTGCCACGTTGCTGCAATGGTCGCACACACGCTCGTAGTTGGTCAGCAGATCGTCCAGCACAAAGCCGTACTCAATAGAGCAGCTGCCGGCCTGCAGGCGGGCAACGTGTCGCGCCTTAATGGCACGCACCAGCTCGTTGACCACGGCCTCCAGCGGCTCCACCTTGGAGGCAAGGTGCAGATCTCCCTTGCGGAAAGCATCGGTGGTGCGGCTCAGGGTGTCCTGCACCGCATCCTCCAGAACCTGCAGCTCCTCCTGTGCATCCTTGGAGAAGTGAATCTCCTTCTGGTGCATCTCCTCGGCAGATTCCAGCAGGTTGACGGAATGGTCGCTGATACGCTCAAAATCACTGATGGTGTGCAGCAGGGTGTTCACGCTCTGGCTGTCGGTGTGGTTCAGTTCCCGGCCGGACAGCTTGACCAGATAAGTGCCCAGTGCGTCCTCGTACCGGTCCACCCGGCACTCCTCGTCCCGCACCTTCTGGGCAAGTTCGTCGTTCCATTCGTGGGTCAGGCTCATGGCCTGCACCACGCCCACCCGGGCAAGCTCGGCCATTTCAGCGGTAGCGGCGCGAGCACGCTCCACAGCCACGGCGGGGGTGTTCAGCAGACGGTCATCCAGCAGCGCAAACTCCTCTTTTTCCGGGGAATCGGGAATGGTCAGGATGGCCAGCTTTTCCAGCCCGGTGGCAAAGGGCAGCAGAATGACGGTGGCCAGAATGTTGAACACCGAGTGCACGATTGCAATGCCCCAAGCCTCGATGGTGGTATTCACAAAGGCAAAGTGGCAGACGGCGTTGAGTCCGTAGAACCCGAACAGAAAGATGGTCACACCGATAATGTTGAAGTACAGGTGCACCATGGCAGCCCGGCGGGCGTTCTTATTCGCACCCACCGAGGACAGCAGTGCGGTCACACAGGTACCGATGTTCTGACCCATGATGATGGGGATGGCACTGCCGTAGGTGATGACGCCGGTGGCGCTCAGCGCCTGCAGGATGCCCACGCTGGCGCTGGAGCTCTGGATGATGCCGGTGACCAGTGCGCCCACCAGAACGCCCAGCAGGGGGTTGGAGAAGCGGGTGAACAGGCTGGTGAACCATGCCTCGTTTTGCAGGGGCAGCACCGCGTTGGACATGGTGGTCATGCCGGTCATCAGCACAGCAAAGCCGATGAGGATGGTGCCCACGCCCTTTTTCTTCTCACTCTTACACATATACAGCAAAATGCCGATAAATGCAAGCACCGGGCTAAAAGAAGTGGGCTTGAGCAGCTGGACGAGCAGGCTGTCGCCCTGCAAACCGGAAAGGCTCAAAATCCAGCTGGTCACGGTAGTGCCCACGTTGCTGCCCATGATCACGCCGATGGCCTGATGCAGCTCCATGATGCCGCTGTTGACAAAGCCCACCACCATAACGGTGGT
>ENA-UEOZ01001103-UEOZ01001103.1-human-gut-metagenome-genome-assembly--contig:-NODE-1103-length-12015-cov-5.654800_pt1 | contig 12015 bp, 6 predicted proteins | sample MGYA00242898_ERZ507912 | MGnify/ENA primary metagenome ERZ507912 (study PRJEB26167, sample SAMN06115410) | human gut metagenome | host: Homo sapiens | place: China:Chongqing | collected 2016-04-27... | reverse complement strand
GAAGAATATGAAAGGTTTATCGGAGAACAATCCGTAGATTTCGACCAGATTCTTAAAGAGAACAAAGATGTCCTCAAAAGATTGAAACAAGTTGATGATGAACAGTAAGGATATTCAATATATAGAATATGAGGAAGCCATCAACGTCTACAATCGGATGATAGACAATAGCGGTGGAGGTTTCGAGGGAATACGAGACGAAGGCGGCATACGCGCTGCACTTGATTTCGTGCAAGACGATACGTATTATCCCGATTTTACAGACAAACTCACATACTTGGTGTTTCGTTTCTGCTCGGGGCATTTTTTTAACGACGGAAATAAACGGATTGCACTCACGTTGGGAGCTTACTTTCTACATAAAAATGGAATGAATTGGCATGCCTGTGTTTTTATGAAGCAACTTGAGGCCATTGTTTACCATGTGGCGGCATCGCATATTGATCAAGACTTACTATTACGAATCGTACAATGCTTTATTGCAGGAAACGATTATGACGAAGAACTGAAAATAGACATTGCAATGGCTATGAACAATGGTTCATTGGGCATATAAGGCGAAGATTACGTGCTCAGCCTCGCATGGGCAGGACATTCGTAAAAAGCAAGAAAGCCGCTCATTCCCTTAAAGAAAAACATCAAACCATTTTCCTTATTCAGAGATAAATTGTAAATTTGCCACATCCTCACCTTGAAGCAATCTGACAAGCAGAAGCGGAGGGGTGGGATGACATATAGGAAAAGGCGTTTATCAGACGCTTTGTTCTTTTGACTCTTCAAAGTCTCGCAAACTTGGAATTTCGTCGAATGACAAAGCAACGATAGATGCCCATTGGGATATGTATTCATACAGTCCTCGTTGTATCCGTTCGTAAGCACGGATACAAAGGGACGGATTGTACACATATTCTGCGTGGGCTTCTGCGTTGCTCGTCCTTGACGAAATGGGCAATGCGAGACGCCTTGAAGAGTGGGACGAGCGACAGGTACAGCGACCCACGCTTTTTTATATATGGCCGACGATTCCTTGATTAAACGCCGCTCCGGGGTTGCATAAGGCACAAAAAGTATAAATATGGAAAAACATTATCATGATGCCTTCTCCGGCGCACCCCCTCTCACATCCAATGGCACTCTCCATGTGCTATCCCGTGTCTTATTCCTTGTACTCTGTGGCCTTTGGGGAGTTACGGCAGCCCAAGCACAAGACGACAGCTATCGTTGGGTAGAACAAAACGGAGTGTATACCCTGACCGGCACAGCCCAAAAAGGCGAAATAGCCACCATTAAAGTCGGTTCGTTCTATGCCCCGGATGATCACGGAGATGCCACCGTATACTTTCATGCCAGTGGCATCGATACCCAAAAGGACAAGATTTCACTGTTCTATCCGATTAACCAAGATGGCACAGGCAGCGACACCCAACACGGAGGACGAATCCAGGAAGGTTGGAATAATGTGTATCTGACAGCCCAACATGTGGAAGGCACCACCGCCAATGTACAAATCAGCCATATTATCCTACCGACAAACACGACCCACCCCATCGAAGCCATGAGCAACATCTACGACATCAACGGTGACGGCAAGTTGGAATTTTTAGGAACGGATTTCCGTTTCCATTCTTATCAATATCCGGGACTAATGCCTATGGAACAATACTCCATACCCGAAAGCAGAGAACACGCCCGGCTGTGCAACCTGAACAACGATGCATTCCCGGACATCCGCTACCTGGAGGGCGGAACCATCGCCATCTCCGCACAGGAGGGAATCTGGCAAACCATTGACAACGTGAGCGAGGCACCCTATCCCTGCGACTACAACAACGACGGGCGCATCGACCTGATGCACGACAACCGTAAAATATACCGCCAAGCTGCCGACGGCAGTTTCAGCCCCATCGAAATCATACCTGTCTCATCAGAAGAAGACACATTGGTATATAACCGTTGGGAATCACAACCCTCCTCCTCAGGCATAGGCCTGGGTAACTTGGGCGGCGATGTGGGCGTAGCTATCGGAGGCTCCCCGTCAGCCCACGTCGCTACCTTCTCCAGTAACCGGGAATTCTATAGCATGGACTTCAACAAGGACGGACACGCAGACCTGATTGACGAATCCACCGGCACCTTATTGCTCAACCGGGGCAACAACCGTTTTCTTCTGACACCACAAAACGGCAGACTATACCCACGCGACTTGAACGGAGATTTCATCATGGACTACATCTGTTATGATGAAGAAACCCAAACGGTGGAAAGCATGGTGTTCCAAAAAGACGGGAGCATCAAAAGGCAAACGTTGATGAGCAACCTGGCCATGGACAAACGCATTCATTTCTATGACTTCAATGCCGACGGCTATGTGGACGTACTGTTGCCTTTCAGCCATTCGTCAGCCACGGGAGAATATTGCTACCTGGTAATGGCCATTAACGACGGAAAAGGAAATTTCACCATCAACGAAGACAATACCTTCCACCGCCAACTGTTTTTCATCGGATGTGCCGACGTAGACAACGACGGATGTTACGACATATTGGCCTTGGAAAAGAATGCGGACCGCAAAGTCTTGAATGGATGGGAATGCGACCTTTATTGGCTGAAAGGAAGCAAGGACATGCTTTTCAAAGAAATGCCGGACGCATTGATACCCACCCAAATCGTGCAGTATGAATCTTCGGAAGAATTGAATGGCGATGCCGAAGCTTACGCCGGCGATTTCGACAATGACGGTTTCTGCGACATCCTGGTCCATAGCATGTACTTTGAACGCACCTCGGACAAGCTTCCTACTGCCTCAAACAGCTTCCTTTATTCTTTTAAGCAGGAAGCTACAGCCGCCAACCAATCCCCGGAGAAACCGGACATGCCGACCCTCGTGTCCGATGCCGCATCCGGAATGCTGCAAATCAACTGGCAACCGGGAAAGGATGACCTGACTCCAACCGCCGACCTGACCTACGCCCTGCGCATCGGTACCGCCCCGGGCAAAGGGGACATCTTTTATGCCTGCGCCGACGAACAGGGACACCGCCTGAACCTGATGCCGGGCAATATGGAGTACAACTTGGACAAGACGCTCAACGTGTCCGGTTGGCGAAAAGGGGACTACTACATCGCCGTGCAAACCATCGATGCCATGGGAAAAGGCAGCGCGTGGTCGGATGCCGCCGTCTACCGGCATGAAGTGGCGCATGCCCCATTCTACATCGCGGACAAAGACATCACGACTGCCGACACGGCCATCATGGGTTATGACGGCCCGGCCGACCCCTCACTTCGTTATAACTGGGATTTGGACGGTGGCACCATCATCTCTTCCGAAGCTTCAGGAAGCATCCTAAAAGTCGTGTTCGACCAACCGGGACAAAAGCACATCACGCTGAGCGTGACCGACGTGGAAGGCAATACCAGCACTCCCCGGACAGCCGACCTTCATGTCAGTGCCGTCCGGTTCGACAAAAGGAAATTGTCCGGCTTGTCCGACTCCAACTACGGTATACGGCAAATTGCCGACATCGACCTCGACGGGCAACCCGAACTGCTCGCCGCAGACGGTGTGTACCAACCCACAAAAGAACAGGATTTCGAAAAAGCACCGGGCATTTACAACACGAACCTGGATATCAACATAAACTTCGCATGGGACTACAACCGGGACGGGCTGATGGACTTCATCGGTGGCATGAACCTAGATTTGGTGAATAAAGAATTCAAAGACAACCTGATGCTCAACCAGGGCAACAGGCGTTTCACCGTATCTCACACCGTAGGCGAAGCCTTTACTCCCCAACCGCCTATAACAGTAGGTGATATAGGTTCTTGGAAATACCCCATCTATGATTTCAACAACGACGGCTTGCCCGACTACTATTGGCGGAACTCATCCGGAGATTATAATCAAAACGACACGATCTATGAGAATACAGGCGACTGGAAAACTTTCGTGCCTCATCCTATCGAAAACATTCTCCGCCCCGATGCCTATGGAAGTGGAGAATTTGACGGAACGACATTCGTATATGCCGACATCAACGGCGACAACCTGATGGACATGGCCGGTTGGAGCAAACAATGGGACGAAAACAGCCACCTTAGCAGCCACAAATTGGTGCTGTTCATCAACCAAGGCAACTTCAAGTTCCAAAGGATAAACACCGACATCACCCTCGATTATCGCGAAACCCAAACCATTCCGGTATTTGCCGACTTGAACAACGACGGCATCAAAGACATCATCATAGATGAGGAATATAGTGGCAATAACCGGTTCTATCACATTTACCTCAGCCGGAACGCACAGGTTGACTATGAAAATCCCATAGTAGTGGAAGGCCCCGTGGGAGTAGCCAAAGACCTCATCTTCTACGACCTGGACAACAACGGATACCTTGATTTGGTCGGCACGCACTGGAACAGTTGGCTGTACAATTACGGAGGAGGAAAGTTTGAGTTGCAAACCACCGATGACGACAACGGTTCCTATATGCTATTTGGAAAAGATGCCAACGGAAAGCCGCTGTTCCTGAACAACGCCGGCGACGACATGAGCACGGCCAACAGCCGCATTTCCAATACGCCACCGCACGCTCCGCAAGGCTTGCACGCCACGCAGGACGAAGACGGGTATCTCACCATATCCTGGAACGCTGCTGAAGACGCCGAAACCCCGGCCTGCCAGATGCGTTATAACCTGAGCGTGAAAAAACAAGGGGCTTCCGGAGAAGGGGCATTCATCATCTCCCCGTTGAACGGGCTAAACAACGAAGCCGCCCCTCTGCCCTCCCCATTACAAGAACTGACGGGGACACAGATACGCATACCTGTATCCGCACTGCCGGTAGGCAAATATGAGATTCAGATGCAAAGCATAGACAGATGGTTCGCCACTTCGGATTTCACCACCCCCTTGGCGGTGGAAATCCTCCCTAAACCGTTATTGTCCTTGCCGCCACGCATCTGTCGCGACAAATCGGCCACTATACGGTATGTCGGCACGGAAGGCCGACAGATACAAGTGGACTTCGGAGCCGATGCCACCGTGCTGGACCACAGCGATGACCACACGTACGAAGTGGTGTGGAGCACAGCCGGACAAAAGACCCTTACCGTAACCGTGGACGGCATCAGCAGCGAAGTGTCCACCTATGTCAATCCACCGTTGGATGCCACATTCACCCTGCCCGGAATCACGTTGGCCCACACGAAAACCAACTTTGAAATATCGGACGACATCTTCATGGTCAACCGGAGCGTAAGTTTCACCGTCAAGTCACAAGACGACGATGACTTTTATACTCCCGGGCACTATGGCATCAGTTTTGAACGGAAGGAAAATACGAAAGAGGTACGGGCCACATTCACGCATACCGGACATTATACCGTGCGCATGACCGTGGAAGACGATGGTTGCGGAAACATCTACCAAGAACGTACCATCGATGTGCTCGAAGGAATGGAAGCCCCGCAGATCGCCTTGGTCACGGTAGACCCCACGACCGGGAAAAACCGGATTAACTGGAAGTTCAGGAACCTTCCGGATTACATTTCCACGGTCTGCATCTATAAAGAGGGCAGCCACTACAACCAATTCGACTTGATTGGCGAAGCACAACCGTCAGACGAGGGGTTCACCGACATGGCCTCCAACCCGGCCGTCACCACTTCGCGCTACCGTATCTGCCTGAACACCAGTTTCGGCATACCGACGGAAAGCGGTACGCCCCACCAAAGCGTCCACCTGACCATCAACAAAGGCATGAACGGCAGTTGGAACCTGATGTGGAATGCTTACTCCGGACGCGACATAGACCATTACCGCATCCTGAGAGGCACCTCGCCCGAAACGTTAACCGAAATAGCTACCGTTTCCGGCAGCACCCAGTCGTACACCGACCTCACAGCTCCAGAAGGCGTGGTTTACTATGCCATAGCTTATAGTGCTTATTACGAAGATGAATGGCAACCGATGAAGCGCAGTCTCGCCATGGCTTCTGCCCAATCGAACACAGCTAGCGCAGCGCAAGCTCAAAACTTGCGGTTGGCCGAAGAACTGGCCGTCACACATTTGGAGAAAGATGCCGTATTGAACGAACAACAAGCCAGCCTGCACCTGTATGCCCACATCTACCCGGCGAACGCCTCGTGCAAGAACGTGAACTGGACGATTATACAGGGCGAAGAACTGGCCTATGTCACCCCACAAGGACTGTTGGTCGCTTACGGAACCCAGGCCGGGCAGATTATCGTACGCGCCACAACCATCGACGGCTCACAACTGCATCAGGACTTGACGGTGGAAAAAGCATCCTTCCCCGTTCCGGTCGAAAGCATCCGCATCTACCCCGAAGACGAACTCTATATCGACAATGCCACCGGAGTGCAACGCATAGAACTGGCGGCAAAGGTTTACCCGGAAGAGGCCACAAACCCGCAAGTCGTCTGGAACATTATCGAAGGCAGCGAATTCGCTTATATCGAAGAGGATGCTTCTGGGCACACGTACCTCCATGCCACCCAAAACGGCAAGGGCACGATTGAGGTAAAATCAGTGGCCTATCCCGGGATACGGGATACCCGTGCGTTCCACGCCGTGGGATTCCCCGGAAGCGACATCCGCTCTTCCCGCGAAAACACCATCCACATCTATCCGACCATCGTGACCGAAAACCTTCATGTCTGCCACATGCCGGCCCACAGTGAGAAACAGATTTACGTCATCGGATTGGATGGACGGTGCAAACGTGCGGAACAAACATGGGAAACAGACATCCGTATCCCATGCCACAGTTACCCCTCGGGTGTTTACCTGTTAAAGGTTGTAACCAACGGACAAACCGTAACACGCAAGTTCATCAAAAAATGACACTTTGCCTGCTCATCTCCCTTGCCTCCCGCAGCCTCGTGCCCGGGACGGCAAGGGATTTTTGTATACCAGAAAAGCCCCGAATTTTCTGCGCCAAACGAAAAATCGTTCGGCTGAGAATGATTTTTCATTCTGCTGAGAACGATTTTGCGTGCTGCTGCAAGCGATTTTATGCCGTGTGCCACCTCCGCCACCCATACAACACCATACAATAAGATTGAACGAAAAAAGGGTTCACATCCTTCATACAAACTGTGGTTCAATCCATTACGGTGAACTTTCTTCCTCACAGCCTTCACCAGTCCTTCACGAAGAGGCAAGTGTCTCCGCATGAGCGCCCAAAAGCCATAGAACGGTCTGAGCCAGACGCGAATCTATACATTGAAAAAAGTTCTCTTTCCCCTGAATAGTCTTCCCTCTTCACTATCTTTGCTATCGCGAAAATAGGATGCGGCTCGGCATAGCCAAACTTGAAAAACTTCGCTTTTCATTTGTCTCTGCGCTCACCTTTCACTATCTTTGCAGCACGAATTATAAACTTAGGACAGTTATGGAAACATTAGAGAAGATTTTCGCAGCTAAGTTGCTTAAGGTCAAAGCCATCAAACTTCAGCCGACCAATCCTTTCACATGGGCTTCCGGATGGAAATCCCCATTTTATTGCGACAATCGCAAAACATTGTCTTACCCGGAATTGCGCAATTTCGTAAAAATCGAGATAGGACGCCTCATTGCCGAGCGTTTCCCCGAAGCCGACGCTATCGCCGGCGTGGCCACAGGAGCCATCCCGCAAGGCGCATTGGTAGCCGATTTGCTGAACCTTCCGTTCGTTTACGTACGCTCCAAACCCAAAGACCATGGTCTGGAAAACCTGATTGAAGGCGAACTTCGTCCGGGCATGAAGGTCGTTGTCGTAGAAGACCTGATTTCTACCGGCGGAAGCAGCCTGAAAGCCGTAGAAGCCATCCGCAACAACGGTTGCGAAGTGAGCGGCATGGTGGCAGCCTACACTTACGGGTTCGACGTGGCCGCCCAAGCTTTCAAAGCGGCTAACGTAAAACTGATCACCCTGACAAATTATGAAGCCGTAGTCGCAGAGGCCGTACGCATCGGCTATATCGACCCCAGCGACGTGGAAGTACTCAACGAATGGAGAAAAGACCCGGCCCATTGGAACGGTTAATCGTCTCATCAACAGGAAAACGGAAAAATGTCAAAACAACAATTTGAAAGCAACATCAAGCCTATTCCCTACGCGCAGTCGTGCGTCTATGCCAAACTGGCCGACTTGAACAATCTGGCCGTCATCAAGGAACGGTTCAACGACCCGTCGGTACGTGCCATGATGTCGGGCCAGGTGCCGGAAGACAAGTTGAACCAACTGAACGAACGTATCCAGGAAATGACATTCGACACGGACTCCGTGAGTTGCAACATTTCCCCGTTGGGAGAGGTTTCGTTGCGCATCATCGAGCGTGAGGAACCGAAATGTATCAAATTTGAAACGGTCAATTCCCCCATCCATCTCAACCTGTGGATTCAACTGTTGCCCACTTCCGAAACGGCATGCAAGATGAAACTGACGGTAGGAGCCGACCTCAACCCGTTCATCAAAGGTATGGTGGCCAAACCGCTGAAAGAGGGTGTAGAGAAACTGGCGGACATGTTGGCCATGATTCCATACGGAGCTTAATCACACAAAGACAATATGGCAAGCAAACTTTGGGAAAAAAACACGAAAGTCAATCAAGAAATAGAAAAGTTCACGGTCGGCCGCGACCGTGAACTTGATTTGTATCTGGCCCGGTACGACGTACTGGGTTCCATGGCGCACATCACCATGCTGGAATCCATCGGACTGCTCGGCAAGGACGAGCTGCCGGTGCTGCTGGAAGAACTGCGCCGCATCCATGCCGACATCGAAGCCGGACGCTTCATCATCGAAGAGGGCGTGGAAGACGTGCACTCGCAAGTGGAACTGCTCCTCACCCGTAAACTGGGCGACATGGGGAAAAAGATTCATAGCGGCCGGTCGCGTAACGACCAGGTATTGGTGGACCTGAAACTGTTCACCCGCGCGCAACTTCAGGACATCGCAGAAGAAGTCAGAGTGCTGTTCGAAGAACTGCAAGCCCAAAGCGAACGCTACAAAGGGGTGCTCATGCCGGGATACACCCACCTTCAGGTGGCCATGCCTTCCAGTTTCGGATTATGGTTCGGAGCCTACGCGGAAAGTCTGGTGGACGACCTGCTTTTCCTTCAGACCGCCTACAAGATGACCAACCGCAACCCGCTCGGTTCTGCCGCCGGTTACGGTTCATCGTTCCCCCTCAACCGTACGCTGACCACCGAACTCCTCGGATTCGATTCGATGAACTACAACGTGGTTTACGCCCAGATGGGACGCGGAAAGATGGAACGCAACGTGGCCTTCGCCCTTGCGGGCATCGCCGGGACGCTGAGCAAACTGGCTTTCGATGCCTGCCTGTTCAATTCGCAAAATTTCGGTTTCGTCAAGCTGCCGGACAACTGCACCACGGGGTCGAGCATCATGCCGCACAAGAAAAACCCGGACGTATTCGAACTGACGCGTGCCAAATGCAATAAAATCCAGGCACTGCCCCAACAGATTATACTCATTATGAACAATCTGCCGTGCGGCTACTTCCGCGACCTGCAAATCATCAAGGAAGTCTTCCTGCCCGCTTTCGAAGAACTGAAGGACTGCCTGCGCATGGCGGCCTACATTATCAATAAGATACAAGTGAACGAGCATATCCTTGACGACCCGAAATACGACAACATGTTCAGCGTGGAAGAAGTGAACCGATTGGCCACGGGCGGCATGCCGTTCCGCGATGCTTACAAGAAAGTGGGACTGGACATCGAAGCCGGAAACTTTACCCCCGACAAACGCGTGCACCATACCCACGAAGGAAGTATCGGCAACTTATGCAACGACAAGATACATGAACTGATGGAACAAGTGTGGAGCGGTTTTAACTTCGCCCGTACCCGTGAAGCGGAAAACCGTCTGCTCGGAAGATAAGAAGCAGCACAATAAAAGGCAAAAAACTCCGTTTCTTTGATATGAAAAGAATACGGAGTTTTTTTATCTTCACGGCATTGCTATGCCTCACGGCCTGCAAGGAGGACGTACAAAACACCTACTCCAACTATCCGGCCTATTTCGTGTACAAAAACGTCAATACTGTACCGCAACTCAACGCGGCCCTGAACAGTTTGGGAGTCTATACGACCATCCGCCGCGACCGCGACCGTTTCCTGTTCACAGACGAAAGCGGACACACCACTCCGGTCAATGCCACTGCCATTGCCGGTAACTCTTCCATTCAAATGGGTATCGCCGGTTTTATTGCCGGCCTGCCCAACATCCCCGAACTGGGCAGCACGACTTCCCTGCCCGTCTGCTACGATTTGGCCTGCCCCAACTGTTATTCCGCCTACAATATATCCCGCGCCCTGCAACTGAAAGAAGGCGGTTATGCCGCATGCGTATCCTGCGGCCGGACTTACAACCTGAACAATCAGGGACAAATCAGTATCGGTGAGGAAGGGGTAAGCCTGTTCCGTTATCGCATCACGTATTCCGGTAACACGATGGTCATCAACAACCGATAAAAAATAAAAGAAAAATTTGGTGTAAACCCCGAAATACGCTATCTTTGCAGCCGTAATACACAAGTCCCCTGCGGAAATAGCTCAGTTGGTAGAGCACGACCTTGCCAAGGTCGGGGTCGCGAGTTCGAGTCTCGTTTTCCGCTCCAAGGTTGCTCGAATGGTGGAATCGGTAGACACGAGGGACTTAAAATCCCTTGGCCATTACGGCTGTGCGGGTTCAAGTCCCGCTTCGAGTACGAAAAAAATCGCAATCATTCGGCAAAGGAATGGTTGCGATTTTTATTTTATACGATAAATAGTAACAAGTCGTTCAAAACAAAAAATGAGAACTATACTTCTGATATGCTTTAGCCTGCTAGGTACTTTACCTACTGTTTACGGCCAAAACTCCATAGAAAAAGACCGTGATGCGTTCCGTCGCGAAGCCGACCGGTTCTTGTCGGCCATGCCCGACGGGTTACAGGAACAACAGACCCAAGCCATACTGCAAGCCATACAAGGCGACACCGTACCCCTCACTCGCATCCGGGCATCACGTAATATTCCTACACCTTTACCAACCAACGTGAATGCCATCTATATCACTCCGGCTCTGCGTCTATACACTCCCGTAAAAAAGAATCAAAGTCCTCTGCCTCTCCTCATTTACCTGCATGGAGGAGGATGGACATTCGGAAGCATTAACAGTTGCGCCCGGTTTTGCCAGACATTAGCCGCCACAGGCAATGTCATCGTGTTGGCAGTAGACTATCGTCTGGCTCCCGAACATCCGTTTCCGGACGGACTGGAGGACTGTATACGTGCCGTAAAATTGGCTCGCAAAAAAGCTTTGGAATGGGGCAGCTCACCGGAACTCATTTCCGTCGGGGGAGACAGTTCGGGAGGCAACTTAGCTTTGTCCGTCTGTCTGCATAACCTGCAAAACGGGATGCCGCCTCTTCGCTCTCTCCTGCTTTTCTACCCGGTGGTATCTGCTTGGAACGATGCATCGCCTTCTTGGAAAACCTATCAAAAGGGAGCGGCATTAGACGGTTCGTTGATGGAGGCCTTCAATCAAGCCTACACGCGCGGTCAGGCCAAACATCCTTTCATATCTCCCTCCCTTTGCCCGGACAGCCTGCTCTCACGTCTGCCCCGACTGCTTCTCGTGGCTGCCGAACGCGACATCTTATGCGACCAAGGGAAAGAATTCACCGACCACGTGAAACGCCTCGGCGTGACAGCGCACCGTGAAGTATTGCCAGGCACTGTCCATCTGTTCATCACCGTACCGGGACAGGATACAGCTTTCCGACATGCCGTGTCTTTGGCTGAAGATTTCCTTCGGCCTTAACGGATTCCCGTTTAAAGATATTTAGTAAATATACTTATTATAAGTTATTCCTGCGTAACGGAATGACTTATATCCGAACAATACACCCGATACACAACAAAATATACCGATATTTAAGTATTGACGAACATTCTCGAATGGGATAATTTTGTAACCTCAAAAATTAAAC
>ENA-UEOZ01001102-UEOZ01001102.1-human-gut-metagenome-genome-assembly--contig:-NODE-1102-length-12029-cov-108.742219_pt1 | contig 12029 bp, 10 predicted proteins | sample MGYA00242898_ERZ507912 | MGnify/ENA primary metagenome ERZ507912 (study PRJEB26167, sample SAMN06115410) | human gut metagenome | host: Homo sapiens | place: China:Chongqing | collected 2016-04-27... | reverse complement strand
AAAATAAAACTACTCTTATTGCATACAGAGCAAAAGAAACAAACTATACAATTCCCAATAGTGTCACAACGATTGGAGACGGGGCTTTTAGGTGGTGCAAATCTCTCATCAGCATAAATATCCCAAATAGTGTTACAACGATTGGAGATAGGGCTTTTGCCGGTTGCGAATCTCTCACCAGCATAAATATCCCAAATAGTGTCACAACGATTGGAGACGAGGCTTTTAGTGAGTGTAATTCTCTTACCAGCATAAATATCCCCAATAGTGTCACAACGATTGGAGAGGGTGCTTTTAGCCGATGCAAATCTCTCACCAGCATAAATATCCCAAATAGTGTCACAACGATTGGAGAGCATGCTTTTTTCGATTGCAAATCTCTCACCAGCATAAACATCCCCAATAGTGTCACGACGATTGGAGAGGATGCTTTTAGGCGGTGCAAATCTCTCACCAGCATAAACATCCCAAATAGTGTTACAACGATTGGAGAGGGGGCTTTTGCCGATTGCGAATCTCTCACCAGCATCTCAATTCCAAGTAGCGTAGTTACAATAATTGGTAATCCTTTTTGTTGTTGGCATGGTATTTTGAATAATGAATCAAAAGCTTTCATAGATGAAGACCATGTTTTATTCAATAAAAATAAAACTACTCTTATTGCATACAGAGCAAAAGAAACAAACTATACAATTCCCAATAGTGTCACAACGATTGGAAAGAGTGCTTTTAGCAATTGCAGATCTCTCACCAGCATAAATATTCCAAATAGTGTCACAACGATTGAAGAGCGTGCTTTTGTGGGCTGTAGAAACCTTCCCTCACATATCAAGTCCGACATCATTCAACGTTTTGGCATAAAAGTCTTTTATTTCGTTAAATAATGATAGTAATAGAATCCAAGCGCAGGAAGCGCGAAAATATACTAAAGAAATATCCTAATGCGATAATTGCTGATGTTACAAGCCAAGCCACAGACGGATTGGTGAGGTTAAGTCCGTTCTACCCACACGGTGGTATCCCCGTTCCATTCAGCGAGGGCTACACCGCAATGTGCGTTGAGGCGATATGGCAGGGGCTGAAAGTGTTTGAAACGGCAGATGTGTAAAAGTGTAAGCATAGCAAAAACTAACGACCACACGCCCAACGAGGACGCTGTGTTCTGCTCACCACTGTGCATAGCCGTATCGGACGGAGCAGGAGGCTGTGGACTCTATGCTGATGAGTGGTCGAGGTATTTGATGGAGCATCTACCAAAGGATGCTCCGCTTTGTTCGTTTGCAGAATTTGATGAATGGGTGGACGGCATTTGGGAGGCGTTCTACAATGAGCATGAAGAACGGGCTAAGGAAGGCGATGGTATCTTGCTTAACAAGTTTTACAACGAAGGCTCGTGCGCCACAGTTGCTGCTGTTTGGAAGTCTGATGATAAAGAATGTAGATGGATAGCGTATGGCGATAGTGTTATTTTCCACTATAATCGTCACACAGGATTACTGGAACATAGCTTTACACGATTGGCCGACTTCAGCAATCCTCCCCGCCTCGTCAGCTGCAAGGACCCATTAGAAGAAGAAGGATTCCGTAGCGGCGTGTTTTCTATTGATGACGCATCCATAGTGTTTGCTGCAAGCGATGCCCTTTCGCATTATGTACTGATGATGTACGAACTGTCGAAAAGTGAGGAGTTTGAAAGCGAACTGATGGAGCTGCGAATGAAACGAACAAGCAATTCGCAACTGCTTCAAATGGCAGAGAAAGAGGCGCTCAAGTTTTACGATGATGTTCTCAATCCTCTTTTAAGAAGTGTAGACTCAGAAGCCGACTTTAAGGAACTGATGGAGTCTTTGTGTGTAAAAAAACTTATTGACACCGACGATTACACGTTGGCAATATTATAAAACAACAATGCGTAACGGAAACAAATAATTTACGACTTCAAACGGCGTTTTTCTTTAGCCAATGATTTTGTTGTGGTTGCTATCAAGCTACTTTTTGATATTTTGGGAGACAAAACCTAATTTGGGTGACGCATTGACGAAGTCAGGAATAGTGTTCACACAACGGAAGTTGCAATAACTCGCCAAGCACCATTTTCATGACGTGCCATGTAGCCATTGTCAACCATGCGCTTTACAAGTTTCTGAACAGCAGACATGTTGATGCCTAACAGGTTTGTCAATTCAGCAAAAGTGATATTCTAATGTCATATTATTCGATGTCTTATGAGGGTGTGTCAAAACTCAATTTGTGCGGGCTGAAAGCCCAATGATTGTCCTTAGCCCTGGGCAAGCGAAGCGGCACCCAGGGTTAGCGTATGTAGGAACAGTTGCGCCCTGTAAGGTAGGGTGTTCAAAATTGGCATCAAAAGCGCGACCGTTTTTGTTGCATTTTAAGTTGCCCGAAACGCGCTGCAAAAAAACGCAAGCACTAATGGGGGCGACGCCTCCCGCGTCGGGTTAATTAAAAGGGACGATACAAACCACACTAAATAATAGCTGAATCTTTTCCCGACGCGAGACGCGTCGCCCCCATTAGTGGTAGCGTTTTGTGCTTGAGATTGTTCGGATATTTACGTTTTACTGGACAGCACTAATACCCTATCGGGTGTAAAATAACATTTGGCGGCATGGGGCTTGTGTGCCTCATGCCGCCAATGACGGGGGAGAGTGTGTGGGGGATTAGCGCACGTCGTAGCCCAGCTTGCTGAGTACCTCGTTGCTGATGTCGATGCTTGGTGAGGCAAATATGATGCCGTTGTCGGACGCGCGGTCGAGAATGAGCTGGAAGCCCTTGGTGGTGGCTATGCTCTTGACGGCGTTGTAAATTTCGTCCTGTATAGGCTCGATGAGGCTTTGGCGCTTTTTGTAAAGCTCGCCCTCGGGCCCGAAGTATTTCTTTTTAAGGTCGGCCGCCTCTTTTTCTTTGTCGACGATGGCCTTTTCGCGCTCCTTCTTTTGTGCGTCGCTTAGGAAGACGCTCTCGTTTTGATAGTTCTTGTAGAGCGTTTGTGCCTTGTTGCTGAGTGCTTCGACCTCTGCTTGCCACGACTTGGAGGTTTGGTTGAGCTGCTCGTTGGCACGCTCGTAGGCAGGTATGTTGCTGAGAATGTACTCCATGTCGACGAGGGCGAACTTTTGTGCGCTGGCACTGAATGAGGTGCATAGGGCGATGAGCAATAATAAAGCTAACTTTTTCATGAGCGTAAAAGTGTGTTGTTAGAATTCCTGGCCAATGATGAAGTGGAACTGTGAGCCGCCTGCGCGCTTGCCCGAGTATCCGCTGATGTACTTTTGGAAACCATAGGCCCAGTCGATACCCATGAGGCCCACCATGGGGAGCAGTATGCGCACACCTACACCGGCAGAGCGCTTCATGTTGAGGGGGTTGAACTTTTTGACGTCGGTCCAGGCATTACCTCCCTCGACAAATGCGAGTGCAAAGATAGAGGTTGAGGTTTCGAGCATCAAGGGGTAGCGCAGTTCGAGTGTCATGCGGCTATAGGCGTAGGCGGCGCCGTAGTAGGAGTTGTTGCCCGAGAGTGAACCGTTTTCGTAACCGCGCAGTCCGATGGTCTCGGTGGCGTAGCCTGTAGAATAGCCCGACATGCCGTCGCCGCCCACGTAGTATGTTTCGAAAGGCGACTTTTTGTGGCGGTTGTAGGCACCGAGTATGCCCATTTCGAAGCGTGTCATGAGCACGGGAGCCTTGACGGCGCTTGAGAGAGCTGTGAAGTTGCGGAACTTGAGTTTCCACTTGTGGTATTCAATCCAGCGGTACTTCTCTTGCATCTCCTTTTGGTAGTTGGCGCTCTGTGGGTTGGTGGCCAGATTTTTGTAGTTGCGCCCGTCCCAGAGCGAGTAGGGTGGCGTGAGTGTGGCCTGTAGCAGGAACTCAGAACCCTTGCGCGGGTAGAAGGGGTGGTCGGTAGAGTTGCGCTGCAATGAGAGCGAGAGGTTGATGTTGTTGCAGTTACCGTCGGTTATGAGGAAGTATTGCCACGACTTGAGCATGTAGCGTGTGTACGACAGTTCGGCCATGAAGGTGAAGTAGTCGTCGGGCCAGCGCAGACGTTTGCCGAAGCCAAGGCTGAGGTTAACCATCTTGACGTACTTGTCGGGGTCGTAGGCGTCGGTGTAGTAGTTGGAGCTTGTGCCGTAGCCGTAGGCGTAGTTGTAGAGGTTGTTGTAGTAGTTTTGGTTGATGTAGTTGGAGTTTACATCACTCTGCTTGCTGTATGATATGTTGAAAGAGAGCTGGTTGGGGCGCTTTCCGCCGAGCCATGGTTCGAGGAAACTGAGTCCGTAGTTTTGGTAGTAAGTACCGTTGGTTTGCACTTGTAGCGAGAGCGTCTGTCCGTCGCCCTGCGGTATGAAGCCGGCGCGTTTGTAGCCCTTGCGGAAGAGGTTCTGCACTGAGAAGTTGGTGAACTTCAGTCCTACGCGTCCCACGATACCGGTCTGTCCCCAGCCGGCTGAGAGTTCGATTTGGTCGCCGCCCTTTGAGGTGAGCGGGTAGTTGAGGTCGACGGTGCCGCTCACGGGGTCGGGCTTGATGCCGCTTTGGCCAAACTGTGACTGCAGCGCTTCGGGGTCGAACTGGTTCATTTGTGCGAGGTCTTGAATAGAGCGCTTGATGCTCTCCATAGAGAAGAGGTCGCCCGGCTTTGTGCGCAGTTCGCGTCGTATGACGTTTTCGTACACACGTGTGTTGCCGGCTATGCGCACATGGTTGAATGTGGCCTGCTGGCCCTCGCGAATGCGCATTTCGAGGTCGATGGAGTCGCCCACGACATTTACCTCGACGGGGTCGAGCCTGTAGAACACGTAGCCGTTGTTATAGTAGAGGTTGCCCACGGCGTCGTCGTCGCTCGTAAGGCGTTTCTCCATGAGCGTCTGGTTGTAGACATCGCCCTTGTTGAGCTGTAAGATGCGCTGCAGGAGGTCGGAGTTGTACACGGTGTTGCCCACCCACGAGATGTTGCGCACATAGTACTTGGTGCCCTCGTAGACGTTGAGGTGAATGTTGACGTGCTTTTGGTCGATGGTTTGCACGCTGTCGGCCGTGATGAGTGCGTCGCGGTAGCCCCATTCGTTGAGTTTTTCAATGAGGAGGCCCTTGTCCTCGTCATACTTTTCGGGCAGGAACTTCTTTGAGCGGAACATGTTGACAAAGCTCTTTTCGTGCGTCTTTTTCATGGCGCGCTTGAGTTTTGCCACGTGTTTTGGGTTGGCTCCGGTGATGAATATCTTGTGCACCTTCACCTTTTCGTTCTTGTTGATGTCGATATCCACCAGCACGCGGTTGTCGCCCGTCACGTCCTCGCGTTGCGTGATGTGCACCTCGCAGTTTTTGAAGCCCTTCTCCACAAAGTGCTTCTTGATGTAGTGCTCGGCGCGGTTCACCATGTCGGTGGTGATTTGGTTGCCGGGCTGAAAGCCGATAATCTTTTCGCAGTCCTCGCGTTCCGACTTTTTGACGCCGGTGTATCGTATGCTCGATATGCGTGGTTGTGCGGTGAGTTTGATGTGCAGGTAAGCTTTGCCGTCGACAATGCTGTCGGCCACAATCTCAACGTTCGAAAAGATTTTCTGGTTCCAATAGCGTCGCACGGCCTCGCTGATGTCGGGCCCGGGAATTTCGTAGGTGTCGCCCACGTTGAGGCCCGATATGTTTAGCAGGTAGTCGTTGTCGTAGCCTTTCATCTCGTCCACGGTGAGGCCTCCCAGCACATAGCGAGGGTGGTTGGCCGTGTAGGTGATGACGGGCTTGTTGTCGTTGTTGTCACCCTCTGCGGTCTGTGCTTGTGCGGCGGTGGCCAGCGGTGCGGCCATAGCCATCAAGATGAGCAGTTTGCGTGAGTTGTATTTCATTTATCGTTGTGTTGTTGCGTAAGGTGAGCGCGTGTGTGGCTCGTTGGGAGCTGTAAGCGCTGTATGTTGCGGTGGCGGCGGGCAGAGTTGGGCATGGCTCCAGGCCGGGTTGTCACACGTCAAGCCTTGGTCACTTGTTCGCTTGTTTTTCCGTAGCGCCGTTCGCGGTGGTTAAACCATTCGATGGCCTTTACGAGGTCGGCCTCGTGAAAGTCGGGCCAGAAGGTTTGGCAGAAGTAGAGTTCGGTGTAGGCACACTGCCACAGCAGGTAGTTGCTCAGCCGCACCTCGCCGCCTGTGCGTATGAGCAGGTCGGGGTCGGGCATGAAGTTGGTGCTGAGGTGGTCCGTTATGGTTTGCTCGTTGATGTCGGCCGGTGCGAGTTTGCCCTCGGCCACTTCGGCCGCAATGCGCTGCACGGCATCGGTCATTTCCCATCGCGAGCTGTAACTCAGGGCAATAACCATGGTCATGCCCGTATTGACAGATGTGCGCTGCTGCAGGCCGAGTATCGACTCGCGCACCACCTCGGGCACGCGGCTAAGGTCGCCAATGATGCGCAGGCGCACGTTATTGTTCATAAAGAGTTCCTCCTCGAGCGATGTCAGAATGAGCGACATCAGTGCCGCCACCTCGTTGGCCGGGCGGTTCCAGTTTTCGGTAGAGAAGGTGTAGAGCGTCAAGAACTTTACGCCCAGATTGGAGCAGGCCGTGGTAATTTCGCGCACGGCCACAACGCCTTGTTGGTGTCCCATGCTGCGGTCGAGACCGCGTGCTTTGGCCCAACGTCCGTTGCCGTCCATGATGATGGCTATGTGGGCAGGTATCTTTTGCATAAGTTTCTCTTTGTATAGGTTAGGGGGGTGTGAGTGCCTCAGTCCCTGTTGCACGTGGGGCACTTAGGGTTGAGGTCGTAGGTGAGGGTGAGGGAGAGGGTAGAGTAAATGTCTTTGTTGCGGAACATTTCGCTCTTGATGCCCAGAGGCGCTTCGAGTCCGTCGAGTTTGTCGCTCAGACTGAAGTGCACCAGCCAGTCGAGCCCCAGGTTGAGGCGTGGCCCCAGTTTGTATTTAAGTCCTGCGCCGAGCGGAATGTTGGCTGTAAAAGCCTTTCCTGCGGCGCCGTAAGTCAGTCCGAAACCCATTTGCACATAGGGCACGATGCGTGAGTAGTGGCGGTAGTCGCGCTCATAGCCGTAGGGCAGGAAGTGCAGTTCGTAGAGTGCCGACAGGTCGTAGATGGCGCTGCTCACCTGGTAGTTGAGCCGTTCGGCCCCTGCAGCCCCGGTGTTGGCCGGGTAAAAGGCTTTGAGCCCGGCGGTGCTGCCCTTTGCTTGTGCAAAGCTGAACTGTGTTTTGAGTGCCATGCGCGGATTGAAGGGGAAGCGTGCCACCGCGGCAGCAGCCATGCCTATGTTGTCCTTGACATCGGTAAAGTTGAAAGCGCCGCCAATGCCGGCTCCCAGTTCCAGACGGTACACGCTCTCGTCGGCCTGCACTTGTGCGCGGGCTTGGGTGGGGGCGGTGAGTGCTGCCACACACAAACACACCAATGCGGCCAACACCGCAAGGTGCTGCCGCATGACGATGAATATGTGATGAATTGTGGCCAAAACAAATATAGATGATGCAGATGTGCAGGTGATGCGCTCGCTATGCTCGCAGATGTGCAAATGTGCAGCCGCTGCGCTTGTTATTCCCACCCGAGGCGGTTGATGCGTCCTTTATACACCACACCGGTGCCACCGCAGATGAGCCAGATGTAATTGCTGGCATCGGTGGTAACGGCCAGCGAGGTGGCCCCCGTCAGCGTGGGGTGTGTCAGCACATCGGTGCGCCATGTGCGACCGTTGTCGCGGCTCACATAAAACGGGGCAACTACCCCTTCGGCACTGAGGCCGGCGAGCACCGTGTTGGTGTCGTAGCCAAAGAGTGTGTGCTGCTGCACAACGGGACAGGCATAAGCGCCCAACTCGCTGGTTTGGGGCAAGTTGTACCACGGTGTGAAGAAACCGCCCACCGAGTCGATGTCGTGTTTCCACACATTGGCCTTGCCACCTTCAATGCCCACCATGACAAGCATCTGGGCCGGTTTGTTAATGCGCGAGGCCACCGTGGCCGAAGCCACATTGTTGCCCGCGGGCAGCTGTGCGTCGGTGTCGATGGCAGACGGCGCCCAATCCGTGCCATTGGCCGAGGCCCACATCTGTGCGTTAGAAATGGCATAAATGCTGTCGGCCGTGCAGCCCGCTATGGCACTGAAAGTGTGGTGTGTAGTGGCCGTTTGCCAACCCTCGGCAGCGTTGGCCGAGTGCATGAGTGTGCCGTTGGCCAGAGCGTAGAAGTGGCCGTCGAAGTGTGTCACGCTGCGCACATCAAAGCCCGTGGCGCTGATGTTGGCTGCGCTGCCGTCAAAGTCGGGGGCCATGACAGACGTCTGCACCACCTGCACCTTGCCGTCGGCGCGCTGGCCAAACACATAGAGCGTGTTGCCCGTGGTGAGCGCGCGGCTCTTGACAAACGAGGCCACATCGCTCAGCGGATTAGCTGCCACCTGCTGCCATGCCGTAGAGTCGGCCTCCTGGCGGTGCACGCGAATGTCGAAGGTGTAGGTGCGCTTGCGTTCACCATAAGTGTCGTACACCGACACCTCGCGTTTTACGCTGAAGTCGGTGCTGTCGGTATAGGTGTAGAGCGTATCCTTGCCCGAGTAGAGGCTCTTGATGGCCAGTGTGCCCGTGCTGCTAATGCCGCTCGAGCTGGCAAACACCAGTTTGTCGGTGCGTGTGCCGGTAGGCAGAGAGTCCTCGTTGAATATGCGGTTGTTCACCTGATCGATGGTCAGGTTGTAGGCAGCCCCCGTCACCGTGTAGGTGTAGGTAGTGTCGCGGCCGGCTGCATTGATCGTATGCACCTGGCGTTTGAGAGTACCCATTGTGGCCGAGGTTATGAGGCAGTCGCGTGCCGAGTCGCTCTCGGTCACTTCGCTCGACGTGTCGCAAGCCGTGGCCAGTGTGAGTCCGGCTGCCAGGGCGAGTATGAGGCTGAATATGCTGTTCTTCTTCATATATTATAATGTGGGGTAAGGCGGCTGCTTGCCAATACAATAATGTATACTTGCAGCGCAGTGCCTACTTTATCAAGTTGCAAAAATACGTACAAAATCTTACTTATCCGTCCTTTCGGTTATATTTATCTTGTTTTAACGCGAGGACAAACGTGTGTGACGCATTGTTGAACAACGCTTGTAAATAGCGGGCCTGCGGCAAGTCAGAGGCGGCAGCCGTTGGTGTCAGCGTTTGGCCACCTTCACCCCGTTTACAATGTAAAGGCCCGGTGCGGCAGTCTCCCACGAGGCTATGCGGCGTCCGCTCATGTCGTAGATGGCTTTGGTCGGTTGGCGTACCACGGTAGCGGTTTGCCCGATGCCTGTTATCGAGGCGTCAAGGTAGCTGAAAGTGATGCTGCCGTCGGGTTGTACCGCAATGTTATAGATGGGGCGTTTCAGCAACTTGCTGCTGCCGTTATACAGTGTGTCGGCAGGAGTTTGGGCATCGGGGAACTGTGTAATCCCCTTGGTGCCGGGAAAGAGGTCGGCGCGGTAGCCGGCAAACAAAGCATTCATGTTCATGCCCTCGCTCGTGGTGTTGCCCTCCTTTATGCCGTCGGCCGGCACAAACTGCATGCGCTGGTGGTCCCGCTGGGTGTTGACGCGGTTGTTGTTCCATGCCGAGCGGTCGTAGTCAATGTGCGTGATGAGCATGCCAGTGCCCATGGTCTTGGTGTGCCAGGTGTTTGTGGTGCGGTTTTCAAACATATAGTACTCGTTGGCATGCTCGGGGTTGCGCACCACGTAGGCGCGGGCACCGCCCTTGTTGCCTTGTGAACCGTCGAGGGCCAGCAGGCGGCAGGCCTGTGCGCTGTCGGTGAGTTCCGTCACATGCAGCCAGCCCAGGTAGCTGCGCTCGTGGGCCGTGTAGCCTATGGGGCGGTAGCCGTTCTGGTAATATTGGCCGTAGTCCATGATGTCCCAATAGCCCATGGTGTTGAAAGCCGAACTGTTCTGCGTGTTATAATAGTCGGGCAAACCCAGAGCGTGACCAAACTCATGAGCAAAAAGACCCACACCATCTATGGCGGCTCCCGTCACATCGTTCTCGTCCTTGCCATAAGTTTGCAGCAATTCGTTGCCCATAAAGTAGGAGCGCACTTGGTATTTGTTGTCGTTCACACTGAAACTGCTCTGCTGAAACTTGGCCCACAGGTAGTTGCTGCTGCCGTCCTCAAACGATGATTGCTGCCCCGGCCCCGCAAACATGAGCACTACCATTGGCACATCGGTGCTGCCTGGGGTGCAGTACGGACCAAAGTCCACTACTTTCGAAGCCTCGGCCAGCGCGTCAATCACAAATTGCCGGGCATTGGGGTCGGTGCCGCCGCCCTTGCCGTCCTTGCCGTAGTAGACATAGCCGCTGGGCAGTTTGACGTGGGCCACTACCTCAAACTTGGGGGTAAACAGGCTGTCGCTCTGTGCCACAAAGTAGTCGCGCACCGAGCCGCGTGCAGCAGGTTCGTCGCGGTAGCCCGTTTCGTTAAAGAAGCGTGTCACCTTGGCAGTGGTAATGGTGTCTTGAAATGCGCGGTCGGCAAAGTCAACCATCACCACGGGCAGTGTGGGACTGCCAATGCTCTGCACGGCGCCCAGTGCACTCTTGCCATATTCGCCCAACCCGTCGGGCGTGCTGGTGGTCAGACTCTTGGCACTCATGCCCCCCTGACGCACCACGGGGGCCACGGGCAGTGCAGCGTTGAGCAGTGCCTCGGCCTGTGCCGTGCTTAGGCGTGGTTGTGCTGTGCTGCGGGCCGCGTAGCCGGCAAGGGTGGTGCCAATGGCGAGCTGTCCGTCAGCGTTCAGCGTGGCATAGTAGTAGTGTCCGTCGGTGCCGGGCAGCACGGCGGTGCCGTCGAGGCTGTAAAGCGTGTAGCGCCCGTTGCCCACGGCATTGATGGTGACCACCTGCCCGTTGGGCTGTTGGTGGCTGATGGTGCGGCGTACGGGAGTGGTGGCTTGCATGGCAGCTGTGGCACATGTGGCAAGCGCGAGTGACAGTATGGTGTGTTGGAGTTTCATTTGTAGTATTATATATTATATAGGCGTATAACACCTGCTTGTTCGTTACGCTTTGGCGTAATTAGCAAACAGGTTGACAAGTTAACGGGTTAACAGGTAAGTTGGTCCAGCTTTCTGAGCTTCTTGCCAGTCTTACTTTAGCATGATAAGTAGGGTATGACATACTTACCTGTAAATCTGTCAACTTGTTACCACGTTAACTAAGAATGTTGCCAACGTGTTATTCGTTAGTTTTTTCAACAATGATAGTTGCTTCGCTGACACTTACCACGCGCACGGGTGTGCCAGGATTTATAAATTCGCCCGATGACTTCACTTCAACCTGTTTGCCGCCTATGGTGGCATTGCCCACAAGGGCCAGTCGCGTGAGGGCTTTGCCGGTGTCGCCGGGCTTAACCGATAGCTGGTCGGTGGTGGCGTTGGTTGATGTGATGGCGGTGTGGAGGCTCATGCGGTCGAAGGTGCGCGAGTGGGCCACAATGTAGAGCATGATGCCCAACACGGCCAAACCGATGACTACGGCACCGCAGGCCCAACCAAAGCCGTAGTCGGTGTAGATGAGCACAACGTCGGCCAGGGCACAGATTATCGAACCGATGCCTGCCAGGCCGAACCCCGGGGTGATGAATATCTCTATCAACCCGAGTATGAGCGTAAAGGCTGCGAGTATGATGATAACAGTCATGGGGGGTAAGGGGTTATGAGGTTATGGGGTTATAAGGTTATGAGGGGAGGGGGTTATGAGGTTATAAGGTTATGGGGTTATAAAGTTACCTTTGCTTGTGTTAGGGGGCTAAGGAGGTTATGGGGTTATAAGGTTATGGGGTTATTAAGTTACCTCTGCTTGTGTTAAGGGCTATGTGGTTAGAGGCAATTGGCAAGTCTGTCATATACTTAATATACTCAGGTTTCGGATTTAACAAGGGCGGGCTGAAAGCCCAATGGAGCGCATAGCCCAGGGCAAGCGAAGCGACACCCTGGGGCTTCCGCATAGTAGAGTCTCCGCGCCCTGTAAGGGCAAAAGCT
>ENA-UEOZ01001090-UEOZ01001090.1-human-gut-metagenome-genome-assembly--contig:-NODE-1090-length-12206-cov-4.712755_pt1 | contig 12206 bp, 9 predicted proteins | sample MGYA00242898_ERZ507912 | MGnify/ENA primary metagenome ERZ507912 (study PRJEB26167, sample SAMN06115410) | human gut metagenome | host: Homo sapiens | place: China:Chongqing | collected 2016-04-27... | reverse complement strand
AGCAAACGCGGAGCGCATTTAAATCGTTCTGCCATTGCCGTACAACAGCACATCTTGCACAAAAACCGTTCCAGCTGGATGCGGTTATCCTCTTCAAAATCCTGCAGCCGCTGGGCAAGGCGCTTTGCGCCCGGGGCGGCGTTGGGGTAGTCCTTGCAGCTTTTTACGCAGTCCACCACCCCCATGCCGCTGCCCTGTGTGAGCATCTCGGCCAGATTGCGGGTGGATTTGTCCGTAAGGGTCTTGAGCCCGATACCCATTTTCGTGTTCAGCTTTGCCATGGTGCTCTGCCCCTGCGCGCTGCCGCCGCAGGCTTCTATGGCGGTGTGTGCCTCCTGATTCAGCTGGTGGTAGATGTTGCGCTGGCGCAGCAGTTCGGCCTTGAACTGCACATCGTTGGTCATGGGTAAGATCTGCTCCAAGGTGTTCTTGCCCATCTCGGTGTTCTGCACCACCGCCTCCAGCAGGTTGAGGTTATCGTTTTTCTGGTTTTCCATACAAAAAAATCCCCCTTTGGCACCTAGTATGTGCCCGAAGGGGGATTTTATACGTTGTTTCTCAGCAGATCTTATTGCCGCCGGAGATCTGGATGCCGCGCAGCCGCTCGTCACAGATGGCGTACAGGCGCTGCCAGCAGTTGGCGGCGCTGTCCAGCTCGTCCAGCCCTGCCACTGCGACGCTCAGGGTAAAGGGCACCCGCTTCATCATCCCCATGGAGGTGATGCACTCGTGGGGCATTTCGGCGTAGATGTTCCGCATCTGCTCGGCCAGCTGGCCGCCGTCCAAGTCCAGACAGCCCACCACAAAGGTGGTGCCGGTCAGGCGGCAGACGATCTGACTGCCCGGGATGTCAAAATACTTTTTCCACTGGTTTGCCACAAAGCAGATCAGCTGATCCATCACCGGCTGACCGTAGGTGTCCCGCAGCTGTGCGCCGTGATCCAGCGACACCAGCGCCACAGCGGCCTTGCGCCCCTGCTCTGCCCAGCGGTCCAGCTCGGCGGCGATCACGGTCTCAAGGTAGCGGCGGTTGTATACGCCGGAAAGAAAATCGTGGTTCAGGTCCTCGCGGCACAGCTCCCGTTCGCGGGCGCTCATGCGCTCCTCCGGCAGCAGGTTGCCTGCCAGCGGGGCAGACATGGTGATCCGCCACAGCTTGCCGTCTGCCCGCACCGTGCGGTGCAGCACGCAGCTTACCCGGCCGTTGCACAGGCTATAACTCACCTGCAGGCCTTCGTCCTGCCAGCCGGTGTCCTGTGGCAGCTCGTCCAGCAATACCGTTTCAAACGCAGCCTGTGCGCCCTCGGCAAAGGTACGCAGATCCTGCTCTGTCCATTCTCTGTCCATCTGTAATTTCCCCATCATCAGTACGCGCCGCCGCTTCCGACGGGCGAAATTCCAATTTTCCCACAAATCCGGGAACTTACGGCTATTATACCATTGGAATACAGATTTTTCCAGCAAAACGCACAAATTTTTACGGCAGTTTTTACAATTCTGTCAAATTGCTAATTCTTTCACGTTTTGAACGTCTGCGTTGCAGCGGCAGTACACGGCGCACTCGGCTTTGATCTGTGCGGCAAGGGCTTTGGAGTCAAAGCCGGCCTTGGCGCGCCATGCCCAGTTGCCGCCCAGCTTGCCCGGGGTGTTCAGGTGCGCCTCGGCACCCAGCCCCAGCCAGTCGTACATGGGAATGATGGCTCTGTCCGCCACCGAGCCCAGCGCTGCGCGCAGCAGCGCGGTGCGCGCAGCGGCAGTCTTTACCGCGGCCACTTCCTTGGCGGTGGGCTTGCAGGAGGTCAGGTGCAGATAGGCCGCAGCGGTGGCCTTTTCCTTTTCGGAAGCGCCGTTCTCCCACCAGTCGGTCAGGGTGGTGTTGTCGTGGGTGCCGGGGTAGACCACGCCGTTTTTGACGTGGTTATGGGGCAGATACTCGTTGTCCCCGCCGCCGAAGGCAAACTGCAGCACCTTCATGCCCGGGAAGGTGCTGTCTGCCAGCAGCTTGCGCACGCTGGGGAACAGCTCGCCCAAGTCCTCGGCAATGATGGGCAGCTTGCCCAGTGCAGCTTCCAGTGCGTCGAACAGATCCATGCCGGGGCCGTTCTCCCACTTGCCGGTGCGGGCGGTGGTGCTGGTGGCCGGGATGGCCCAGTAGGTGTCGAAGCCGCGGAAGTGGTCGATGCGCAGCAGGTCGTAGATGCCCAGTGCATGGCGCACCCGCTGGATCCACCAAGTGTAGCCGGTCTTTTTGTGGTACGCCCAGTCGTACAGGGGGTTGCCCCACAGCTGGCCGTCTGCGGAGAAGTAGTCCGGCGGACAGCCCGCCACCCGGGCAAAGCGACCGTCAGCGTCCAGCTCAAACAGCTTGCCGCCCACCCATGCGTCCACCGAGTCCGCAGAGACGTAGATAGGGATGTCGCCCAGGATCTGCACACCCTTCTTGTTGGCATAGGTTTTGACTGCCTGCCACTGGACGCTGAACTTGTACTGCACAAACTTCCAGAAGCCAATCTCCTCTTCGTTTGCGGCGGCAAAGGCAGCCAGTACGGCCTTGTCGCGGCGGCGGTAGGGGGCGTCCCACTCCACCCAGTTCTTCATCTTGTTGGCAACCTTCAGCGCCATGTACAGGGCATAGTCCTCCAGCCAGTCCTCGTTGGCAAGGGTAAAGGCGTAGTAGTCGTCGGGGTAGTAGTAGGTGCAGCCGTGCAGCCCGGCGCACTGGCTGCGCCATGCGGCGTAGGCCTTGCGCAGCACCGCAAAGCGGCTGACGTACAAGGTGCCGTAGTCCACCTCCAGCGGGTCTTTCCCCCAGCTTTCCGCCTTGAGGTCTGCGGCGGTCAGCAGGCCCTCTTTTTCCAGCGCTTCCAAGTCCACAAAATAGGGGTTGCCCGCAAAGGCAGAGCAGCTCTGGTAGGGGCTGTCGCCGTAGCCGGTGGGGCTGAGCGGCAGCAGCTGCCAGATCGTTTGCCCTGCTGCAGACAGGAAATCCACAAATTGAAATGCCGCCTTGCCAAAGCAGCCGATCCCGTAAGGGCCGGGCAGACTGGATACCGGCATCAGAATACCACTTTCACGCATGATCCGTTACCTTCCTCGCTGTCAATTTTCGGGAATATTCGTTGTTTCCTATCATAACATAACTGTAAACTATTTTCCACAGGCAAAAATCGTGGTATACTGGTTTTTATGGGATACCCCCTCAGCTTCGCTGCGCTCAGCAGCTCCCCCAAGGGGGCGCCTTTGGACTATGCCGGAAACTTTATCGCCACCGTTGAAGCCGTCCCCTTGGGGAAGGTGGATTGCCGCAAAGCGGCAAGACGGAAGGGGTACTTTGGGCATTTTCAATCGTTCTATCTACAGGAGGTACTCGCGCGATGCAGCGCACAGAAAAATATTTTGAGCAGGATGCTTTCCGCACCGGGTGCGAAAGCGTCATCCTTGCCGCAGAGCCGGACGAAAAGACCGGCGGCGGGCGCATCGCGCTGGACGGCACGGTGTTCTACCCGGAGGGCGGCGGTCAGCCCGCCGACCGGGGCACGCTGACCCTGCCGGACGGCATGGTGCTGCGGGTGCTGGACGTCCACGAGCAGGCAGGCGTCATCTGGCATACAGTGGATGCCCTGCCCGCTGCCGCCGCGCCCGGCGCAGCCGTTGCCGGCTGCATCGACTGGGACTGGCGCTTTGACAAAATGCAGCAGCACACCGGCGAGCATATCCTTTCCGGCATCCTGCACCAGATGTTCGGGGCGGAGAACGTGGGCTTCCATGTAGGCACCGAGGTGGTGCGCATGGACACCAGTGTGCCCATCAGCCCCGAGGGGCTGCGGCAGGCAGAGCTTGCCGCCAACCGCATCGTGTGGCAGGATGTGCCGGTGCTCATCAGCTACCCCACCCGGGAGGAGCTTGCCGCCCTTGTTTACCGCTCTAAAAAAGAGATCGAGGGGCAGGTGCGCATCGTGACCATCCCGGGCGCGGACGTCTGCGCCTGCTGCGGTACCCACACCCGCACCACCGGTCAGGTGGGGCAGATCAAGATCCTTGCCAGCGAGAACTACAAGGGCGGTGTGCGGCTGAGCGTGGTGTGCGGTGCCCGTGCGCTGGCGGCGGCGCAGGCCATGCGCGCCCGGCAGGCGGAGATCGGCGCGCTGCTTTCTGCCAAGGCCGACCAGACCGCTGTGGCGGTGCACCGGGTCTACGACGAGTATACTGCACTCAAGTTTACACACTTCGGACTGTGCAGCCAGCTGTTTGACGCCCTTGCGCAGCTGACCGCGCCCGATGCGGACGCCATCCGCACCCTGCCGGGACTGGACCCGGACGGGCTGCATCGGCTGGCTGTCCGTCTGACCGAGGCCACCACCGGCCTGTGCGCCGCTCTGACCCCCACCGAAAAGGGCACCGGTTACTGCCTTGCCCGGCGGGACGGCGATGTGCGCGCCCTGACCAAAGCACTGAATGCCGCCCTGAACGGACGCGGCGGCGGCAAGCCCGGCATCTGTCAGGGCAGCTGTGCCGCCACCCCGGAGCAGGTGGAGAGATTTTTGAAGGAGAACAACAAACTATGAGAATGCGTTTCAAACCCTATGCCCACGACGAACTGATGGCCGCGGATTTCCATGTGCACGAACCCCTCATCTGGGGCGGCAAGTGGCACGCCCAGTATGCCCGCCCGGAGCAGCCCTTTATTCTGGAGTTGGGCTGCGGCAAGGGCGGCTTCATCTCTCAGCTGGCCTGTGCCCACCCGGAAAACAACTATCTGGGCATCGACATCACTGACAAGGTGCTTATCCTTGCCAAGCGCAAGATCGAAGCCGCCTATCAGGCAGCGGGGCGCCCCATCGACAACGTGAAGATCATGAGCACCGATATCGAGCGCATCAAGGGCGTCATCACCCCGGAGGATGAGGTCAGCCGCATCTATATCAACTTCTGCAACCCGTGGAGCAAGAACGACTCCTCCCACAAGCACCGCCTTACCTACCCGCGCCAGCTGATCGCCTACCGCGAGTTTCTGAAGGACGGCGGTGAGATCTACTTCAAGACCGACGACGATGATCTGTTCCGGGACAGCGTGGAGTACTTCCCCGCTTCCGGCTACGACATCGAGTGGATCACCTACGACCTCCACGAGAACGAGCCGGAATGGAACATCCGCACCGAGCACGAGGGCATGTTCACCGAAATGGGCATCAAGATCAAAGCGCTCATTGCCCGCAAAAAGCCCGGTGCCGACAGCGTGACATGGGTAGACCCCAAGGTGCTCAAGCGGATGGCACGCGAAGCTGCCGCTGCCGAAGCCGCCGCACAGGAAGGCGAAGAAAATGTCTGACCCCTGTGAGCTGTGCCTGAATAATGTTCAGGACGAATACGGCAGCTACTACTGTGCGCAGGGCGCTGCGCTGGACGAGGACGAGATGGCACGCTATCTTGCGCATAATACCGCTGCCTGTCCCTTTTTTGAGCCGGGGGACGAATATAAGATCGTATCCAAACAGAACTGAAGAACGGAGGTGCCTATGGTAAGCTTTCTTACCGATACCGTGGTATGCGGCTTTTCGCTGTACCATATTCTGGCCTATTTCCTGATCTATTCCTGCATAGGCTGGTGTCTGGAGGTCATCTATGCCGCCGCCACCACCGGTCAGCTGGTGAACCGGGGCTTCCTCAACGGCCCGGTCTGCCCCATCTACGGCTTTGGCATGATCATCGTGCTGTTTGCCCTTACGCCCTTGCAGCACAGCATCCTGCTGCTGTATATAGGCGGCGTCATCCTGCCCAGTGCGCTGGAACTGGTGGGCGGCTGGGCACTGTATAAGATCTACCACACCCGCTGGTGGGATTACAGCGATTTTCCCTTTAATATCGGGGGCTATATCTGTCTGGAATTCTGCCTGCTGTGGGGCGTGGGCACGCTGGTGGTCATGCGTATCGTGCACCCGGTGGTGGCTGACCTTGTAGACCTGATCCCGCCCTTTGTGGGGGTTATCCTCATGTGCTTTTTGTACGCCGTGTACGCGGCGGACGTGGTGGCTACCGCCATTGCTGCTTCTGCGCTGGCCGATACGCTGGACACCATGGAGCAGCTGGGCGACAGTATCCACGCCGTCAGCGATGCCATGACCCAGCTGCTGGGCACCACCACTCTGAACGCCGACAAGAAGCTGGACGAGGGACGGCTGCAATTCAAGCTTGCCGCCGCCGAAGCGCGGGATGCTGCCGGAAAGCGCCCCTCTGCCCGTGAGACCATGGCTGCCATCCGCGCCAAGGCCGCTGAGGCTACCGAGGCTGCCCGCCGCGCCAGCGAGGACGCCCGCCTGAACGCTGCCGAAGCTGCCAACGCCGCCCGCCTTGCTGCCAAGGGCACTGCCGAGCGCGCCGCCGAGCTGCTGCAATTGGAACAGCTGGCCGCAGAGCTGCAAGCCCGCAGCGAGGAAATGCAGGCGCAGCTGCTGCGCACCCCCCGCATCGTGGGCCCGCGCCGTATGCTGCGTGCCTACCCGAAGCTCCGGCACGGCAGCAAGCTGCGCAGTCTGCCCACATTGCGGGAGATGCTGCACCGCGCCGAACAGGAAAACAAGGACGACAACAAGAATACCAAATGACCCCGAATGCCACACCGGCGCTGCTGTGTGTGGCATTTTTGTTGCACTTCGCTCGAATAATGTTGTTAAAAAGTGTGAAAAAACTATTTCAAAACGACTTAAACCGTGTTATACTGATTATAAAGTATACAAACCGACCGCAATCGGCTTATCCGTATTGAAACTATCCAAATTGTGAGGAATCGTTATGTCAGAGGAACGAAAGACCAAAACAGATGCCGCCGCACCGGCATCTGCTGCGTTGGAGCGGATCGACCGCAAGGACGCATTTTTACAGGCCCTGCATACATTCCTGACCGCGCATCAGGGAACAGAATGGGCTGTTGCCGCTGTGGATATCCAGCACTTCAAACTTTATAACGAGCTTTACGGCACCGAAAAGGGCGATGCTCTGCTGGAAACTGTGGCAAACTGTCTGCTGGGTTACAGCAGGCAGACCGGCTATCCTGTGGGCTATTTTGGAAACGATGACTTTTTCCTGTGCCTGCCGGACGAAAAGGCCGAGCAGACTGCTGTGCTTGCTACGCTGCAGGCCTGCATGGCTGCCGGAAGGCAGGATGTCACCTTCTTTATGGTAATGGGCGTGTGCCCTGTGCAGGCAAACCCCGGTGCAGATGCCGCCACCCTGTGCAACTACGCGCAGATCGCCGGTGTGACGACCGACAGCGGCTACCTGCACCGCTTTGAGCCCACCATGCTCAACGAGCTGAAAGAACAGCAGCAGCTGCTGGGCGAGCTGGAGCACGCACTGGACAACCACGAATTCTGCTTCTTTTTGCAGCCCAAGTGTAACAGCATCACCCGCGCCATCGTGGGCATGGAGGCACTGGTGCGCTGGAACCATCCCACCCGGGGCTGTGTTCCCCCTGCCGAGTTCATGCCGCTGCTGGAGCGCACCGGCCTTGTGACAAGGTTGGACCAGTACATCTGGGAATCCGTCTGCCAGACCCTGCAGAAGTGGCAGGAGAGCGGCAGCAACCTTGTGCCGGTGTCGGTGAACGTTTCGGTGCAGGATATCCTCAATCTGGATGTGCCGCAGATCTTTGCAGATCTGGTGGAAAAATATAAGCTGGAGCCAAAGCTCCTGCTGGCCGAGATCACCGAGACCATGGTGGCCGAGGACACCCAGATGGTGGAAAACGCCATTCAGGGCCTGCACCGCAAGGGCTTTGCGGTGATGATGGACGACTTCGGCAGCGGGTATTCCTCGCTGAATATGCTCAAGGATACCAACGTCGATGCCATCAAGCTGGACATGAAGCTCATCGACATGAATCAGGAGAACCGCAGCAAGGGCGTGCAGATCGTGGAGTCGGTGGTGGATATGGCACACCGGCTGAACCTGCCCATCATCGCCGAGGGTGTGGAGACCCCGGAGCAGGTGTCCATGCTGCAGGCGGCAGACTGCCTGTATTCGCAGGGCTACTACTTCTTCAAGCCCATGCCGGTGGAAAACGCCGAAAAACTGCTGGCAGATCCCACCAATCAGGATTACTGGGATCTGCGCCGCGACCTGATGCGCCGCGACCGCCGGGTGGAGAACCCGGGCACCGAAAAGACCGCGCTGGCCTTGCAGGCCTACCAGATCTTTACCGACAACGTGCTGGAGATCTCGCTGCTGAACCTTGCCACCGGTGCGTACCGGGTGATCAAGCGGGACGCCCGCCTGCTGGGTGCAGATCTGGAAAAGGAAGAGGATTTTGTCAACTACTGCGACCGTTTGGTGAACGAGAAGATCGTGCACGAGGAGGATGCAGACCTGTTTTTGGAGCAGACCGATCTGGAGGCCTTGCGCTCTGTGCTGTACCACGCCACTGCGCCGGAGTTCTACCGCTACCGCGAGAACGTGTCCGGCCAGTATATCTGGGTCACCACAGAGGTGTTGCCCTGCCGGGGCTGCTGTGCCCAGAACCCATGGGCGACCGTACTGGTGCGCAATGATGCACAGGCCGACCAGCTCAGCGAGGAGCTGGACTTCTCTTACAGCCACGATACCCTGACCGGCCTTGCCAACCGCAGCCGGTACGAAGCCGACCTGCGGGAGCTGCCCCACAGCGGATACGAATCCGTGGTGTGCACCTACATTGATGTGGTGGGGATGCACGAGGTAAACGAGCATCTGGGTCACCGCAGCGGCGACACCCTGCTGTGCTGTCTGGCAAATGCCGCCCGCAAGTTCTTTGCCACCAGCCGGGTGTACCGCATCGGCAGTGATGAATTTATCATCCTCACCCCCAACGAGCCGCCTTACAGCGTGTGGAGCACTGCGGACCGGATGCGCGCCTTTTTGAAGGAAAAGGACTATGTTATTTCCGTAGGCATCCAGCAGACCGCCGACCTGCGCCATCTGGACGAAGCTGTCGCCAAGGCCGAGGCTGCCATGCGGCAGGACCGGCAGGCTTACTACGACCACAACGGCCGCGCCCGCCAGCTGGAAGGCCTGAACGAAAAGATGGAGCGCACCCTGCAGGAAAAGCGGGACGCGGAGCACTTTTTGAGGGTGCTTGCCCCCAAATACAAGACAGTAATCGTGGTGGACCTGCAGCAGGATACCGTGCGCCCCGTTATTGTGCCGGACTACTTCCAGTCCGTTCTGGACACCTGCGGCGGCTCTTTCCGCGCCGCACTGACCAACTACCGCGACACGCTGGTGGCACCGGAAGACCGGGACGGCTTTGCGGATCTGCTGGACTTCGGCCTTGTGCGCAGCACCGTGTTCAGCAGCAACCTGCTGGAGCATCGCTACCGCAAGACGGATGGCCGCAGCTTCTGCATCCGTGTGACCCCCTACTCCCGCAGCGGCTCCCACATCAACGAGGTGCTGTGGATCTTCGCGGATGAAGAGGTAGAGTAAAATATTTTTATAAGCATAAAAGCAGCCAGACCGCCCGGTCTGGCTGCTTTTGCGTTTTGCTGTAAATAAAAATACTTTTCCGCTGAAGATCGTCCCGCGTCCGCGCAGCTCAGTGATAGAAGGTGTCAAAGTTCACCTGACGGTAGAACCGCTGCTGCAGCTGGTCAAAGCTTTCGCAGTTCTGTGCCAGCAGCCACATACTTTTGGTTACCACCGCCTCGATGGTCATATCGTGGGCTTCCAAAAAGCGGAAGCGGTTGCGCACCCGCTTGCCCACCTCGTACACGCCCACGTCGCTGCCCTCGTAGGTGACCTGCGTGGTCATGATGAGTACCTTGTGGGTGGTCTCGTAGTCGCCCAGCCCGGCGGCAAAGGCATCCATCAGCTGCTGCGGGATGCCGCCCACGCCGAAACTCTCCACGATGACGCAGTCGTACAGGTGGAAGATCTCCGGGATGAGCGCCGGGGACATGCCCGGGGTCAGCTTGAGCAGGAACACCCGGCTGTCCAGCGTGCGGCTGAACTCCACCGGGCCGGTGGGCCACGGCGAGGGGATGTACCGCACCAGCCGGTCGCCCTGCACCAGCGCCAATTCCGGGAAGTTGACCGAGGCAAAGGCGTCGTAGCTGATGGTCTTGTTCTTCTTGGCGCGGGTGCCCGCGATGACGTGCCCGCCAAACACCACCATCACGCCCCGGCTGCCCGGGTCGATGGCGCAGACCACACTATCCCGCAGGTTTTTCTTGGCGTCGGTGATCTCGTTGGAGATGGGCTGCTGCGCGCCGGTGAGGATGATGGGCTTATCCGCGTTCTGGATGAGATAAGAGAGCGCCGCCGCAGAGTACGCCAGCGTATCCGTGCCGTGGCAGATGATAAAGCCATCGTACAAGGCGTAGTTTTCCTGAATGGCGCGTGCCATCATGAGCCAGTGCTCCTGCCCGAGGTCGGTGCTGTCGATGCTGCACAGCGCCAGCGTTTCCGGGCAGCACAGCTCCTTCAATTCCGGCAGATGGGCAAGCAGCTCCTCGCTGGAAAGCACGGGCTTCAGCCCCTGCTGGGTGCGCACGCTGGCAATGGTGCCGCCGGTGGTGATAAAAAGCAGACGTTGTTTGGACATAAAGCAAAAGCCCCCTGTGGCAGAAATTTTAACATGACAACAGTATAGCACACGCCCCGGAGCTTGAACAGTGCCCGCCGCCCAAAAAGTTTTTGCGACCCGGTCACAGAAATCTGCGCGGCTCTGGTGTATAATAAGGGAAAAGAACCATGCAAAGGAGCAACACCATGTCCAACATCGTCATCGTAGGTTCCGGCCCGGCGGGGGTGTCCGCTGCCCTGTACGCCGTGCGCGCCGGGGTGCAGACCACCGTGCTGACCAAGGGCTCCGGGGCGCTGGCGCGCGCCGAAAAGATCGAAAATTATTACGGCTTCGCCCAGCCGGTCTCCGGGCCGGAGCTGGAACGCCGCAGCATCGAGAACGCCCGGCGGCTGGGGGTGCAATTCGTGCAGACCGAGGCCGTGGGGCTGACATGGACCGACCGTCTGACCGTGGAAACGCTGGCGGGCGCATACCCGGCAGATGCGGTCATTCTGGCAACGGGTGCTTCCCGCGCGGTGCCCCGCATTCCGGGGCTGACCGGGCTGGAAGGCCACGGCGTAAGCTGGTGCGCCGCCTGCGACGCCTTTTTCTACCGCGGAAAGGATGTGGCGGTGCTGGGCAGCGGCGAGTACGCCCTGCATGAGGTGCAGGCGCTTTTGCCGGTGGTAAAAAGCGTCACTCTGCTGACGAACGGCGCAGCCCTGACCGCAGACTTCCCGCCCGAGGTGACCGTCTGCACCCAGAAGGTGGAAGCCATTCTGGGCGAGCAGACCGTCACCGGCGTGCAGCTGGCGGACGGCGCGGTGCGGGAAGTATCCGGCGTATTTGTGGCGCTGGGCGTGGCGGGCAGTACCGCACTGGCCCGAAAGCTGGGCGCTGCCGTAGAGGGCAGCCGCATCGTGGTGGACGACAAAATGCAGACCACCGTGCCCGGCCTGTACGCCGCCGGGGATTGCACCGGCGGGCTGTTGCAGGTGGCAAAGGCCGTTTACGAGGGCGCACTGGCGGGCACGGAAGCCGCCAAGGCGCTGCGAAAGGGGTGAGCCGTATGGCCGAAACATCTCCGCACGCCCGGTGCTTGGCCTGTGCGTTTCCGTTCTGGGAGCAGCTGACCCCGGAAGAACAGGAGCGGCTGTGCCGCTTTACCCGCCCGGTGCACTACGCCAAGGGCGCCCGGGTGCACAGCCCGCTGGAAAGCTGTGTGGGCATCCTTTTGCTGCGCAGCGGGCAGCTGCGCTCCTATCTGCTATCCGAGGACGGCAGGGACGTGACACTGTACCGCCTGTTCGGCGGGGAGGTGTGCATTCTGTCCGCCTCCTGCGTGATGGACGCGGTGAACATCGACCTTTACATCGACGCCGAGGAGGACACCGAAGCGCTGTGCATCAGCGCGGGCATCTTCCGGCAGCTGATGCAGGAAAACGTCTATGTGCGCTGCTACGCCTACCAGATGACGGCAGAGCGCTTTTCCGACACCATGTGGACGATGCAGCAGATTCTGTTCATGAGTGCCGACCGGCGGCTGGCAATCTTTCTGACCGATGAGCTTGCCAAGACCGGCGGCGCGGACCTCCGCATGACCCACGACCAGATGGCAAAGTACATGGGCTCTGCCCGCGAGGTGGTGAGCCGGATGCTCAAATACTTTGCG
>ENA-UEOZ01001087-UEOZ01001087.1-human-gut-metagenome-genome-assembly--contig:-NODE-1087-length-12292-cov-57.723127_pt1 | contig 12292 bp, 10 predicted proteins | sample MGYA00242898_ERZ507912 | MGnify/ENA primary metagenome ERZ507912 (study PRJEB26167, sample SAMN06115410) | human gut metagenome | host: Homo sapiens | place: China:Chongqing | collected 2016-04-27... | reverse complement strand
AATATCCTCGTGGAAAGCAGGCAGATTGAGGTAATCAAGAGGCAGTTTACATCGATTACCGATGATAAGGGACTGCTCGTGCTGCTCCTCGTATGGGGATTCGGCGGACTGCTCGAAGGTATGGCGGGCTTCGGAACGGCGGTGGCGATTCCTGCTGCTATCCTCATCGGACTCGGATTCAAACCGATGTTCTCGGCTCTGGTTTCCTTGATTGGTAATACCGTGGCTACGGGATTTGGTGCCGTGGGTGTGCCGGTTACTACGCTCTGTAACGAGGTGGCGGAAAGCGGATCGGCTTCGGCGGCACAGATTTGCGAGACTTCGGCTTTCGCCATCATCCAGTTGGCACCTCTCTTTATCATCCTGCCTTTCATCATCCTGACGCTTACCGATAAGCACAATCTTATCAAGAATCTCATCATCGCCCTCTGGGTGGGAGTGATTTCCGTGGTAGTGCAGTTTGTATGCGGCTATTATCTCGGTTCGGAGACACCAGCCATCATCGGTTCGCTGGCAGCCATTATTGCCATCATCGCATACGCCAAGGTGTTTGCCAGAAAGAGCAAGGTGCAGGATAAGGAAACCTTTACGCTTGCCGAGAGCCTGAAGGCATGGAGCGTTTACCTCTTTATATTGATATTCATCCTGGTTTCCGGCGCACTCTGTCCTCCGGTCAATGCTTTCCTCAAGAGTCATTTGGTGAGTGCGGTTCATCTGCCAGTGCTCGACAGCACCTTTAAGTTTGGCTGGATTTCCAATGCGGGCTTGATGCTCTTCCTGGGTGCTACGATTGGTGGATTGGTTCAGGGATTGAGCCTCAAGAGATTGATGGTGATTCTTGCCCGTACCACGGTGAATCTGCGCAAGACGGTGGTGACCATCTGTTCGCTGATAGCCCTGGCAAGTGTGATGAACTATTCGGGAATGATTACTTCCATCGCCTCAGGTCTGGTGGCTGTAACGGGAGATTTCTATCCTCTGGTTGCACCGATGATTGGTGCCATCGGAACCTTCGTTACGGGGTCTGATACCTCTTCGAATATCCTCTTTGCCAAGCTCCAGGCTCATGTAGCCAACCAGTTGGGTATGACGGGGCAGAGCACTTTCTTTGGAATGGAGGGTGGTCAGGAGAACTGGCTGGTTGCCGCCAATACCACGGGAGCCACGGGTGGCAAGATGATCAGTCCGCAGAGTATCGCCATTGCTACTGCAGCCTGCGATATGGAGGGGAAGGATGGAGAGATTCTCCGCTCGGCAATCCCATACGCCCTGCTGTATATCGTATTGGGCGGATTGATGGTTTACTTCGGTTGCTGATCTTCTTTTCTTATATAACAAAAACTGTCCTCATCTGTTATCTCAGATGGGGACAGTTTCAGTTTTATAAATCGACATTAAAGCTATCTAAGCATGTCTTTTCTCGTAAGCCAGACTGTGGTCGTGCTTGTCGATATCATGTTTGGATTTGCTCTTTACTACGAGCCATACACCTGAGAACACGAGGGCAGCGGCAATCGCCTGCATGCCTTTGAATACGGCGAGACCCACGATGACACTCACGGTGACCGATACCAGCGGCTGCACATAATTATATACACTCACCACGGTAGGGCGCAGGGTCTTCTGACCAATCATCATGCAGATGTAGCCCAGATAAGTGCCGAAGAGAACCACGTAGCCCGTTTCCCACCAGGTGCTCATCGGAACATGAGCAAAGTCGATGCTCATCACGTGACTGATGGTGAAAGGCCATATCAGGACCGTTGCCCAGAGGAACATCCACTTGTTGATGGTGAAGAGCGAATACTTAGACAGCAGGTTCTTGAAGAGCGACAGGTAGAGGGCGAAGGAAAGCTGCGCCGACATACAGAGCAGGTCGCCCCAGATGTTTCCCACCTTGGCATTGCCAGCCGTAGCACTCGTCATGATGATGATGACGGCACCAGCACATCCCATCAGTACACCGAGCGCCTTCTTCCAGGTGATAGGCTCCTTCAATATCAGGAAGGAGAGAACCATGGCGAAGATAGGCATTGAGGTGGTCATAATGCTGGAATTGCTAGGCGAGGTCATATTCAGACCGATGGTGTAAGAACACTGGTTGAACACGAGGGCAAAGAGTCCTGCTGCAGCAAACTTGAAGATATCTTTTACTGGAACATGCTCTTTCTTGGTGAAGAGCGAGGTGAGCCAGAAGAGAATGGCGCCACCCAATACGCGGAAGCTCACCAGGTCGATGCCGTCGATGCCGTGAAGCATGGCATCCTTGCCTACGGGAGCCATCAGCCCCCAGAATGCGCCGGAACAGAAGAGGCACAGGTGAGCGATTAGAGGTCGTTTGTTATCCATTTTTCCTTATTTCTATTTAAAACTTCCTATTTTTGAATAAAATCGAGTGCAAAGGTACAAAAATTCGAGGAATTTTACTATATTTGCGGTATATTTTTTAGAAGTTAAAGAAGTTAAGAAGTTAAGACTATCGTCTTTTTCAGTTCTTGACTATTAAAGATAGGAGAATATCTTATGCAGAAATATGCTGATTATATCAAACAGATAGAGATAGAATCTCTCTGGAGCGGTACCAAACATATTCTTTGGAACCTCGACCGCCGTGTCAATATCCTGAGTGGTGTAAACGGCGTGGGCAAGAGTACTATATTAAATAAGGTAGTAAAGGGCCTGGCAGCTGGCGGCGAATTCCCTAGTCACATGATCAAGGGCGTACACCTGAAGGTGGAGCCGGAGGAGGCAAAGTGGATTCGCTACGATGTAATCCGATCGGTGGATAGACCGCTGATGAATGCCGAGATGATCAACAAGATAGACCTTACCCTGGTTACCGAACTCGACTGGCAGCTCTTCCAGCTGCAGCGCAAGTATCTGGATTATCAGGTGAACATCGGCAACCGCATCATCGCCGTGCTTCAGAGCGGCGAACCGGATGCTGCCTTCAAGGCACAGAAGCTGAGCGAACCGAAGAAGATGTTCCAGGATATGGTGGATAGCCTTTTCAAGGATACTGGCAAGACCATCATCCGTACTGCCAACGAAATCCGCTTCAACCAGATAGGTGAGCAGCTCTCGCCTTATCAGCTCTCGGCTGGTGAGAAGCAGATTCTCGCCATCCTCCTTACCGTGCTGGTGGAGGACAACCAATCTTATGTCCTCTTTATGGATGAGCCGGAAATCAGCCTTCACTTCGAATGGCAGAAGCAGCTCATCGGTCTGGTGCTGAAACTCAATCCGAACATCCAGATCATCATGACTACCCACAGTCCTGCCGTGGTGATGGACGGATGGACCGATAGGGTGACGGATGTGAGCGACATCACGATATAAGTGAAAAAGAAGTATTATGGCTAAACGTTTAACCGATAATATCAATTCCCTCTACTTTGAGGCCGCCAACAAGATGACCTCGAAGAAGGCTCGGCGCAAGATTGTGGCTTACGTCGAGAGCTACGATGATGTCTTCTTCTGGCGGTCGGTGCTGGGAAAGTTTGAGGATGAGACCCGCTATTTCGAAATCCTGCTTCCTACTCGCAACAACCATCTCGACCGCGGCAAGAAGGCGGCTATCAGCAATATGCTCAAAGGGGTGGGCAAGGATATGATAGCCTGCGTGGATGCCGACTACGATTTTCTGCGGCAGGGTACTACCGAGGCTTCTCAGTTGATGCTGGAGAATCCTTATATCTTCCATACCTACGCTTATGCCATTGAGAATTTCCAGTGTTATTCCAAGGGTTTGCATGAAACCTGCGTGATGGTGACGTTGAACGATACCCATATCTTCGATTTCGAAAGATTCATGGAGGCGTATTCTCGTACGATATGGCCGCTCTTCGTGTGGCATCTTCTCTTCTATATCCGTCATCGCAAGATGTCGATGCATTTTGATATGGCAGAGTTCGACAAGGTCATCGTATTGCCATCAGTCAGAATCCAGGACCCTCAGCAGGCTATCAATTATCTTGCCAAGAAGGTGAGGGCGAAGCTTTTCCAGCTGGAGCGCCGCTTCAAGACGTTCAAGGATGAACTGCCGGATATGATCCAGTATCTGAATAATCTGGGGGTAAACGAGCATAACACCTATTTATATATACAGGGTCATCATCTTTTCGATCTGGTGGTTTGCCCTTTGGTGCAGACGGTCTGCGATACCCTTCGCAATGTCAGGGAGAATGAAATCCGTGATAGGGCGGTTCATTCCGAACAGGCAAGAACAGAGATGGCATGCTATGAGAACAGTCTGGGCAAGGTGAAAATGATGATGAAGAAGAACACCTTCTATCAGTTCTCTCCGGAATTCCAGAAGATTCAGGCGGATGTGGAAAGATTTTTAGAAAAGTAAAAAGGTAAAAGGGTAAGAAGAAAGTAGGCAGATGACATTCCGCCAGGCTCTTTTTACCCTTTTGTTTTTTACCTTTAACCCCCATTTAGTAAATATTTACTGTAGTAGGCTGTCCTTTGTCATGATATGCAATAAGACTTACATAAATATCCTGTCTCTTGTTTTGAGTAGGAGTGATGATATACATCTTTCCTTTTTGTGAGTCAAGTTTTCTCTTGAGTGTACAGAAATTGTTTATGTTTATTTCTATCACATCGTTTTTCCCATATTTCACTTCCCCTAATTTGTTTCCTTTATCATCTAGGATTTCAGTCTCGTTTTTGTTAGAGAAAGAAACGTCTCCAATACTTTCATGAGTCTCTTTGCTGTAGATTCCAAGCCTCCATAAGTGATAAGGCTGTTCGTGTATTTCGTACAAAGAATCAACCTTTTCTGGCAAATTTGATAAATAATAATTGTTGTCACTATGGTTCATACATGGACTTTTTAATCCCATGTCATCATCTTTAGTGCAACTAGTTGCAAAGATTACAATGATAGAGCATAGCATCAAGATTAGAAATTTGAACTTTTTCATGTTACACATGTCTTTAAAACGTTATTAATTTTGTTTATATTCATAGATAAGACCATGAATTCTACAAATACCCTTACTCTATTCTTCATTATTTTCTTTTATTTCGTATATTTTTGTATCGATGGTATATCCTGCCATTACACCACAGCCATTCTTGATGTTAGAGTAGATAGGGTGGATGAATGACAGACCATACTTGCCAAACTCATTGTTGGCTTGGTCATTGGTAGTCTTGAAAAATGCATACATAGGCTCGCTGATGTGATAGAGCAGCACCTTGTAGTAACCTCTATTCTCCTCTATGTTGAGGTGAAGCGTGTAGGTAGAGTCGTTCAGAATACTGGAGTTGTCGAAGATATAGAATCCATCATAAAAGTTTCTGTCTTCATTGAAGGCTGGAATCCCCATGATGTAATTGTTGAGAAGAGGCTCCGAATAGGTGTTGATATCACATAATCCCCAGTTCTTTTTGTCCCAACTTCCATAAACTTTTACTGCATAATAGCTTTTTTCTCTTTTGAAATTCTTCATGTTTATACAGATTTGTTGGTATTTGTCTCCATCTATTTGGATGGGTCTTGCTGATATGGAGTCGATGGTGGGAGAGGAAGGAATTGTCGTGGAACAAGATGCAGAACCAAGGTTTTCGGTTTCCACTACAATTTTGATTTCGTCTCCTTCCTTTGGGATGACGGAAAGACGATAGATGAATTTGTCCCATTCGTCGGAATCGTCGTTCCGGAGGTAGCGGGTTGTTTCTTCCTTGCCGTTTACGTAGCAATGGATGTTGATGCCCTTGGGCATTTCATAGATGTTGGAGAATGGCATAGTGGCGGATACCTGTATGTCGGTGGAGTCGATATCTGATGGAAAGCAATATACGAGCAGTTGCTGCTTGCCTTCCAGTTGGTTGATGTCGAAATGGTCTTGGCATGAGCTGAGTGCCCAAGCCAAGATATAAACAAAAATGATTTGAATGATATTTCTCATTTTCTCTTTGTGTGATGTTGTTAGAATTTCCATGTGTAACTTACCGATGGGATGATTGGGATGTATCCTTTGCAGGAGGCACAGAATTTTCCTTTATTGTCTTGCCTTACATCCACATACATCGTGTTGAGATGGCAATATGCATTGTAGATGCTTACATTCCATATTCTTTCTCTTCCCTTGGCGTTCTTGTGATGGAAGTTTGCCCCCAGGTCTAGCCGATGATATGCTGGCAATGCCGCATTGTTGGGTGATGTGAAGCGATAGGTGGTATCGTACGACGGAGGAGAGCCAGGCATGTTGGGCAAGACGATGGTGCTTGCAGGAAGCGAAATCCTGTTGCCGGAATGATATAGCCAATTGGCATTTAAGTCTATCTTTTTGTTAATCTTGTAAAAGAAAGATAAGCTTATCTTGTGTCTGTTGTCAAACTTGTCTCTGAACCAGTAGTCGGCTATTCCTTCGAAAAGGCGTTTAGACCACGACAGGGTATAGGCTCCAGCCCATGAAATTTTCTTGCTCTTATACTGGGCATCTATTTCTATGCCGTAGGCCTTTCCCTTTCCGCTCAACACATCTTGTTCCCATCGGGTGGCTGGTGGCATTAAGCCCATGTAGCTTTGGTACAGTAAGAGATGACTTGATTTCTTATAAAAGCTCTCTATGCTAACAAGCCATTTAGGGCTAAACTGGGCGTATGCGCCGAATGCAATCTGGGTTGAGTAAGCTGGCAGAATGTGCTTAGTCGTGGGAACCCAGTAATCGGTAGGCATGTCCAGATAGGTGCTAGTGATGCGATGTACATATTGTGACATCTTGGTGTATGACATCTTGAGTGACAGACCGTTGTTCACTTGGTATTTGAAGGCAAGTCTTGGGTCTGCCCGAAGATAGCTCTTTCCATCGACAAAGAAACTCGATATGTTGAGTCCGATGTTGCCACTCCATTTTGGGTTGATGTGCCATTCGTCTTCTGCAAACATCATTACTTCATGAGAGTTTCGAGTACTCTTGCCTCTTACCACCATGGTGTCACTAGTTTCTTCCAGATAGTTTTGGTAGGCTAAGGCTTGGTGTGTCTTGGTCTCAAAATTATGGGTGGTATAGTTTCCACCTATATTGAGCTTGTGGCGTGTATTTGGATGATATTCCCAGTCAGCTTTGATACTTAGGTCGTACATGCTTGATTGGCTGTTTTGTTTCATCATACTCTTGTATTCTGCCACAGATTTTGAAATTTCGGTTTCTTCTTTGTCTGTATATTCTTGCAGGGTATGATTATGGGTGAATGTGCCTATAAGGTTGAAGTATTGCTTGGGGCTGATTTGCTTGTTCCATCCCAAGGCGATGTTTATGTTGCCCCATTTGAAGTCGTTGTCGGTTTCGGAAAAATCTTCGTCGTATTTCTCCTTGTCGCAAGTGTTGTATTTATCCAGTCCGGAGTATAAACTTATATAGAGTTTGTCGTTATCTGACAGATGGTGGGTAACCTTGGCGTTGAGGTCATAGAACAAGTAGTTCATCGTAAACTTGTTGCGCTTATTGTGGTTGATGATGGCGAAGACAGGACGTGTCGCAAAGTCGAACCAAGACCTACGAATACCAAAGGCAAATGTTGTCTTGTCTTTAACAAGAGGACCTTCGATATTGATTTTTCCATCTAATACTCCTATGGACAGCGAGCCATGTGTCTTCTTCGGATTTCCGTCTATGGTTCTTACGTCTGTGATGGAAGATAGGCGGCCATTGAATCTGGCAGGAAATCCACCCTTATAGAAGTCTACGTTTTTTACCAAGTCTGTATTGAAGGAAGAAAATAAGCCCATGGAATGATTGATTTGGTATAACGGAGAGTCATCGAGCAAAAACAGATTCTCGTCTCCATTGCCGCCATGAACATATAGACCCGATGCAAGCTCTATGCCTGGGGCTGTGCCCGAAACTTGCTGCAACAGTTTGATGACATCCGGGGAACTCATAAATGAGAACCCCTTGTACAAATCGTCGTGTGTAAAGGTTCTTTTGCCCATTTGGGTATTGAGGAGAGGGGAGTTCAGGTCGGCACAGACTACCACTTCGTCTAGCGTGTTGTCTTCATGCATGTGGAATTGAAGCTTTTGATCGCTGATGAGGTTCAAATTCTTGTGCACTTTGCTCAATCCTAGAAAACTCACCTCAATATGGTGCTTTCCTTCTGGCAGGGTAAGCGAAAAGAATCCGTGCTCATTGGTCATTGTCGCCATTTGGGTGTTTTCATCGAAAATGGTGGCATTAATGAGTGGCTCTTCATTTTCATCTTTTACATAACCACTGATGGTGTGCTTGTTTTTTTGCTTTTTCTTTTTGCCAGTTGGTAAGTTTGTCTTTTCCTTTGGCGTATCTTTTTCCTTTGGGATTAGAAAGATGTTGTTGCCCTTCTGCTCCCATATCACGCTATTGGCAGGAGCTTTTAAGTTCAGTTTGCTGTCGAAGACAACATGTAGTTTCTGCGTCTTTTTCAGTTCTTTTATTCTTTGCCCGATAGATATGTCTTGACTATATACTGGAACATATACAGTCAAGACGATGAATAGAAATATGAGTCTTGCAAACATTGTTATTGTTACTTTTATTTTATCGTTAATGATTCTTGCTCTCTATATCGATTTGGATGCCGAGAATTCTTTCCACTATGTCCTTTGCATCCTCTGCATTTCGTATCTCAATATCTCCTGAAAGATATTTATCATTGGCTTCTGTAGAGAGAGTCTCATTGCAGTATTCAGACATCTCTCTCAATGCTTCTTTTACGGGAGTATGGTTGAAGTGGAATACTCCGGTAGCCCATGAAGTAGAGTTGGCTGATGCTTCGTAAGCCGATGGCTTTTCGCTATTCTTGGTTAGCTTTCCTCCCTTTCCCTTGGTCAGGATTAGACCGAGGCTAGGCTTGCTGTTGTAAAAGCAAACTTTTCCGTTCTCTACGTAAACTTCTGTTGCTTCTTGCTTGACATCAATTTGGAAAATCGTACCAAGGATTTTTACATTTCCCAGTTGGGTATGGATGATGCAGGGATGGAGCTTGTCATGATGTACTTGGAAATATGCTTTTCCTTGCAAGGTGAGTTGGCGATTTCCTTCTTTTAGCTCATTCTCGTTGTAAATGAGGGTAGAGTGTGGTGCCAGGATGATTTTGCTACCGTCCTTCAGTAGGCATGTCATGGGCAAGTTGGTGGATGCTACAGTCGTTTCTTGGGCTTTGTTGCCTCTTATATATAATAAGGTAAGAGACAGAGCGATGAATATGGCGAGTGTAGCGGCCATAGACATGATGCGCTTGTTGAGGAGCAAATGTTTGCCTGGTGCTTGGGTCAAGTGATGAAAATACTCAATGGCTTGCTTGGTATCCAACTTGCCTTCTTGATAATATTTCACCACAAAGTCTATATGTTCGTTTTCTATCTGTTTCATATCTTTTCTATTGAAATGTCTATCTCTAAGACTGTATTTTTAAGAATACCCTTATTGCATTTAGAAAAAACTAAGCAGGAAATGATAAAATCTTTGTGCGTATTTTCGCAAGCGTTTGTATGCTTTGGTTATTTGTGCCTCGACAGTCTTGACGGAGAGTTGTAATTCTGTTGCTATTTCAATGTAAGACATGCCATCTCTCTTGCTCATGAGGAAGATTTCACGGCATTTGGGAGGTAAGGAGTCGAGGGCTGTCCATACTTTGGCTTCAATACAGGCTTGCTCTTCTGCAAGCAATAAATCGTCTGACAGCAGATGCTCTATGGCTTTCGCTTCATTTTCTATGGACACATTTGTATTGTTGTTTATTGTTTGGTTGTAGTCGTAGCAAGCATTGCGTACAGTTATGTATAAATAACTTTTTGGATTTTTTATCTCCTCTTCTTTCCATTTTGCCCAAAGTTTTAGGTAGCAATCCATGACGATGTCTTCTGCACTTGCCACATTATTGATAAGGTGGAGTGCAAAAAGGCATAGCGGACGGTAATGTTGCCTAAATAGGAGTTCAATATCTTTGTTTCTTTCCATCATTATTTTTGTAGATATGATACTTAATCTTCTCTTGTAAGACTGTGATAGATAATTTTCCCCTTATTTGTTTTATGTTAATTTTTATAGAACAGAATGATTTAAACTGTCCAACAGTCGATGTGCAACTGCACATCACCTGTTGGACGGTTGTATATCAGTTGTTGTGTGGTTCTAAGACCTAATGTCTTGGTGCTGGCTGGCACTACGATGCTCTCGCCGCCTTGCTGGGTTATCTCGTTACCCTCGTTGTCGGTAATCTTGGCCTCACCCTTCAAGCCAATCAGAATCACGAAGCTGTCCAACTCTGAATAATCCAGCGTCATTGGCTCGTCGAGATCATAAACGGCAGTGGTGAAGTAAGGGCACTGTACCATGCTAACACCCTGGTTCTTGGCAGGAGTGTAGTTCTTCTCAGTCATCGGACAATCGTTTCCGCTCTCTTTCAAAGTTTTCTAGGAAGTGAATTTCTACAGGAGAAAGGTCATTCTTTGTTCGTTCTTTGAATTTGTCGTATTCAGTATCAGCCTTTTCCTTTGCCAATTTTGCAGATATCTTACCTGCATGGGTAAGTATGTCTTTTCGAGAGATACGGAGAAAGTCGTCTAGTATGTTAATCCAGTCCTTCATATACATTGGGCGATGCTCTTCTGCCTGCATTTCTGCAAAGTCAAGATAGAGGCTCACGATGCGATTCAGTGATGTAATCTCGGCTTGTGTGAGATAATTCTTGGCAATCTCGGCTTCTGGCTTTGTAGGCATAGCACCTGACCAAGTGGTGAGTCCCATGAAATCTTTTTGGGCATCTGCACGTTCATAGATGATTTCCGCTGCGGTATGCCCATGTACAGAATAGTGCATTTTGTTTTGTACCGTCTTGAAGAACTTTTGGGTCATTTCCACACGAGGGTCATAGTCGATACTGAGCGCATAGATTTCCAGAACCTTGCGATAGAATACCTTTTCACTAGAACGGATGTCCCTAATTCTTGCTAGAAGTTCATCGAAATAGTTGCCGCCGCCTGCACGTTTCAATAAGTCGTCGTTCAAGGCAAACCCCTTCACAATATACTCCTTTAGCACCTTGGTTGCCCAAATTCGGAATTGTACACCGCGATAAGAATGGACACGATAGCCTACGCTGATAATCATGTCGAGGTTGTAATATGATACAAGATGTTCTTGGGTCTTGCCCTCTATAGCACCATGTTTAGTGGTAGTTGCAAATTTTGCAACTACCATATTCTCGTCTAATTCCCCCTCCTCCAACACATTCTTAATATGTCTGGAAATGGTGGATTTGTTGCGTTGGAAAAGCTCTGCCATTTGGTCGAGTGACAACCAAACGGTATCGTCTTGCAACTTTACCTCTATCTTTGATTCTCCATCGGGAGTTTGATATAATAGAAATTGTCCTTTGTCCATGTTCGTTTCTCCTTTATTATTCAAAGTTGAGTTTTGGCAGAGATTCAATAGTTTAATAAAAAGGTTCGCAAGGCAATAAAACTTGCGAGCCTTTTTATTTCTTTTCATTTTTATACGTATGTCTCCAGGAACTTCAAGGTTCCTTCTACCTTCAATGTCTGGGTAGAGGCAGGAACTACGATGCTCTCGCCGCCCTGCAGGGTAATCTCGTTACCCTCGTTGTCGGTAATCTTAGCCTCACCCTTCAAGCCAATCAGAATCACGAAGCTGTCCAACTCAGAATAATCCAGCGTCATTGGCTCATCGAGATCATAAACGGCAGTGGTGAAGTAAGGGCACTGCACCATGCTAACACCCTGGTTCTTGGCAGGAGTGTAGTTCTGGCGATAGTCTGCCAATACGGTGTAGTCGATGCACTCAGATGCTTCCTTGGTGTGGAGCTGGCGATAGTTGCCATCCTTGTCCTTGCGCTTGAAGTCGTAGATGCGATAGGTAACATCGCTGGTCTGCTGAATCTCGGCAACGAAACAGCCTGTTCCGATGGCGTGGATTCTGCCGGCTGGGATAAAGAAGCAGTCGTCCTCCTTCACGTTATACTGAGCCAGGGCATCGGTGATGGTATCATTCTCCACCATCTCTTTGTACTGCTCTGGAGTAATCTGCATCTTCAAGCCATTGTAAAGCTTGGCATCCGGCTCGCTTGGCAGCGCATACCACATCTCAGTCTTGCCGCGCTCCTTACCCTGCTTCTTGGCAATCTCATCGTTAGGATGTACCTGGATAGAAAGGTCGGTATTGGCATCGATAAACTTGATGAGCAATGGGAACTCGTTGCCAAAACGCTTATAGTTATCTGCACCGAGGAAATTCTCCTTCAATTCAGCAACAACCTCATTGAGCTTCTTGCCCTT